>Ga0214473_10000615_pt1 | contig 49771 bp, 45 predicted proteins | sample RVTome_7_FD_203509 | JGI IMG/M metagenome (GOLD analysis project Ga0214473, IMG submission 203509) | Soil microbial communities from uranium-contaminated site in the Upper Colorado River Basin, Wyoming, United States - RVT98D197 | ecosystem: Environmental > Terrestrial > Soil > Contaminated >...
CGGTTACCGCCGGGATGCCGTACTCCCGCGCTACGATGACGGCATGAGATAAGGCGCCGCCGCCGTCCGTCACTATGCCCCTGATGATCTCGAATGCAGGAGTCCACTGAGCACTTGTGCCGGGGGCCACCAGGATCTCACCCGGCTGTAGCTCACCCAGCTCGTTTTCAGCCATTACCACCCGGGCCACTCCTTCGGCGATGCCGGGAACCGAAGCCGAGCCGTAGAGGTCGGCCCTGAGGTCCTCCCTGACGTTGGGGACCGAAGCCGCCGCGCTGATAACGGGGTCTCTTTTCGCGACCTGTCCCATGATCGCGGGATTCCCCATGAGCATCTGTGGAGTCACGCTGAGGTATCCCTCCCATTCCTTCTTTCGAGCATCCACATAGCTCTGCAGTCTCGTGCGGCCCATCGGTATCAGCGCCTTGTAGATCTCGCCGGGAATCAGGAAGTAAACGTCCTCGGCATCGTCTATCGCCCCGACTTCCGCGAAGCGACTACCGATCTCTTTGGTTATCCACCGGCCCATAGCGGAGCTGTAAAGGTCGCAGTAGAAGGTGTGGTCCTCACTGAAGTAGCCGGCCATTTGCGCACTTCTCATCAGAGCCTCGAACCATTCTCTTTGATCCAGCGGCACCTTGGCCAGCAACTCCTTCTCGGCTTCGGCGCGCTCTTTGACCGCCTGCTCCCGCTTCTCCTCGAGGCTCGAGATCGCCCCGGAGGCTACCGCCATCCGGATGAGCGGGATGCCGAGGCTCGGCTTCTCCAGCCAGGTCGGAGTGGCCCACTCGGCCATGCGCTCGCAGCGCCACCCATATACCTGGAGAAACTTGTCGTATTCGCCCAGCCAGGTCCTCCCCGCTTCGCTCTCCGGCAGCATCGCCAACACGGCCTCAGCATCATTTGCGCCTGAGGTTGGGCCTGAGAAGCGCTCCGCCAGGCCGAGCTCGATCGCCCGCCTGCCCAGATTCCACATGTCTCTATTGAACCGGAAGGCCGAGCTATCGAAGCCCGCCATCACTTTGGAGAAGAGGGGGCTGGCATGATCCAGTCCGAGCATATCTCGAACCATGTTTTCAAAGAGGCCGAAGAGATAGTACATAGGGATGAAGTTCCGCATATGCACGTCCCATTGCTTCTTGTGCACCTGCCCGTAGTCGTCCCATAGATCGAATAGTTCGATGTTGGACAGCTTTGAAATATCCCCGTACGAGTCGAGTCCGTATGCGGCCCGGAGATCCTCGTAGCTCTTCTTCAGATCTTCCTTTTCCTCATCCCACATGGCGTTGAAATTCTCGATGTAGGGTCGGATCTTTTCTCTGAACATCGGCGCCCGCGCCTTCGCTTCTTCTTCCGACGTCAGCATCACGCCCACATAGACGTAGCCATCCTTTATCCTGGAATCCCAGCCCTTGCTGGCAGGCACGCAGAGGCGCTCATACCAGCGCTGTATGCAGGTATAGAAGTGCGTCCAACCGTACAACATATAGAGCGGTTTCCACGGGGGCGTGCCATGAGTCACGTCACAGAACCAGACTTTGTCGTCCGTCAGGTCATTGTCGTTGAATTCGAACTGCGTCACTCCATAGACTGCCGCCATTGCACCTGCCCCCTACATGCCGCGTAGCATGAAGTCGATTATCCGGTCGGTCGAGCTCTTCTTCTCCATCAAATGCTTGGCGGGGCGGGTTTGCAGAAACATGATGCTCTCCGGAAGGGCGGCGTTCGCGTCGACGGCCCATTCGATGTCCTGGCCCCCTCCGAAATGATCCTCTATCAAAGCGCCGACCCTGGCTATCTCTCGAACCTCCGCGTCGCTGACACAGGGTTCGTCGCGCTTGTCCTCGGGCACCGCCTGCATGGCGACGTTACCCGTACTCGGGTCGAGGACGAACCACTTCGTCTTGGGAGACACGGTCCGCCTGACGAGCTCGCCCGTCGCTTTGTCCACGAGAAACGAGTCCGGTGTGACCTCGCCGGCCACGACCGACTCCCCCAAGCCCCAGTTGGCCTCGATGTATATCTTTGACGAGTCACCGTCGGCCGGGTTCGTGGTGAACATCACGCCGGCCGCCTTTGCGTCGACCATCTGCAGTACGGCCACGCCGATGGGGTCATAGGCCACGTCGAGCCCTTGGCGCGCCCGAGCGATGAGCGACCGCTGGTTGAACGTGCTCGACCACACCCTCCTCACGCCGGCCACGACGTCCGCGGCCCCCCGGATGTGCAGATAAGACTCGTACTGGCCCGGATGGCTGGCGGGCCCGGCAGACCGGGTGGCCACCGACACGTCGGCCACCCCTGCCGCCCTGCACAGGGCGTCGTAGCGTTCGCGGATGGCCGCCTCAAGGCCGGCGGGCACCGCAGTCTCCTCCACCATCCTCCGCGCGACGACAGACGCCTCCTCATAGCGCGGCATATCCGCCGTCCTGTTGGGATCCGCGTCGAAAGATCTCAAGAATTCTTCGACCCTCGATCTCACCCCGGTCTCGTTCATAAACTGCGCGTACCCTTCCAAGGAAACAGCGTAGCCCGGCGGGACACGAAAACCGGCATAGGTGAGCTCGCCCAGGTTGGCGCACTTCTTACCTACTTTCTCCGCGTCCTCCTGCCTGAGTTCGTCAAAGCCAAAGACACAACGTTCCATGTGCACTCCCTATGGCCCGCCACAGTTCAGGCGGGAACCCCCATATACGCGTATGGGTCGTTTCCGGTCCTCGGTTCCACGCCGATATACTCGCGCCACTCCGCCGGAGTCATGATCTCGCGGCCGAGCAGTCTGGCCGTTTCGATCGCCCACGTTACTTCTTGGGCATTGCTCGTCATGGGCTCATCCTTGTGGGGGTACTTGAAGACGGTATCTTCGTGGCCCACTCGAACGTTCAGGCCCATGAGCATGGCCAGAGTGATCATATAGCGGGACGGCCGGGCGCCCTGGCAGACCTGAATCTTGGCATCCGGGTCGATCTCGCGGATCCTCTCGACCGCGTAGATCATAGCCTGGGCCATGGCGATCTCGTTGGGGATGTACTCGAAGTGCCAACGGGGGCCTTTCATCGGCAGCCCGTAGAGGATGCACCACATGGAGGGTTTCTTCACCAAACCGGAGTCTATGCAGATGCGGCGGCCCAGGTCGAGCTCGCTGTTCACGTGCACAGCGATCTCCACCGCCATGCCGTTCTCTTTCATTATCGCGTAGATGGTCTTGAGCCAGTTCGTGGAGGCTCGAGGCTGCATGTAAGTGAGTTCCGCCAGACCCAATACCACGGGCTTCATCTGCTGTTCGGTGGAGCCACGTAGGGTGTTGATGTGGCAGCAGAGCTTCTCGTAACCGTATTTCCTGATGAGAGGCTCGATCACGTAGACGTAGGAATCCCCGAAATCGAACTTCTCGCCCTTGCGATTGACGCACTGCTCCGGCGGATGGTCGAAGTGGATGCAAGACGGACCGGTCCCCAACTCCAGCACTTCCGCGGCCGACTCCCTGATGGTGTCGAGATCAGTGCCGGGATGATAGGGGTTCTGCTGGGGAGTGATACGGGCGCCGCCTCCGGAAATAGCACATTGAATGGCGATCTTCTCCGGGATATCCCACTTGGCATGGAGATTCTGGAAAGGCCAGAAGGCTTCCTCCTCGGGGGTGTACCCGTACATCTGCACTTCGGGGATCTTCGTCCAATCGTAGTCGATCTGCTTTCTTGCCACGGTTCCTCCTTGGGTCTTGTTGGGGATTTCTTGCCGAACCAAGACAGCGGTCTCCGGTAGCTACATCAAGTCCCAGTGTCGATAGACGCCGCTGGCGCCGGACCTTACCGACTTGCTGAACTGGCTGAAGCGTCCCTGCGGCCGACGCACATTCAAGTCGTCATCGACAATGCGCTGAACCACGGCGGCCGGGTCGTCAACTTCAAACTCGTAGATGTTGAGAACGTTGGGCTCGTCAACCGCGGGTTGCGGGTTCAGGGTGCAATAACGCTGGCACTGCCTCATGCCCGGGGTCTCCAGGAGATCGTGGGCGTGCGTGTAGAGCCACCAATCGTCGTGCTCTGTTTTATGGGCGGGATCCATACCCCCGAATAGCAGGAGTATGGCTTCGGGCATCCCGTCGGGCAACCTCGAGTCTGGTTTGATGGGCGATAGGACTGAATGCCTGCAGGCGACGAAGTCCCATACGGTAAGCTCCGTGCTTTCCAGGCAATCGAACAGCTTCCCTTCGGCCGCTCGTCTTTCTTCGTCGTCCCTGACCTGCCGCATCACTTCCCAAGGGTCGGCGGCGTTGATCCGGTAGAGGGTCAAGTATCTTGGCGGGCTGCCCGGAGCAGCCATAAGGCGAGCACCCGCCTCCCCAAAGTCAGGCTGCACGTCCAAGTACCGATATACATCAACGATTCCCGAGCTGCTCTTGAGTTCGGGAACGTGGACTTTGTCGTACCAGCGGTTGAACTCTTTGGTGCGAGACTGATCGGTGCAATGCAGCACCTCCACGGCGATATTCTTCGCGGGAAACAGCTCGCTCACAAGCACCCTCCCCTTGAGGATTGTTCGAAAATCCTTCACTCAGTTTAGTTGATGAGAAAGGTTTGTCAACTAAACAGTTAGGCGGAGACGACGAGTGACATCGCTCAGACTGCGCCCTCCCATGGAGCACCGCCCCGCTCCGTGATAGCGTGACAGGGTGTCAGAGCGCGAACGGACAATGCTGCTGGTCGCCATCACCCTGTGCGGTTTCCTGGGTGCTTTCACCGTTTCGGCCACCAACGTAGCCCTGCCCATGATCGAATCCGAGTTTCGCGTTTCCGCCCTCACGCTGAGCTGGATACCTCTCGCATACGTGCTGGCAACCGCTGCCGCCCTGATGCCCATGGGGAGACTCGCGGACGTCCACGGCCATAGGCGGAGCTTCATGTGGAGCCTGCGAGTGTTCGCCGCCCTCATGCTCGCGGCCGCTTTCGCCCCGTCGGCAGGCGTGCTGATGGCTTTACGTGCGGCTCAAGGGATCTTCGGCGCTATGACGATCACCGCCTCGACGGCCATGGTGATATTCGCCTATCCTCCCGACCAACGCGGGAAGGCGCTCGGGCTGTTCGCGGCAGGTCCCTACTTAGGCTTCACTCTCGGCCCGGTCCTGGGGGGAGTCATCATCCACAACACTGGATGGCGGACCCTATTCCTGGTGGTCGGGGCGCTCGGCGCGGCCAACTGTCTCATACCCATCTGGAGACTGCGTGGGGTGGAGTGGCGAGAGCCAAAGCGGGCTCGTTTCGATATTCTGGGATCGGCCCTCTATGCGCTCGCGCTCCCCGCGCTATTGCTGGGTTTCACCATGCTCCCCAGCGCACTCGGGGCAATCCTTGCCGTCATCGGCGCCGCCGGAATCGCGCTGTTTCTCTGGTGGGAGACGCGAGCGGCCGATTCATTGCTCAACGTAGGCCTGTTCCGTCACAACCGGGTATTCGCCTTCTCCAACATGGCAGCCTTCATCAACTACGCCGCCACGCTGGCCGTCACGTTCCTCATGAGCCTGTACCTGCAGTACACGAAGGGACTCAACCCGCAGACTGCAGGCTTTGTACTGGTCTGTGGCGCCTTCGTCCAGGCGGCCTTTTCACCTGTCGCCGGTAGGGTGTCGGACCGGATCGAGCCCCGCTTTGTCGCCTCCGCCGGCATGGGGCTTTGCGCGCTGGGTTTGCTCGGCCTAGTGTTCGTCGGCGAAACTACTGCCTACTGGTACATCATTGCCATGCTGTGCGCGCTGGGATTGGGCTTCGCGTTCTTTGCCCCCCCCATCACTCTCGCTGTCATGGGCAGCGTGGAGACACGGCACGTCGGCGTGGCTTCGTCTACCCTCGCCACGGTCCGCTGGGCGGGCCAGAATCTCAGCATCGGGATGGCCGGTCTCATCCTGGCCCTCGTCGTTGGGGGAGGCGCAATACAGCCCGCGGTCTATCCCCGTGTCCTCACCGCCGTGCGCACCAGCTTCGCCATCTTCACCGCGCTCTGCGTACTGGGCATCGCCGCTTCTCTGGTAGGACCACGGCGCGGCGCACGGGACAGGTCGCCCTAGCCTCCCAGCGGTACCTGCGCGCGCAGCGCCGTCAGCGCTTTCCCCTAGGCCGCAGGCTCCTCGGTCAGGCTCCCCGCCAGGCACTGGTAGAGGATGGCCATGCGCATCGCCAGCCCGGACTCCACCTGGTGCAGGATCAGCGAGCGTTCGTCGTCGGCCAGATCGCCCGAGAGCTCTACACCCCGGTTGATAGGCCCCGGATGCATCACCCGCTGGCCCGGCTTGACCCTCTGCGGCGACAGGCCCCATACCCGGCTGTACTCGCGCAGCGAGGGCACCGGCGGCACTTTGCCCTTGGCCCGTTCCAGCTGCATGCGCAGGAGGTAGATGACATCCACATCTTCGAGGGCGCCGAGGTCGTTGTAGATGGGTACGTCCCAGTACTCGATACCGGGTGGCATCAGGGTCGGCGGCCCCACCAAGCGTACGTCGATGCCCATCTTCCTGAAGCCGAACAGGTCCGAGCGGGCCACCCGGCTGCGCAGGATGTCGCCTACGATGGCCACCTTCAGCCCCTGCATCTCGCCGAAAACGCGCCGCAGGCTATAGAGGTCCAGCAGGCATTGGGTGGGGTGCTCCCCCGTCCCATCGCCGGCGTTGACCACCGAGGCATTTGTGTAACGGGTGGCCATCCGGGAGGCGCCCACCCGGGGGTGGCGCATGACGATGATGTCGGGCCGGTAGCTCTCTAGGGTCAAGATGGTGTCCTTGAGGCTCTCGCCCTTCGACACGCTCGACGACGACCCCTTGATATTGATCACGTCGGCCGAGAGCCGCTTGCCGGCGAGCTCGAAGGACGACTGCGTCCGCGTCGACGGCTCCAGGAACACGTTGACGATGGTGCGCCCGCGCAACGTGGGGACCTTCTTGATGGAGCGTGATGCGATCTCGAGGAAGCCGTCGCTCAGCTTGAAGAGGTTCTCGATCTCAGCCGCGGTGAGATCGTCGATGGAGATGAGGTGCATGTCGGTACCCTTTCGGCCTCACGGGACACGTTTAAAAGGTTAGCCTTCTTTCACGATTGTATCGCGCCCCCGGCGGCGACTCCAGCCCCGTTCGTCCGAGCCGCCCCCGACCCGGGCCGCACCAGCACGTCCGTGGGACGCCGGGCCCCGCCCACCCACTATTCCTCGATGAGCACTTCGTCGGCCCCGTCCATCTCCACCAAACGTACCACCACTTGCTCGTTGCGACTGGTGGGGACATTCTTGCCCACGAAGTCCGGGCGAATCGGCAGATCGCGGTGCCCGCGGTCGACCAGCACGGCCAGGCGTACCGACAGAGGCCGCCCATAGTCGAACAGGGCATCGATGGCGGCTCGGATGGTCCGCCCCGTGTAAAGCACATCGTCCACCAGCACGATGGTCTTGCCGTTGACGTCGAAGGGCAGATCGGTGGAGTGCACGACCGGTTGCCCGTACTGCAGTCCCGCGCGGGTGTCGATATCGTCGCGATAGAAGGTTATGTCGATAGCGCCCGTCGGCGGTCTAACTGCGTAGAACGCCTCGAACAGGCCGGCTAGGCGAGCGGCCAACTCCACCCCGCGCCGTTGGATGCCCACCAAAGCCAGATCGGCCAGATCGGGGGCCTGCTCGGCGATCTCATGAGTCATGCGGGCGAGGGTGCGTCCCAGTTGATCCTCGTCCAGGAGGACCTTGGACCTGCGATTCTGATCAGCGCTTCTGTCCACCCTGATCCTCACCATCCTTTCATCGCCGTTGCTCTCCTGCCCGGAACTCGGCGTCGGCGGTCCTTTCAGCCGTACCCTACCGGGGCGCGTGCCCGCCGTCAAGGCGCACTCCGGAGGGGGCCGTCTCGACTAGGGAAGTATCGGCCAGCCGGCCAGCCGCGCCGTCGCCAAGAGACCGGGTCTGGGGTTCACGGCCACCGGATGACCGACAGAGTGCAGCAGGGCGAGATCGGTGTCGTGATCGCCGTAGGCCCAACAATCAGCGGGGTCGGCTCCCCAGCGCTCCATGAAGCCGGCCGCAATCCGAGCTTTCTCGTCGCCGTAAGGAGTCGGTCCGCTCAACCGGCCCGTGTAACGCTCACTCTCGCCGCTCCTCCCAACCTCACAAGGAGCCCCGACGTAGTCGATGACTCTCAGCCGCCGGCATAGGGCCTTGACCACCGGTTCTAGGGCCGCGGACAAGACCACCACTCGGTCGCCCTCGGCCTGATGCTCCGCCAGGGCGCTCGAGGCGGCCGGATGCAGCCTGGGAACCATGATCTCATCGGCGAAGCGGGTCATGAGCCGCTCTACCTCCTGCTCGCTGAGCCCTTTGAGCACCAGCGCACCTTTCTCCCGGGACTGCTGGGTCACCTTCACGAGCCCTGCCTTGTAAGCAAGGAACCACAACCCAGTCGCCAGCAGAAAGATCCGGCCGACAACTCCGACTCTGCGCAGGAACTTGACCAGGAGCACTTGGGTCTGGCCGGTGACCAGAGTCCCGTCGAGATCGAAGAAGGCGACGGCGGGGACCACGGCGGTAGGGTCGGTGCCGGCGGTCAATTGCCCAGGGTGCCGGCGAACACCTGCCAGGCCAGCAGGGCCTTCGCGGAGAGGCTGAGAATGATGTAGACCTTCTCTCCGAAAAGGTAGTCTCTCCACTTGCCCCAGCGCTTGTACTGCAGCACCATGTTGAAAGCGAAGATGCTGAAGAAGGCGAAGAGCGAGATCACGATCCCGTAGACGAAGCCGGGAGGACCCCCACCATCGGGGCCCTTGGCCCCCGTGAAGTATAGGAAGACGGCGATCCACGGCACCACCCAAGAAATGCAACCGAAGTAGAACGGCAGCCAATCCGTCTTCTCCTTGGCCTTGTTGAAGTGCTCCATGAGCAGACCGAAGAGGAGCATAGTGGCGTTCAGCACGCCTAAAAGGATCAGACTGGACAAATCGTACATCCCGGACAACATGGCGATGAGAACGAGCATCCACGAAGCACTGAAGGCGTATTCGATCCAGCGGGCGTAGTTGACATGGTCCTTGAGCCTGCGCACATACCACTGATAGATGCCCGGGGTCGACACCGCAAAGTGGGCGATGGCCGACATGAACAGAAACAGTGATACCGCCACTCCCAGTCTGACCATCACCAATTGGACGGTCTCCGACTTGCCGGTGGGCGGACCGGCAACCTCCGAGATCGCGTAGTTCGTTGTGACGGGAATGGTCCAAGAACTGGCCAGCGCCACCATGATGATGCCCTGAACTAGGTGCGAGACTCCCGCCCCCAGATTCCAGAGACGCAGCCGCCTGTAGGTAGCGGTCTCCACAGCCGCGGCCTTTCTCGCGCTCATGCAATACCTCCAAGTTGGTCGACCACTCCGACCGGGGACCGGCCCCTGGTCGATTAGCGATGCATGCTTATCCCCCATGGCCGGTTCTAATCAAGGAGGAGCAAACCGAGCCGCGCCGGCGTGCAGGCGCTCGAGCACCAGTGCCAGATCGGCCGGCAAGGGCGCCTCGATCTGGAGTTCCTGCCCGGTCATCGGGTGACCAAAAGACAGGCGGTAGCTGTGCAGGAACTGACGGCCTAACCCCAGGACGTCCCGGCGCGCGTAGGTGGGGTCCCCTGCTACCGGGTGTCCGATCGCCAAGAAATGAACCCGTATCTGGTGGGTGCGTCCCGTCTCGAGGCGCACCTCGAGCAGGGTGAAGTCGCCTAGTCGCTCCAGGACCCGGAAATGAGTGCGCGCCTCCCGGGCAGCTACTCCGCCCACCGTCATCGACTTCCGCCGCACGGGGTCGCGGCCTACCGGCGCCTCGATGGTGCCGCTCTCCCCTGCAAAGTTCCCGTGCACCAGGGCCAGGTAGCGACGGTCTACGGCCCGCCGGCGCATCATCGACACCAGGAGACGGTGGACGTCTGCTGACTTGGCCACCACGAGAAGTCCGCTGGTGTCTTTGTCCAGGCGATGAACCACGCCGGGGCGGAATCCCTCCCCTCCCGCGAGCCCATGTCCCAGGAGCGCGTGCACCAAAGTCCCCGAGGAGTGCCCACGGGACGGGTGGACCGCCATCCCAGCCGGTTTGTCCACCACGAGCAGCCATTCATCCTCGTACAGCACCGGAACGGCCAGCGACTCGGGGGCCAGATTGGGGGAGGCTTCCCCGGGCAGGATGACGGCGACGGTCTGGCCTTCGACAAGCAGGAAACTCTTGGCGCGCAACACCCCGTCGACCGTGACGGCTCCTGCCCGGATAAGCCCCGCAACCCGGGACCGGCTGCCCATCTCCACTCGGCGTCCCAGGGCCACGTCAAGGCGCGCCCCGGCATCGTCCGCCCGCGTCACGAACGTGTAGCGGCCAGCGTCCTCGGGCTGACGACCCGCGCCGCCGGGCTCCCGCTCCGCTAGCGGGAGACGGGGGTCTTCCGCCCGGCCTTCCACACCCGGACCGCCTCGAACACCAGTCCAAGGAAGATGACCGCTATCCCCGCGAAAATGAAGACGTCGGCCATGTTGTAGTTCGGCCAGTAGGGGAATTTCAGGAAGTCGGTCACGTGTCCGTCGGAGGTGACGCGCTGGACCAGATTACCCAGGCTCCCTCCCACAATTAGCCCCCCGCACATCCCGGCAAGGAGCGCCCGCCGCTCGAAGCGCACGTAGAGCACCACGACTAAGAGGGCTACCATGTTCGCCACGATTATGAACGCGCTTCTTCCTCCCAGAAGCCCGAAGGCCACCCCGCTGTTGGCCGTGCGCTGCAAAGAGAGGAAGGGCAAGATCTTGTGCGTTTCTCCCAAGACTAGCCGCTGTTCGGCCATGTGCTTGGTCACAAGATCGATGACCAGGGCCACAGCCGTGGCTGCGAGAAGAACCGACCACTTGATGACGGTCCGGCGCCTCGTGGAGGTTGAAGGGGATCCGAACTTCATGGACCGGGACCGCCCGCTAGCGGTTCCGCTCCTCGAGACGCTTGCAGTCGATGCACAGGGTCGCGAACGGGGCGGCGTCCAGCCGGTCGTCGCCGATCGGCTTGCCGCACTTGTCACAACGCCCATAACTCCCGCTCTCGAGCTTGTGCAGAGCCCGATCGATCTGCGAGATCGAGGCTCGGGCATTCTCTTCCAACGTAAGGTCGATCTCCCGATCGAGCGTGACCCCTGCTGTCTCGGCCATGTGCTGATCGTATGGACTCTCTTCAGAAGAGTCCTCCAGAGACTCCGAGAGGTCCGCGTCGAGGTCGGCGATCTCGCGCTCCAATCGCCCACGCTCGTCAAGGAGCCGCTGTCTCAGCGCGTCTCGATCCATCACGCTACTCTCCCCTCCTCCGGCGATCTCTTTGCACCAGTTCAGTGAGCTTGTCCCGCAACTCCGCCTCTTCCACGCCCGTGAAGGCCACTACCTTGTCACGGCTGCTGTGGCCGGCATCCACGCTCACGCCGTCGCGCCCCAGGCTAAGCCATTGCGCCAGCGCTTGCGTCAATTCCTGGTTGGCTCGGTTATCCTCCGGCGGGGCGCTCACCGATACCTTGAGCCGGTCACCGTAGACCCCTTGCACGGCCGTACGAGACGCAGAAGGACTGACCCGCACTCCGAGGAGCAGCCTCCCAGCTCCGCATCGTATAGTCGGAGCCGCCTGCGCGGAATCTACCACCGCGCGCTCACCATTCGAAGTCGCGACCCTTCTCGTTCTTGCCTGCTTCTGGGGCTGTGAAGTCTTCGTCGCTGTCCAACTTCCGCCCGAAGAAGAAGCCGCCTAGTTGCGGTTCGTCCTCGATGGCCTCTCCGGTAGCGTCCGTCTGCTCCGCCGCGGCATCCACGGCAGAATCAGCCCCCGGGGCATCGACCGCTAGCGCGGGGACTTCACCACCAAAGCCGGCAAGTTCGGCGACCAGCTCCGCGGCCATCGGGTCCGCGCCGCTCACTTCTTCAACGCCCAGCGCGGTCTCCTCGGTGGGAACATCATCTTCGGGCCCCGAGGACGTATTGTCGGCGGAGGCGACTCCGGCGGCCGGGAGCTCGACCTCCGGTTCTTCAGTGATTGGCTCCGACGACACCGTCTCTTCGGCTGCAAGCAGATACACGATGGCCTGGGGGGCCTCCGACTCGGGCGCCTCAGGGATCAAAGGCGCCTCCGTTTCCGATACCGGCGCGCTCGCCGGCGCCAAGGTCTCAGTGCTCCGCACGGTGATAGGCGCCTCGGTGAGCAGGTTGAGATGGCCCTCGAGCAAGGAACGGAACTTGAAGCGGAAGTCCTCTTCCAAATGCTTGAGTTGAATTAGTGCTTGTTGGACGCGCTGAGTCTCACCATACGAGTCGTTCACGACGTGGCGGGCTTTGAGCTCGGCGTCGCGCAGAATGAGCTCGCCTTCCTTACGTGCGTTAGCCCTAATCTCGTCGGATTGCAGTTGGGCCGAGATCAGGGTCTTTTCCAGTGCGTCCCTTATCTGAACGTGGCCGGCGATCTGCTCTTCGAGCAGGTGGATGCGATCCTGCATCTCCATGTTCTCTTGGAACAGGCGCTCGAACTCGTCGGCCACTTCGTCAAGGAAGATATCGACTTCCTCGTCTGAGTAGCCACGCATGGAGCGCTTGAACTCCTTACGCCGGATATCGAGAGGCGTGACTTTCACTTCGCTCTCCCTTCGCTGGGGATGGCCCGCTCCCGGGCGATTGCCCGTCCTCGTCTCCTTCTATTCAACCACGGAGACCTACTTGCCGTCTCGAAGACGGCGGCCGCGCTCAGCCGCCTCTTCGATAGCCCGCATGAACGCCCCTCGCACACCCTGATCCTCCAGGACGGCCAAGCCGGCGATGGTTGTGCCCCCGGGGGACGCCACCTGGTCCTTCAGGTCGGCCGCTGAGCCCTCATACCGTCGGAGCAGAAGAGCCGTAGCCAGGGCCGTCTGGCGCACGAATGTCCGGGCAGTGGCTCGGGGCATGCCTACCCTCACCGCTCCGTCTTCTATTCCTTCCAACGCCAGCGCCAGGAAGCCGATGGATGAACCCGCCACGGCCGTCACCGCGTCGAGAAGGTCCTCCGGCAGCACTTCCACCAGCCCCATACAGCCGAAGAGGCCGGCAAGAAAAGAAGTCGCTTCTGGGGCCGTCCCAGGCTCGGGAGAGAGCGCGATAACCCCCTCCCCCACCTCGACCCCCAGATTGGGCATGATCCTGAAAAGCGCCGGTCCCTGGCCCAACGCAGCCCGCATGCTGTCCAGAGTGATCCCGGCCGCCGTGGAAACGACGGTCTTCTCTTCGGCCACGTCCGGGCCCAAAGCCTTGAGCGCCGCGAGGACATCCTTGGGCTTCACCACCACCACTATGACGTCCGATTGTCTTGCCAAATCCCCCAGAGACGCGGCCACGGTGACGCTCTGCGCCTCAGCGAGACCGCCTGCCCGTGCCTCGACGACGTCGTAGACGAGCAGGTCGACTTGGTAATCGGGTGAACAGAGCCATCCCCGCACCAGCGCGGAGCCCATGTTTCCGGTGCCTACCACTCCAACGGTCAGTCCCATGCCACTTCAGCCCTCGAGGTCGTCGTTGTCATACCCGGACCGGCTACCTGCCGCGAGCGCAGACGCGACCCGTAGGGCCCCCCAGCCGGTCCGATGCCGGCCGAACTGCTAGAACTGGTTGAAGAAGCCCTTGTCTAGGAGGCGTTGACGCTCTTCCGCCGAAACCTCGACGTTCTTGGGGGTGAGCAGGAACACCTTGTCCGCAACCCGCTGCATGCCCCCGTCGAGCGCGTAGGTCAGTCCGCTGGCAAAATCGATGAGCCTCTTGGCCAATTCGGTCTCGCTGGTCTGCAGATTGAGAATGACCGGGACGTCGCCTTTGAACTTGTCCGCGATGATCTGGGCATCGTTGAAGTTCTTGGGCGTGACCAGATGCACCCGAGCCTGGGGTTGCTCCGCGGCGGCCGACAGCGGCCGGACCTGCGCGCTGCGCTGGCCGGCACCCTGGCCGCGCTGGCCACGGTAGTCATCCTCGGCGAAGATGTCGTCGAACTCGGTGGGGCGGCGCCGGCCGCTTCGTTCGATCTTTCTCACGCTCGCCCGCTCCCTGTAGGCGGACTCGATGTCCGGCTGCGCGGTCAGAACCTCGTCTTCATAGTCCTCGTCTTCATCGGCAAGACCGAAATAGACGAGCGTCCTATGCCAGATGCCCCCGACAGCCATCCCATCCTCCTTACGCGTTGGAGAAAAGCACGCTTCCCAATCTTACGATCGTCGCGCCTTCCTCGACGGCCACTTCGTAATCGTTGCTCATGCCCATTGAGAGCTCGGAGAGTTCGTAGCGGCCGGCGAACGCTGCAGCCAAACGGTCGCGGAGTTCACGCAAGCCTCTGAAAAACGGCCTAGCTGCCTCCGGATCATCCACCAGAGGAGCCATGGTCATGAGACCGACGAACATGACGCTCCGATAGGCGGCAGCCCGCCCCAGAAAGGCCTCCGCGGCCGCGGGGAGGATACCATACTTGGTCTCTTCCCCACTCACGTTCACCTCCAGAAGCACTCGGACCTCGACCTCCGCTCGCTTGTCAAGCTCCTGCACAAGCGAGATCGCCTCGACTGAATGGATCAGCGACACGCACGGCAGCACCTGCCGAACCTTGCGACTCTGCAAATGGCCGATAAAATGAAACTCGAAGACCTCGTTCCACCGCCGCCACTTCTGCTCCAGTCCTTCTGCCCTGTTCTCCCCTACCAGACGGATTCCTGCCCCGCGCAGCAGGACCATCTCTTCCACGGACAGGTACTTGGAGGCGACCAGTAGTCGCGGACCGCGAGGCCAGCCCCCTCTCAGGCGCGCTGACTCAATCCGCCGCTCGACCTCCGCGAGGCTGGCACGCACCCGTTCGAGGTTCGCACCGGGGCTCACGCCGGCGCCGCCCAGGCCGCGCAGCCGTGCCGGCCGGTGACCGGGCCCTCGACGCGATAGGAATAGAAGAGGTCTACGTTGCAGACGGTACACAGCCGGGGATTGACCACATGGTTTTCTCCGATGCCCAGTTCCCCGAGTGCTTTCGTGGTCGCTGCCCAAAGATCCACCCGGAAACCTAGGGCACCGATGCCCTCCGTGCCGGCCCCGTCGGGACCAAGAGCCGGACCGCGCCCACGGGGCGCTTCGCGCGCGATGACCACGTCGGGGCCGAAGCGGGCGGCGAAGGCCGTTGCCACCTCCTCACCGACGGCAAAGCAGCAGGGTCCGATACTGGGACCGATGACTGCCGTTGCAGGCGGTCCTGTCATGGCTCGCCCGGCCTCTTGCACGATGCCCCCCAAGATGCCCCGCCAGCCACCGTGAGCCACGGCCATGTCCACCTCTCCCGCAAGGACCACGGGAACGCAGTCGGCGAACAGAAGGAGGGCGGCCAGCCCGGAATCGAGCAGGGGATGGAGGGTCAGGCCGTCACAGGGACTCCCCTCTTGGTCGCTCACGTATTCCGCTGCTCCGACCACGCGCAGGCCATGAACCTGGGCCGGACTCACCAGTCGAGGGCCGGTCGCCCCTCGTGAGGCGCCCTCCACGCAACGAATCGCCTCAGCCACCCGACCACGGTTGCGAGCCACTGCAATGGGATCATCCTCGGAACGGGGGTCGAGATTTAGCGAAGCGAAAGCCCCCCCGCTTTCGCCCCCGAGCCGAGTGGTAAAAAGCGCGCGGAACGGACCGGGGAGGCGAGCTTCCAAGAAAGTCGTAGCGCCGATCTCGCGGACTTTCAGCCGAGAGCGAGCTGTAGCGTCGATGCGCTCCCCGAGCGCCGCGCCTGAGCGGCCTTCACCGTCTCTCGCCGTCACACCGGTCGCTAGTCCTTATCGCGTTCACGCAAGAACCGAGGGATGTCGAGAACGTCGTCGTTCATCTCAAATTGGTGGGTCTGGCGCGGAAGAATGTCCCCCAGTGTTGGAGCAGCACCTTCGATCGACCTGTCGGCTTCCCTCTCTGCCTGGCGCAGTCGGTCGAAGCCGGTGGCGATGACGGTGACCCGCATCTGATCTCCCAGCGATGGATCGATGACGGCGCCGAAGATGACGTTGGCTTCGGTGTCGGCCGCGTCGGAGATGATCTCAGCAGCTTCGTTTACCTCGAATAGCCCCATGTCGGGACCCCCGCTGATGTTCAGCAGGATCCCCGTGGCCCCCTCTATCGAAGACTCGAGGAGCGGCGAAGAGATGGCGGACTTGGCGGCCTCAACTCCCCGGTTTTCGCCACTGGCCACGCCGATGCCCATTAGGGCCGAGCCCGCGTTCCGCATAATGGTACGCACGTCGGCGAAGTCCAGATTGATTAGCCCCGGGACCGTTATCAGGTCGGTGATGCCTTGGACCCCCTGGCGCAACACATCGTCTGCCACTTTAAAGGCTTCGATGATCGAGGTGCGACGCTCGACCACCTGCAGCAGTCGGTCATTGGGGATGATGATCAGCGTGTCCACCTTCTTGGCAAGCGCTTCGATGCCTGCCTCCGCTTGACTGGCCCGCTTCCTACCCTCGAAGCTGAATGGTTTGGTAACCACGCCCACGGTCAGCGCACCCAATTCGCGAGCAATCTCCGCTATCACCGGGGCGCCACCCGTGCCCGTGCCTCCACCCTTTCCGGCGGTGACGAACACCATGTCGGCCCCCTTGAGGATCTCACGGATCTCGTCGCGACTCTCCTCGGCAGCGGCCCGCCCCACTTCGGGGTTTGCGCCAGCGCCGAGCCCCCGGGTAATCTTTCCGCCGATATGCAACTTCACATCCGCATCACACATCAGCAGAGCCTGCGCGTCGGTGTTAACCGCGATGAACTCCACGCCTTTGAGCCCTGCGTCGACCATGCGATTGACGGCGTTGGTGCCGCCTCCGCCCACTCCCACGACCTTGATCACCGCAAGGTAGCCAGATCCGGTGTCGCTCATAGTGTCAGAACCTCCAGAATCATCGGATCTCAGGACTCCAACTTGAGCCTTAGCGAGAAGCCCTCAATCACTACTTGACGTTCGCGGCGACCACACGCCGGGATACGATGACCCTGCGTGCGCACCTGTTCAATTCGTCAGTACGCGCCTTTGCCGCTCATTCCTGCTACGGGGAACAATAGCATGTTCATTTCGCGTTGACAGCCACTCGGTCCGGCACACTGGCGTCGACATACTGCACTTCCTTGCCAACCCTCAAGCACTGCTCGATGACGGCGGCCGCCGCCGTCAACTTCTGCTTGAGTTGTGTGGGCTCGCCCAGTCGCAATTCGGCCCCATCTTTCAAAGCCACGATCACCTCTCCCGTCGCAGCCACGAATATCCGCGCCGTTGGAGGCAAGGACGTCGCCGTGTCCTTATCACGCAAGAGAGCGGCAACCGGAAGGGCCGCGATGATGGCGTTGGCAACCCTCTTGCCGGCTACGGGCGAGACACTGGCCGCCGACACCACGAGAGGCAATACGGTGGTGGATGTCTTCTCAAGGGCTCGGCCGTCGGCTGCCACCAGCCACAGGTCCCCGTTTGCCGCCCGCAGGCGCGCCGCCGGCTCGTACTCCAGCAGTTTGATATCCAGAGTATTGGGGAAGCGGCGGTGGACCTCCACAGAGCGGACATAGGGCAACGCGGACAAGGTGTTCTCGATAGCGCCGGTCGACAAACGAAGCAGGCTCACGCCCCGGGCGCCCGCCGTCGCCCGAGAGATCTCACCTGGCGTGACGTGTTCCGTGGCGGTAGAGGTGACGCGCTTGACCGCGAAGACGTCCGAGGAGCGCAACCACAAGAAGAGCGCCACCAGGATCAAGACTCCCACGAAGACGAAGACCGGAGTCGCCCGCCGGTGGCCACGCTGCCGGCTGACCGAGCGACGTCGCTCCAGGACTCGCCTATCCATGGGAACCGGGCGGCCCCTGAGAAACATCGAAGGCCGACTCCCAGGGAAAGGCTGCGCCCAGCAGCTTGACTTCGGGCTCCAACAGGATCCCACTCATCCTGTGCACTCCCTGTCGCATGAGACTCATCAAGGCAAGCACGTCCGCAGTAGTTGCGTCTCCGAGGTTAACCAAGAAGTTGGCGTGGACGGTGGATACTTCGGCGCCGCCCCGCCGCACTCCTCTGAGACCGGCGGCATCGAGCAGCCGACCGGCCGCCTCACCCGGTGGGTTCTTGAATACACTGCCGAAGGTGCGCACGCCACGAGGCTGGGTCGCGCGCCGCATCCGAAGCAGCGAACGATGATGTTCAAGGATCTTCACCGAGTCTCCGGCCGTGAGCCCCAACCGAACCGCCGTGATCACCGAGCCTACCGGCACGCGACAGAACCGGTATGCCCACTCCAGCTCCGTTGCCGGCAACCACTGAATGCCCATGGCCGACGCGACCTCCACCTCTTCCGCCAGATCCGCCAGCGACCACCCGTGCGCCCCGGCATTCATCGCCGCCGATCCTCCCAATGACCCAGGGATCCCGCAGGCGAACTCCAGTCCGGACAGCCCGGCCTCCGCCGCCACCGCAGCGAAACGAGCCAGGTACGCGCCCGCTCCGACGGTCACGGTCACATGCCGCGAGTGCGAGTGCGGGCCCGGTCCGGCAGGCATCCCCTCCATGTAGTGGAATCTCTCGTCCAGCTTGATCACGACTCCAGGGTATCCCCTGTCCGCCACGAGCATATTGGAGCCGGCACCCAAACACACCCACCGGGAACCGGCTGCTTCGAGCTTCACAAGCGCCTCGACCAACGCGGGGGTGGTCGCCACGGTAACGAGGAGGCCGGCCTCGCCACCAGTGGCAATGGTCGTGAACGGCGCCAGAGGTGCGCTCGCCCACAGGCGCACTCCATCTATGAGGCGCAGCTCCCGAGCCAGAAACGCGGCGGATCCCACGTGCGATCGTCGACTAGCCGGCTACGAGGAAGCGCTCGCCGACCCGATGGACATCGCCGGCCCCCAGAGTGAGGACCAGGTCACCGGGAGCAGTCACAGTCTCAAGATAGTCCACCACGGACGCGAGTCGAGGCAGATAGACCACCGGCTTTCGCTGATCGAGTCTGAGCATGCTGTCCACGATCAGCTTGCCGCTGACTCCTGGGCGCGGGTCTTCACGCGCCCCGTACACGTCGGTGACTACAGGGATGTCGGCTTCGAGAAGGGCTTCGGCGAATTCAGTCTGCAGGAATTCGGTGCGCGAGTAGAGGTGGGGCTGGAACACCGCAATCACCCGAGCCCAATCGCCTTCGCGGGCCGCGCGCAACGTGGCCCGGAGTTCGGTAGGATGATGGGCGTAGTCGTCCACCACGGTCACCCCATTCCTTTCCCCCTTCCACTCGAACCGGCGCACCGCTCCGCCGAACGTGCTCAGCGCCTCCGTGATCTGCTCCGGAGCGACCCCCAATTCCACGAGAGTGGCGAAGCAGGCCAGGGCATTCAGCACGTTGTGCTTGCCCGGTACCTCAAGAGTGACGGAGGCGAGATTGAATCCCCGGCCCCAGATCTCGAAACTGCTGCCCGGAAGTTTCGCGCTCACTTCCCGTGCCTGGTAATCGCTCGAGGCCGCGAACCCGTACGAACAGGCGCGACAGCCTACTTGCCCAGCGAGGACCGACACACGGGGGTCCTCGCCGCAGTAGACCAGCAGGCCGGTCGCCGGCAGCCGCCCGAGGAAACTGCGGAACACGTCTTCTACGTCCTCGACGTGAAGGTAGTGGCTGTGGTGATCGAGTTCCAGATTGGTGAGAACGGCCACTTCGGGGCTCAGAAGCAACAGAGAGCCGTCCGATTCGTCGGCCTCGCATACCACGAACTCCCCCTCGCCGTGGCTGGCGTTCGAGCCCAGGTCGTTCAGTTCACCTCCCACCAAGAAGGTAGGATCGAAGCCCCCGTCGACCAGCACCCGGCTAATCATGGAGGTGGTGGTGGTCTTGCCGTGCGTGCCGCACACGGCGATTCCACGGCCGGATAGCATGAGCCAGGCCAAGGCCTGGGCGCGTTTCACCACCAGAACGCCGCGGCGGCGGGCCTCCTGCAGTTCGACGTTGTGCGCAGGTATTGCTGAAGAGATGACGACTACGTCGGGATGATCGATATTAACCGCTTTGTGACCCATGGTTACGGCCACGCCCGCTCTCTCAAGGAGGGTCACGTAGCGCGATGGTTTAAGGTCGGAGCCGGTGACACGATAGCCCCGCTTGTGCAACACCAACGCGATACCGCTCATCCCCGCCCCACCGATGCCGATGAAGTGGAGGCTCTGCAGCCACTCCGGGGCGGCGATGCTGGGAGTGTCGATGAGAGTGGGTTCAATCATGGTGTCTCCCAACGGGCCGGGTCGTCAATTCTACTATGACGTCGGCAATGCGGGCAGCCGCGTCCGGACGAGCCATGCGAAAAGCGGCCGCCCTCATGCGCTCGTTGACTTCCGGATCCAACAGCGTGGCCACGGCCCGTGCCAGCTTCTCTGAATCTAGGTCGGCGTCGGCCACCAGCAGCGCGGCGCCCTCGTCGACCACCACGCGAGCGTTCTTCGTCTGATGATCGCCTGCCGCCAGAGGATACGGCACCAGAAGAGCCGGGATTCCCCGAGCCAGCACTTCGGCCACCGAACCACCCGCGCGGCCCACGACAACGTCCGCCGCCGCCAGAGCCAAGGCGAAATCGTCCAGAAAGGGATAGGCCTGATAGGCGGGGTTGGCGTCCGGCCCCCCGAGTACCTCGGCGATATGGTGGTATTCCCGCTCGCCGGTCACATGGATGATCTGGAAGGGCGTGTGAGCACGGCCGAAAGCAGCGAGCGTGGCTTCGTTCAGCGAGCGTGCACCTAGGCTACCGCCAAAAGCCAAGAGCACCGGTCGGTCGGATGCAAGGTGGAACCGAGCCAGCCCTTCCTCCCGGGTGGCCGCCAACAGAGCCGGGCGCAGTGGACGCCCCGTGTACACATACTTGCCTCCCGCTCGTCCCGCATCGGGGAACGAGAGGCAGACCTTGTCCACCATAAGGCTGAGGATGCGATTGGTCCAACCCATATGTGAGTCCATCTCCACCGCCACCGTGGGGATCCCGCGGAGGGCCGCCTCGGCTACTACCGGCCCCGAGACGTACGCCCCTACCCCCACCACGCACTGAGGCCGGAACGTGCGCAAGAGCTTCCAGGCGTCCGCCGCGGCCACGGGCAGCGATCCAAGTGTCCGTATGGTGGATAGGCCAAACGTGCGCGCGAATCCACGGACACGCACCACCGAGAACGCGTAGCCGGCCCTAGAGACCAGCTGCTTCTCCATACCGCGCTCGGTGCCGCAGAAGGCTACTTCGTGACCCCGGCCGGAGAGTATGTCAGCCAGCGCCAGGGCGGGGACGATGTGCCCCGCGGTCCCGCCGCCGGCGATCAATATGCGTGACATTCCCATACGCCTCCGTGAGGGCCCGCACCGGCCTCGGCGGCGCGGATCTGCTCACCGACAGTATCAATCCCACTGCGACGAGCATCACGATGAGACTGTTGCGACCGTAACTCATGAAGGGCAGAGGCACTCCCGTGAGAGGTAGCGCTCCCGTCACACCACCGATGTTGACGACCGCCTGCAGCGTGACGAGCATACCGCACCCCGCGATCAGCAACCTGCCCATGGGATCGGAGCAGCGCCGGGCCAACTGCCAACAAGCAAGCGCGAACACCGCAAAAAGCAATATGACGAGGCCAGCTCCGAAAAGACCGAATTCTTCACCTAGGATAGCGTAGACCATGTCGGTATGAGCTTTGGGAAGGTACTGGAACTTCTGCACGCTCCCCCCGGGCCCCACCCCGAACCATCCCCCCCGGCCCAGTGCAACCAACGACTGTGACAACTGGAAACTGGCGCCTTGAGGGTCAGCCGACGGATCGAGGAACGACAGTACGCGGCTCATACGCTCGTGACTGGAGAACGTGAGAGCCAGAGCGGCGACCACTCCCGTGCCACCCACAAATCCCCAATGCCGGCCCTTCATACCCCCGAGCCAGAGCATCCCCAAGGTCAGACCGGCGAGTATGACGGCAGTGCCCAGATCGCCCTCAAGCACGACCAAGCCGGAGGCTCCCAGGCATATCGCCCCAAAGGGCCACATGAAGGAGGCGAACTCGCCCGTCCGCAGACGACGATTGGAGAGCAAGTGGGCCCCCGCCAATACCACCGCGAGCTTGGCGAGCTCGGAAGGCTGGAAAGTCAACGGTCCGAGAGGGATGTAGCTGGCTGCCCCGCCGGCGCTTCGGCTCACTCCCGGCACATGGATCGCGACCAGCGAAAGCATGGTGACCGCTAGGAGGAGAATAGAGGGCACGCGGAGCCGGCGATAGTCGACGCGAGAGATAGCCACCAGGAGCAGGAGACCAGCGGCGGCGGCGATCCCCTGTTGCCGGATGTAGATGAACTTGTCCCCGCCGGTCAGCGCAGTGGCGACGGAGACCGACAGCATCATGCACAGTCCTGCGACCAGGAGGAGTAGGGACATCACCCATACCAGATGGTAGGAGGCGAGAGCGGAGTCTTTCAGCCTAGCTCCCGGGCGCAGGCCGCTCTTGGGAGCAGCGGCCCGGGGCCGCGCCGACGCCCGTTCGGCTGCGAGGTCCCTGGCGACGACGCTCGCTCTCGTCCGCTTGGCGCCTTGTGCTCTCAATCACACTCCTCGGGCAAGGCTATCGACGATTACGCGGAAGTGCTCGCCTCGCTGTTCAAAGCTTCCGTACTGATCGAAGCTGGCGCAGGCCGGAGCTAGGAGCACCACATCTCCGGGGAGAGCGTCATGAGCTGCCGCCCGCACAGCCCTTTCGAGATCCCCATATGCCCTAGGCCGCGGGACGCCGTCCTGCCCTTCACCGGACCGCACCTCCGCAAAGGCTGCCTCGATGAGCGGCGTGGCTTCTCCAATCAGATAGACCGCCTTACATCCGCGGGCACAAGCACGCGCGACCGGCCGGTAGTCCGAAGCCTTATCCCGCCCTCCCAAGATGAGATGTGTCCCTTCCGGGTAGGCGTTCAATGCAGTGAGCGTGGCCTCCACGTTGGTCGCCTTACTGTCGTTGACATACGTCACCCCGGAGATGATTCCTGCCCGTTCCAGACGGTGGGCCACGCCCGCGAACGTGCGCAGACCCTCTGCCACGGCCGCCTTCTCCACGCCCCGCGCGATCGCGGCCGTACCTGCTGCCAGACAATTCTCTAGGTTGTGAACACCGGGCAGTCGGATATCTCTCACGGCTAGGACCGGCTCCCCTTGCAGGAAGATCCAGCCCTCATCCACCCAGGACTCGGGCCGGGGTGACATCGCCTCGCCGGCGGCCGCGGAGGACCCCGACACTGAGAAGAACGCCACCCGCGGTCCTCCGCTGCGAGCAGCCAGCTGCGCTCCAAGTTCCGCCACGGCCGGATCGGCGAGGTTGAGGACGGCTACATCCGTCTCCCGCTGATTGGCGAACAGCATGGCTTTGCAGGCCAGGTAGCGCTCCATGTTGCCGTGGCGGTCCAGATGATCAGGCGTGAGGTTGAGAAAGATCCCAACGGTCGGCCGAAAGGCCTGGATATCCTCCAATTGGAAGCTCGACACCTCGACCACCAGTTCCTCGCCGGGCGTTATCTCGCCCGCGATCGAGGTCACCGCCACCCCTATGTTGCCCAAGACTCGTGCCGGCCGGCCCGCCGTGAAGAACAGATGCCCTAGAAGGGCCGTGGTGGTGGTCTTTCCGTTGGTTCCGGTAACTGCGTCGAAGGGGTTGGCGAACAAGATGTAGGCCAGCTCCAACTCGCTCCAGACCGGCACTCCCCGTTCCCGAGCGATGGTCACCGGCGTCGCCTCCCCGGGCACGCCAGGACTCTTCACGACCAGGTCCGGGGCGGGCCAGCAGACGGCCAGATCTTCCTCCCGCATGAACCGCACTCCGGCGCCCACAGCATCCTCTAGGCCGAAGATTGACTCGTGGCTTCGGCGATCGCTCAGAATCACGTGCAGTCCCGATCTGGTAAGAGCCAACGCGGCACTGATGCCGGAGCGGCTCGCCCCCAGTACCAGCACCCGGCGCACCGTTGCCGGTAGGCCCGCGCCTGGTTCAGCTCCCCTGCCTTGATTCCCGATCTCGCCGGAGGCCACTGTCAGCGCCCCGTGGGACCGATGTACTTGTTGCTCAAGTAGTAGAGAACGAAGCCGATGGCTGCCAAGATACCCGCGATGATCCAGAACCGCACGATGATCTTGGTCTCTGACCAGTTCTTGAGTTCGAAATGGTGATGGATGGGAGTCATGAGAAAGACGCGCTTGTGGAAGAAACGAAAGCTGACCACCTGGATCATGACGCTCAGGGCCTCCGCCACGAACAGGCCTCCAATGAGCACGACCAGGATCTCCGTCTCGGTGGCTATCGCGATCCCGGCCAGCCCTGCGCCCAACGCCAGAGAACCGGTATCGCCCATGAAGACAACAGCCGGATGGGAGTTGTACCACAGAAAGCCTACCAAGGCACCGGTCAGACAGGCAGCCAACACGGCCAAGTCGGTCTCCCCGCGAAGGAACGCGATCCCTGCGTAAGCGAACAGTGCCACCGCCACCGTGCCCGCGGCGAGACCATCCAGGCCGTCGGTCAGGTTTACCGCGTTCGAGAAGCCTGAGATAAGGAGAAAGGCGAACAGGTAGTACAGACCGCCGATGGCCAAGCCGTCGCGCACGAAGGGCACGGTCAGACGCGTGTCCACCCCTCCGAATCTGAGCACGATGAAGACGGCGATCACGACCAGCGGTATCTGCAGCAGCAGCTTGGTCCTGGCACTCAACCCCAGCGAACGTTGCCGACGCTGCTTTATGAGATCGTCTCCCAGGCCTATGGCCCCCGAGCCGAAGGCCAGAATGATCACCACCAGACTTGGCACCGTCTTGGTGGCGAAGATCAGGTAGGGGACGAGCGCAGCCCCGAGAATGAGGACGCCTCCCATCGTCGGGGTGCCCTGTTTCGCGCTATGACGCTCGGGTGTGAGCTCTCGGATGTTCTGGCCGATTCCCCGGCGCTGTAACCAGCGGATGAATGGCGGTCCCGCAACCAGCGCGATGACCATGGCCACGAGAGTCGATGCCAAGATCTTGATCACAACCGCGGGCTCCCTGTCACACGGTCTGGGCGCGACTTGATTCCACGGGGCTCGCCCCAGGCTCCAGCCTCAGCCCTTTCGACCACCCCATCCACCATGATCTCGAGCTTCATGTTGCGGGAGGCCTTGAAGAGAACCACGTCACCGGACTGCAGTCCGGCTACTACCGCGTACGCCTCCTCAGCCGAGCTCACGTGTCCTGCCGTCATCGGCTTGGGAGTCTCAGGTTCTGGTCGTGACTTAGACGCCTCCAGGTAACCCTCCACCGTCGCCTTAGATAGAGGACCCACCCCCCAGAGCGCCCGCACACCGGCTTCAGCCGCGTACACGCCCACCTCCCGGTGGTAGCGGTCCGTTTCCGGCCCGAGCTCGAGCATGTCGCCCAAGACGGCCACCGGCCGCTTCTCCGACTGGACCGCCAGACAGACAAGGTCGTCCAATGCGGCCCGGACCGCAGCCGGGCTGGCGTTGTAGGTGTCATTGATCACCCAGACCCCGTCCATGCGCATCACCTCGCCTCGCGACTCGGTGAACCGCACGTCCGCCGCCCCAGGCACACACTGCTCTACGGGCAGGCCGGCAGCGTAGCAGGCAGCGGCGGCAGCCACCGTGTTCTCAAGGCGATGCCGGGACACGAATGGAATCTCTATCTCTACTTGACCTTCGGGCCAGTGGAGCAGGACAACGTCGCCGGTCGATCCACCAGACGCCTGGAAAGAGCCACGGACGTCTGCAGTCTCGCTTCCCGGACCTAAGCCGAAACGAACTACCCGACAGCCTGCGGAGGCCGCGTACGGTCGCAGCAGCGGGCATTCAAAGGGAATGACCGCTGCGGCGGCAGGCGTGAGGCAGCCCAGAAGCTCAGCCTTGGCTTCAGCCACATCTTCCAGGGTTCCCAGAAGCTCGAGGTGGACTGGATGGATGTTTGTAACTACCCCCACGTCCGGCTCGGCCACCCGGGCGAGAGCTGCGATCTGACCACGGCCCCTCATACCCATTTCCACGATAGCGATCTCCGTTGCCGGCTCGATCCGGAGCAGAGTGAGCGGCACTCCCACCTCGTTGTTCTGATTTGCCGCCGTGGTCACCACGCGGCGCACCCTCCCGGCCATGGCTCCCACGAGATCCTTGGTGCTTGTCTTGCCTACACTCCCCGTGATGGCTATCACGATCACCCCCGACTTCCGGCGCACGGCCGTTGCCAACGCCCCGAGGGCCACAAGGGTGTCGGCTACCCGATAGATGACCGGTTCTGCTTCTGCAGGCAGCTGGAGCTCTGTCGAAGCATACCTCTCAGCCCACCGACGAGCCTCGACCACCGCCCCGGAAGCGCCCGCGGCCCAGGCTGCGCTGACGAAGTCGTGGCCGTCGAAGTGTTCTCCACGCAGTGCCACGAACAATTCGCCGGGTCGGACCGACCGGCTGTCGATGCTCACACCCGGCACCCCGGCGGCAAGAGGCCCCCGTCCGAGCGCCCGTCCGGCTTCCTCCGCGGTGAGGGCGATCACGTGGTCCCCGCCAAGATTCCGGCGAGAGCCTCATGGGCCACCTGCCGATCGTCGAAAGGCCCCGTCTCTGTGGCAAACTCCTGTCCCGTTTCATGTCCTTTGCCAAGGATCAGAACGACGTCGCCCGGGCGGGCTTCACGTATGGCCCTATCGATCGCCTGCCGCCGGTCGGGCTGAACTGTCGCCCCAGAAGGCGACTCTAATCCTGCCTGGATGTCGGCGATAATGGCATGAGGATCCTCAGTGCGCGGATTGTCGGAGGTGATGATAACGAAATCGGCGCCCGATTCGGCCTCTCGACCCATCTGCGGTCGCTTGCCTTTGTCCCGGTCCCCCCCACAGCCCAGCACAGCTATGAGCCTACCCTGGGTGATCTCACGGGCCGTCCGTAGGACGTTCCGGACCGAGTCCGGAGTGTGCGCATAGTCGACCAGCACTACGAAGTCTTGACCGGCGTCGACCGGCTCCATGCGTCCCGGAACTCCACGGAACTCGCTCATGGCCATGAGCATCTGCTGAAGATCCAGGCCTAGACCCACCCCGATGCCCAGGGCCGTCAGTGTGTTCGCCACGTTGAACGCCCCCACCAGCCGAGTGACCAGTTCGAAGCGCCGCTCGGCGCCGGCCTCGCCAAGCACCTCTGCGACACCGGCCGCCGGCGCGCCAACCCGGTCCAGAGCCCACCCCCGCACGATCAGCGTCCCCTTTGTGCCGGTGGCGTCGACGACGAAGTCGCTCATCTCCAGGTCGGCAGCGCCCCAGTCCGCCGTGGCCCCCGAGCTGGAGAAGGTGAGCAGCCGCTCGCGAGGGCTTCTCGCCGCCAGGTCCCTCCCGAAGGGATCGTCCACGTTGATGATCGCCGTAGACAGTCCACCGGTGAACTCAACGTCAAGGAACAGCCGTCTCTTGGCGGCGAAATAGGCGTCAAGGGTCTCGTGGTAGTCCAAGTGATCCTGGGTCAGATTGGTGAACGCCACCGCTTGGAACTCGACACCCAGGACTCGCCCCAGATCGAGGGCATGGGAGGAGACCTCCATCACAGCCGCTTCATCCCCGGCCGCAACCATCTGGGCTAGGTCGCGATGAACGTCGAGCGCTTCGGGAGTAGTGCGCCCAGCGGGGAGTGTCTCGCCTCCGATCCTCCGCTCTACCGTCCCCATGAGCCCCGCTCTGTGCCCGGCGCGATCGAGGAGGTGGGCCGCAAGGAATGCGGAGGTCGTCTTGCCATTGGTGCCGGTGATCCCCACGGTCATGAGATGGGAGCTGGGATGGCCGTAGAAAGCGGCAGCGACCGATCCCATCGCCAACCGCACCGAGGGAACGACTACCTGGGTGACCGGCAGGCCAAGGGAGCGCTCAACGCACAACGCGCTCGCCCCCCGCGCGACCGCATCAGCGGCGAAATCATGCCCGTCACGGACGAACCCGGGGACGCAGAAGAACAGGCTGCCTTCACCGGCTTGGTCGCTTCTATAGCTGAGGGAGGTGATGTCCACCTCAGCGGCGCCAGCTAGGCGGCAGCCCTCGACACCGGCGAAGAGGTCAGTGAGTCTCACGGGTCGGGATTCTATCATCAGTGGGGTCGTGTCCGCCCGTTGGATAGGATGGCCCCACGACTCACTCCGCGGCCGTGGGCGCTATGCCGAGGCGTTTGAGGGCGAAGTCGGCGATCTTGGCGAATGCCGGCGCGGCTACGTAGGCGCCAAGGTGTGCGTTGGCAGGTTCGTCAACCACGACCAGGATCACCAAACGAGGCGCACCGGCGGGCACCATACCCACAAAGGAGGCGATATAGCGGTTTTCGTCGTAGCCGCTTCCGTCGACCTTGACCTTCTGCGCCGTGCCGGTCTTCCCCGCCACAGCATAACCCTTGACCTGGGCTTCCTTGCCTGTGCCTCCCGACACTGTGACGGTTAGCATATCCCGGAGTTGGGCTGCGACCGTCTCGCTGAGCACCCGGCGGGTCCACCGTTCTCCCCCGTCCCGCACCAGATGCGGTTGCACCAGTTGACCGTTGTTCGCGATAGCCGCGTAAGCGGCCACAAGCTGAAGCGGCGAGACGGCGATCCCCTGACCTATGGGAACGTTCGCGATAGTCGTGCCCGACCACTTCTCCGGAGCGAGCATCTGTCCGGCAGCCTCACCGGGAAAGTCGATGCCCAGCGGCTCGGTGAAGCCGAACTTGCGGATCATTTCAACCAGCCGTTTCTTGCCCACCTCAAGGCCCAGCTTCACCGTGCCCACGTTGGACGACTGGGCCAGGATCTGGGTGACCGTGAGCTCCCGCACCGCCGGGATGACTTCGTGCGATTCGTGCACCACCCGGTCGTATACCTGGATCTCCCTGCCCAGAGAGAAGGTGGTATCCGGCGATACCAGCCCCGCTTCTAGAGCGGCCGCCGTCACCACCATCTTGAAAGTAGAGCCGGGCTCGAACTGGTCGGTCACCACGGAGTTACGACGGTGCTGCTCCTCGACTGAGCCAAACGCGTTGGTGTCGAAGCTGGGCGTGTTGCCCATGGCCAGAATCTCACCGCTACTCGGATCTATCACCACCGCGCAGGCCTTCTTCGCCTGGAACTCTTTCACAGCGTCCGCCAGCACCCTCTCTGTCTCGAATTGGATGTCCTCGTCGATAGTGAGAGTGATGGAATCGCCCGCGCGAGCCTCCTCGACCGAGACGGTGGCCAGACGGTTACCAGCCGGATCGCTCACGACCTGCAGGCTGCCCGGCCGGCCGGCCAAGACCTGCTCGTATTCTTTTTCGACCCCCGCCAGTCCCTCGTTGTCGGTGCCCACGAACCCGAGCAGTTGGGGGGCCAACGCTCCCTTCGGATAGACCCGTTTGTCCTCGGAGCATACGCCCACACCGGGGATCTTGAGGTCTTCTATCTCTTGACCCGACGCCGGGTCGATCTTGCGAGCCAGGTATTCGAAGCCGGATTCCTTGGTCAGCTTGGTGAGCAGTTCTCCCGCAGAGCGACCGACGATCGGGGCAAGTTGCCGCGCCACAGCGGCTGGATCATCGATCTGACCCGGGTTGGCATACACGGTGGCCATGGACTGTGATATGGCCAATTCTTCCCCGTCGCGGTCGTAGATGACGCCGCGAGGTGCGTCTAACTCTACCGTGCGGATGTGCTGGCTATCTGCTTTCTCCTGGAGGCCGGGAGCAGCGATCACCTGCACATAGAAGGCTCGGGCCAGCAGAGCGGCAAGGAACACCACGGCGAAACCCATGAACAGCGCCAGACGCTTGTTCGTCCGGTTCGCGATCATCGGCCGGCGACCGTCGTATCACCCTCCGATGCGGCCTTCTCAGTTCCGGCCGGCAGATAGTGGACGGATCGGGCCGGTCCTAGGCCGAGCTGAGCGGCCTGCTCGGTCACCCGATCGGGAGAGGAGAGCGCGGAGATCTGAGCGGAGAGGACGGAGGCTGCGGTGGCAAGCCCCTGCCGCTCCGCCTCCAACTGACCCACCGCGGACTCCACACCCGTGGCGGCGGAGTTGACCAGCACCGGGACAACCACCGAGACCGCCAGCAAGAGGCCGGCGAACGCCAGTGCGAGCAGGAGAATCCTCCACCGGGATCTGCGTCTCGTAACGACTTTGAGCTCAGGCAAAGCCTCAATTCTTTGAATCTCGGGCGCCGGTCTAGGCAGGCGAGCTGTGGCCTCACGACCGTAGTAGCGTGTAGAGCGCACGCGCGCATCGACGCGCGCCGCGCTGCGCCGGGCAGCGGACGACGGGACGAGGTCGCCCCCCCACGCATCCATCCAAGCCGACCGAGAGGCGGTGGCCATCAAAGCTTCCTGAGAGCCCGAAGCTTGGCCGAGCTCGATCGAGGGTTAATCTCTAGTTCTCGCGTGCTAGGAGTGACTGCTTTGGAGGCGATGATCTCTCCCGTCGCCCTGCCCCCACAGATGCACACCGGAAAATCGGGTGGACACGTGCATGCTCGGGCTTTGCCGGCGAAGAACTCCTTAACGATACGGTCCTCAAGTGAATGGAAGCTGATGACAGCCATGACGCCGCCGGACTCAAGCAAAGCGAACGCCTCGGGCAGGGCTCGTTTCAGGCTGTTCAGTTCGTCGTTGACCTCGATCCGCAGGGCCTGGAACACGCGCCGCGCGGGATTTCCCGCACCAAAACGGGCAGGCGTGGGAATGGCTCCCTTGATGGTGTCCACCAGTTCCGACGTCCGCCTATAAGGGACGCTTGACCTCCGTGCGACTACTGCGCGGGATATACGGCGCGAGTAGCGCTCCTCCCCGTAACGACTGAACAACTCCGTCAGCGACGTCTCCGACCAGGCGTTGAGGATGTCGGCCGCCGTGACCGGCAAGGAGGGATCCATGCGCATGTCCAGAGGCGCATCGTAGCTATACGAGAAGCCCCTGTCCGGCGTGTCGATCTGCATGCTGCTGACACCCAGGTCCATGTAGATGTGGGTAGCGCTGAAGCCCCCGTCAAGAAGATGAGCAAGGGCGTCTGTGAAATTGCCCCGGTGGAAGCGGGACGGGCAGCGCAGGCTCTCTTTGAGGGTCAAGTAAAAGTCTTCGGCGATGGGGTCCTGGTCGCAGGCTATTAGCAGGCCCTCCGGACCAAGATCTGCAGCCACGGCCTCGGCATGACCACCCCCGCCAAAGGTGCAATCCACCACCCGGCTGTCCGGCTGCACATCGAGCAGGTCAAGCAGTTCTTTGGTCAGGACCGGGACGTGAGCCATGGCCATCTCCGTGACGAAGGAAGCTGCCGCGCTAGGCATCCCCGACCCCCTTTTCCTGCTCCAACGCAGCCAGGGTGGTCGGGTCCCATATTTCCAGATGGGTGCGGTTGCCAAGTATCTTGACCTTGCCGGACAGCCCCAGTTCCTTAATGCGCTGGGAAGGCAGGAGGACCCGCCCCTGACGATCGATCTCCAGGGTGTCTTGGCTCCTGTAGATCGACCGGGTTCGCCAGCTGTCGGCTTCGTTCTCGAACACGTTCAGAGGTTCGAGATACTTCTCGTCGAACTCATTCCACGCGTCAGGATGGTACACCCGCACACAAGGCTCGTTGTCGTGGAATCGCACAAGGACTACACCGTCTCTGAAATACTCCCGGTAGCGGGCAGGCAAAGTGACGCGGCCCTTGGGGTCCAAGGTGTGATCGAACTCTCCAGATAACAGCATACGTTGCATAGAACCCACTTTAACCCAAAATGCCCCACTATGCAACACTCTTTTACTACTCGGGGCCTATGTTTCCTTCATCGGCCCACCGAGCCCCTGATCGATCCCTCTCATAACGCAGTGAGTCATGCGTAACTATATATTGGCAATACTTATTGCAATCACGCAGCGGCCTGGATTCAAGGGTTGCTTCACGGATGAGGGCTAGAGACGGCGCAGGGGAGCGTATTCGAGCAGCAGCCGCTTCTGTTCGCCCAAATCGGAGAAGAACACACGGACGATCCCGCCCGGCTCGGTCCCTAGTACCACGCCTTCACCGAACTTGGCGTGGAGAACCTTGTCGCCAGGCGCCAGGCCGGCCACCGGTGTCCTGCCGGTAGAAGTTGCGCGGTCCGGCCCGGGTCGACCCGACGTTCCGCCCTGCGCGTGTGTGCCCCGCGAAGGAGCTGCCTGCGCAGCACGCGCGGCAGTCCCCCGGTATTCGATCAGACGGATGGGAATCTCGCTAAGGAAACGGCTGGGGAGCTTGTACCCCGCGCCCCCGTGCAGCGTTCGCGACCGAGCGTGCGAGAGATACAGGCTATCTCGAGCCCGGGTGATCCCCACGTAACACAAGCGCCGCTCCTCCTCCAAGCGCTGCTCGTCGAGCGAACGGGAATGAGGAAACAGGCCTTCCTCCATCCCGGTGATGAAGACTACAGGGAACTCAAGGCCCTTGGCGTTGTGAAGAGTCATGAGCGTGATGACCGCCTGTTCTTCGTTCAGGCCGTCTACCTCGGCGTATAGACTGATCTCCTGCAAGAAATCGCTGAGGCTTCCCCCGGGGTTCATGCGATCGTATTCCTCGGCCACCCCCGCGAACTCCTCTAGGTTCTCCAGCCGGCCCTCGGCCTCTATGGTCCTCTCGGCCTTGAGTGCTTCGACAAGGCCGCTCTCCCCCATCACCCGGCGCACCAGGTCGGCGACAGACGACGAGCGGGCCGCAAACGCGGGGACCTTACCGGCCTCAGCGGACCCACCGGCCTCGATAACCGACGCTTCGCCGATCCCGCCTTCGGTGATCTCAAAGGCCGCGGCTGCCGCCGCCCAACAGGCGAAGCTCTCACCCAGACGAATACAGGCCTGGCCGGCGCCCCCGGTGAACGCGGCAACCTCAGGAGCATGCAACAAGGCCTCCCGCAAGGGCATCTCGTTCTCGGCGGCAAAGCCCTGCAGCCTCCCGATGGCCACTTCGCCCAGTCCTCTGCGAGGAGTGTTGATGACGCGCAGCAGCGAAAGATCGTCCGTAGCATTCATCGCCACGCGCAGATAGGCGAGGAGGTCCTTGATCTCCGCCCGCTGATAGAACTTGGTGCCGCCCACCACCCGGTAACCGACTCCCTGGCGGACAAGCATGTCCTCCAGTACGCGCGACTGGGCGTTTACCCTGTAGAAAACAGCCACCTCGGATGCCGGGCGCTCCTGCAGCACCTTGACGATCTCCTCACAGACCAGCCGGGCTTCCTCGTGCTCGTCGCGGCACTCCAGCACCGTCAACGGTCCGCCGATTCCCCTTTCGCTCCAGAGATTCTTGGCCTTGCGACCGCGATTGTGAGACACCAGCGCGTTCGCCGCCTCAAGAATGGTCGTAGAAGAGCGGTAGTTCTGCTCCAACTTGACCACCTCGGCGTCGGGGAAGTCATCTTCGAAGCTCAGGATATTGCGGATGTCGGCCCCCCGCCACGAGTACACCGACTGGTCATCGTCTCCCACAACCGTCACTTGTCGATGCTCCTCGGTGAGCAGTCTGATCAAGCGGTACTGGGCCCGGTTCGTGTCTTGATACTCATCCACCAATACGTGGCGAAAAACGCCGCGGTAGTATTCCAACCGCTCCGGGAACAGCTGAAGGACATCGACCATGCACATGAGCAGATCATCGAAATCGAACGCGTTAGCCTCGAGGAGGCGTGCCTGATAGCGCCTATACACCTGAGCGGCCACATCCAGATATCCCGACTGTCCCCCATCGTCCCATGCCGTCCCGTCCGTCCCGGTGCCTGCCCCCCCGCGGGACTGACGACCGAAATCATCCACGTCGACCAACTTGTTCTTGGCGTCGGAGATGAGACTCTGCAGCGCCCTTGGCGGAAAACGCTTCATGTCGAGCCTCAGGTCTTCAAGGCAGCGCTTGATAAGGCGGGTGGAGTCATCTTCGTCGTAGATAGAGAAGTTCGAGCGATATCCCAACAAAGCGGCGTCCTGCCGAAGCATGCGTGCACAAGCAGAATGAAACGTGCAAACCCACATCCAGCGAGAAGACGCGCCAAGGAGGCCGGCCACCCGTTCCTTCATCTCTCCGGCCGCTTTATTGGTGAACGTGATCGCCAGAGTCTGATGGGGTCTCACCCGCCCACTCTGGATGAGATGGGCCAAGCGATAGGTGAGCACCCGGGTCTTGCCAGAACCTGCTCCGGCGAGGACCAACAATGGACCCCCGTCATGGAAGACGGCTTCGCGCTGCCGGTCGTTGAGGTCCTTAGCTAGATGAGATTCCGGAGGTTCAGATCTCGGGCAGACCATCAAGCCTCACCGGGTCGCAGGCAACCTCGGCGGCAGGCGCCGGTCGCTGCGGTCGCGGGCGCTTGCCCGCACCCACGGGTTGTACGGCAGAGGCGCGGAACTCCTCCAACTCGTTCTCCAGTTGCACCACCCGGCGGACCAAGCACTTCATGGCCTCGGCTACCGGGTCGGGAAGGTGGGTGTAGTCGATGTCGGGTATGCCTACTTTGGCACCGTCCATGATGACGGGCCGTCCAGGGTTCCCGACGACGGTCGAGTTGGAGGGCACGTCCTGCACCACCACGCTCCCCGCCCCGACTTTGACGTCGTGGCCAACCGTTATGGAGCCCAGGAGCTGCGAACCGGCACCGATAACGACGTTGTCGCCGACGGTCGGATGCCGCTTACCTGTCTCTTTGCCCGTCCCGCCCAGGGTGACGCCTTGATAAATGGTGACGTTCTCACCGACCTCCGCGGTCTCACCGATGACCACCCCGGCACCGTGGTCGATGAAGAGCCCCTTGCCCAGCGTGGCTCCCGGGTGTATCTCGATGCCGGTGAGGAAGCGGCCTGCCTCGGACACCAGCCGAGGCGCCATGGGCACGTCGCGGTCCCACAAGGCGCGAGCCACCCTGTGCAGCCATAACGCGTGCAGTCCCGGATAGCACGTCAGTATCTCCAGGTCGCTGCGGGCGGCAGGATCACGTTCCTTGATGGCCTGGATGTCACGTCTCATGGTCTCTCTCAGTCTCTTGCCCGCGTCGGTGAAGCCAAGAAACATGTATCCGCCCGCCAGCACAAGCGCCGCCAAAAGGCGAGAGCCCTCTGTACCGCCCTTCGGTTCCTTGGGTTTGGCCCTCAAGCGTCCTCCTTCATCGCCGCTTTGGTCCGGAGTCCTGGTTTCAGCGTCTCGTTCATGCTTCCGCTGCGGAAACCTTGCAGATCCACTGTCACGTAGGCGTAGCCGAGCTTACGCAAGTATTGCACGATAGCACGGCGCACAGACTCCTCAGCCGTTTTGGAGATGTCGTCCTCCAGCACTTCTACACGGGCGAGATCGCCGTGGTGACGCACCCTAGCGGTGGCGAACCCCAATTCTCGCAACCGCCGTTCGGCTGCTGCCACCATCTTGAGCTTGTCCTTAGTGATCGGCTCGCCATACGGAAAGCGCGACGAAAGGCATGGCGAGGCAGGGAGATCCCAGTTGGATAGACCCAGGTCCCGCGCCAAGGCCCGTACCTCGTCCTTACCCAGGCCTGCCTCGGCCAAGGGGCTGCGGACTCCCAGCGTTTTCGCCGCCCTGATACCGGGTCTGTAGTCGGCGCCGTCGTCCTGGTTGGCCCCATCGACCACGGCTCCCAGGCCCTCTCGACGGGCCAGCTCCCACATGTGCGCATACATCTCGCTCCGACAGAGAAAACACCGTTCGGGCGGATTGGCGGAGAAGCCTGGTACCTCGAGCTCGTGGGAATCGATGATCACGTGCCGGGCGCCGATTTGGGAAGCAATCCTCTGGGCCGACTCCAACTCCTCGGTCGTGTGCACGTCACCATGCGCGGTCGCTGCCAATACCCGTGCGGCACCCAGCTCCTCCAATGCCAGCTTGAGCAGCACAGTGGAGTCCACGCCCCCGGAGAAGGCCACCAGCAACCCTCCGATGTCCCGGATGATCGTCCGAACCTTTTTCACTTCCGGTCTCTGACCGCTCAAGAGCTCTCCCCCAGTCTTTGGGAAGTGCAACGGATGATCGACGGGATCGACGCCTTCAAGATCCACCACATGCTCCCCCTAACCGGGCGGCACCGTGGTCGTCGATGTTGGAGAAACAAAGTCTTTACCGACCACCACCACGATGTGGCCCGAATCGAGAGCCGCGTCCTGCTCTACGGTGGCGACCCCCAGGCGCGCACGCACGCGCTCGGCCTCTCCAACCGAGTCGGTGGCGGCCACGATACGAGTCCGCTTCACGTCGGGAAAGTCTGGGGAGTTGCGAAAGGGCAGCAGACTGTAGCCCAGCGGTTCCAACAGTTTGCCCACCTGCTCGGCCACGCCCAACACACCGGAGCCGTTCTCCACCTCTAGTGTGATCGCCGGACTCGTATCCGTGTGGGTCAACAGAGCCTTCACTTGTTCCACATCCGGTTCGAAGTACGTGAACCCCACCCCTTCTACGAGCTTGCCGGGAAGTACCGCCTGCGTCAAGGCTCCGGCCGAGATCGAGGGAGCCATGGCCCTCATGGCGCCGCGAAAGCCGGACGCGTCGCCCCCCAGCTCCAGCTGGTCCCAAACCGCGGCGCCGCTGGAAGGACCGCCTGCACCGACAAGCGCCACCACAGCGCCGGCGGCCAGGACGGCGCCATCCCCCGTGGCTTCGAGCTGTGCCGGCGGCGGGCCCACCGGCCCCGTCTGGGTCAAGGCCGCCCGGAGCTGCGACCATTGCACGGAGGCTACGGCCCCAACGCTCTCACCCAGCATCTCGCTCAGAGCCGAGACCAGAGCCTTGTCCTGGTGCGAGATATGGAGTTCGGCAAGAGTCTTGAAGCCGGTCGCTGTCTTTGTGAGCGTCGTGCCCGGCATCGCCAGCACGAGCCCGGCGTGTTTCTCGGGGAGTACCAACACCAGCGCAGGCACCGTCTCCTCTTGTTCGATGACGAGAAGAGCGCTTTCGTCGACGGGTTCGACAGCAGCCGTGGATACGGTGGTCTGCGCTCCACTGTCGCTCTTAGGTCCGCCCAGGAACATGAGAAGGGTTACGACCACGAAGACCAGCACGACCACAGGGCCGGCCGTGCGATAGAGCCGGTTGATGGTCTTGCGGCGGCGCGCCGCCCGACGGGTGGAGCGCCGCTCCGATCGAGAATGGAACCCCGCAGCCGGCGGGCGCGGGGTCACAGCGCCGGGCGGTGCTGATCCAGGCCCCGACCCAGTCCCGTCGCTCACGGACAGCACGGGCCGTTGACGCCCGTCCCAAGTGAAGGCGAGGAGTAGAAACCAGCCTTTTCGATGAGTTGAGCCACCGAGTCGGGCACCAGATACCTGACCGCCTTCCCCGACGCAAGGCGCTCTCTGATCATACTGGAGGAGATCGCCAGCGCAGGTACCTCCATCAACTTCACCCGGGCTTCCGGGCCGGAGCCGGCTAAGCCCGGGCCGAGCTTGTCCAGCACCCCGGAGAGACGGGAAAGGTCGTACCCGGGACGAGTGGCCGCTATCAGCGTGCACAGCTCCAACACCCCGGCAGGATCTTTCCAGGTGAGTATGTCCAACACTGCGTCAGCGCCGGTCACGAAGAACAATGCGGCATCATGCGAGAGGACGCCCGCTAAGTACTCCAGTGTCTCTACGGTGTAGCCTACCTGCTTGCGGTCGATCTCGTAGGGGGAGACCAAGAACCTCGGGTGCGAGGCGGTGGCTACAGCCACGAGGAGATGGCGGAACTCCGCCGGCGCCAAATCCCGGGTCTTGTGGGGGGGATTCCCGGCTGGCATGAAAAGCATCTCGTCAAGGTCGAACTGCAGCAACGCTTCGTCGGCGGTGACCAGATGCGCGATGTGGATGGGATCAAAGGCGCCGCCCATGATACCCAGCTTGAGGCCGGGGCGTTCGCGCAGACGGAAGATAGGGTCGTCAGAGTCCATGGCTTCTTCGCGATCCGTGGGGCTGATAAGAAGCGGACCTACCGGACGTGACCCCTCCCGGTCACCACATATTTCGTGGAGGTCAACTCCTTGAGGGCCAGTGGCCCCCGGGCGTGCAACTTCTGGGTGGAGATGCCGATCTCGGCCCCCAGCCCGAAGACCGCCCCGTCTGTGAAGCGCGTCGACGCGTTGATATAGACGGCGGCGGCGTCCACCGCCTCGGCGAACCGGCGGCTGGTTTCCAGATCTCGGGTCACGATGGCCTCTGAGTGCCCGGTGCCATAGTGGGCGATGTGCTCAAGGGCCTCTTCCAGGCTCTCCACCACCTTGATCGCCATCTCCAGAGCGAGGAACTCGGTGGCGTAGTGCTTGTCGGTGGCCCGCAGGAGCTTGACCTCAGTCTCCCCCAATAGGTCGCGCGTCCGCGCATCAACCCACAACTTCACCTTGCGCTCGTGAAGGGCTTTTGTCACTCCCGGAAGGAAGTCGGTGGCAACAGCCTCGTGCACGAGCAGGGTTTCTGCCGCGTTACAGACCCCCGGCCGCTGGCACTTGGCGTTGATGGTGATCTCGAGCGCCTGCTGCAGATCGGCCGCCTTATCGACGTAGACGTGGCAGTTGCCCCCGGCTGCATAGATGACGGGGATCTTCGAGTGCTCCAGGAGAAAGTCTTTGAGGGACTCGCCTCCACGCGGTATGACCAAGTCGATGTGATCTCTCATCTGCAGCAGTTCTACCAATACTCCCCGGTCCTTGTTCGACACGAACTGGATGCAGTCCCCGGGTAGCCCAGCCTCAAGCGCAGCCCCGGTGATGACTTCTGCCAGGATGCGATTGGACCGGTACGCGTCGCTCCCTCCCCGCAGGATCACGGAGTTGCCCGTCTTGAGGCAGAGCGCCGCCGCATCCACGGTGACGTTGGGCCGGGCCTCGTAGACCACGGCGATCACCCCGAAGGGCACGCGCACCTTCACTATCTGTAGACCGTCGGACGTCCGCCAACCTTCCACCACTTGGCCCACCGGATCGGGGAGCGCGGCAATGTCTCGCAGGCTGGCCGCCATACCACGCAACCGCGCTTCGTCAAGGAGGAGGCGGTCTATGAGCGCGGCCGAAAGGCCTTTCTTCCGACCCTCGGCGATGTCGTCGGCGTTCTCGACCAAGATCTCTGCCTCGCGGCGTTCGAGCGCCTCCGCCATGGCTACCAAGGCCCGGTTCTTCACAGCGGCATCGGCCGTAGCCAACCGGCGAGAGGCTCGTTTGGCATTCGTGGCCAGTTCTTTGGTCTTCACCTGTCCTCCCGGTGCGCTAACACATCAGTACCAGATAGTCCCTGTGGATCGCCTCAGGCGAGGCTTGGGGAAGCATCTCCGCCACCCCGCAGCTCTTTAGTCCTTTGACTTGCTCCATCTCCTCTTTGGAATAGCTGGCCAAGCCCTTGGCCAATTCGACGCCGTCCCCATCGACGACCATGACCGCATCCCCGGCCGCGAAGTCACCTTCTACCCCGATCACACCCACGGGCAGTAGGCTGCCTTTGCCCCGCAGCGCCCGCGCCGCACCCGCATCCACGACTACCTTACCCCGAGCCGGCTTGCCGTACAGCAACCACAGCTTGTAGTCGTGCAGCCCCAGAGGCCGAGCGGGAAAGCGGGTGCCCACCTGTTCGCCAGCCAGACAGGCCTTCAACACATCGGGCCGGGTTCCCCGGGCGATGACCGTCTCCACCCCGCCGCTGGTGGCTATCCGGGCGCTGCTGACCTTGCTACCCATGCCCCCGGAGCCCAGCGGTCCAACTGGACCGATCCGTACGCACTCCAATTCGCTCATGTCATCCACCGTTGTGATGAGGCGGGCGCTGCTGTCCTCTCGAGGGTCTGCTGTGTAGAGCCCGTCGATATCCGTCAGCAGCACCAGCAGGTCGGCTTTGACCAGGAGCGCCACCTGGGCGGCAAGAGCATCGTTGTCGCCGAAGCACAGCTCGTCGGTTGAGGTGGTGTCGTTCTCGTTAACGATGGGCACCACGTTCCACTCCAACAGACGCTTGAGTGTGTTGCGGGCGTTCAGGTACTGGGTGCGAGCGGCCACGTCGAAAGCCGTGAGCAGGACCTGAGCCGTCACCACGTCGTCGTGGGCGAAAAGCTCCGTGTAGATGTGGAAGAGACGCCCCTGGCCCACGGCGGCGGCGGCCTGAAGATCGACCACTTCGACCGGGCGTTGTTTGCGCTGTAGCACTCCCATCCCTGACGAAACGGCCCCGGACGACACCAGCACCATCCGGTTTCCGTGCGCCTGTAGCTCGCAGACCTCAGCCACCAGGCCGGCGACCGGGCCGAGCCGGAACGTGCCTCGGTCGTCGGTGAGCGTACTCGAGCCGATCTTAACGACTACCGTCTTGCCTACGCGTTTACCTGCCACGACAGTACCTCTATTGGAACTCAAAAGCGTAGCCCTCTATCTCCACGTCGTCCCCCGGTTGAGCGCCCTGCGCTCGCAGCGCAGCATACACCCCCAGCCGGTCGAGTTTCTCTCCAAGATACCGGATAGCTTCTTCATTGGTCAGGTCGAACCTGCTCACCAAGCGGCGGACCGCCCGCCCTTCCACCACGAACATGCCCCTCTCCCGGTGAACGACGAACGCCTTGGCCGTGATACCAAGCGGCCGGTACGTGGCGTGCCCGCCGGGCTCCACCGTGGATTGCATTTGGACCGAGGTCGCGTGCCCCAAGCCGGTCGAAACTGTAGAGGCCAACTGTGCCCCCACCGCGGATTCCGCCTCGCCGGGGGCCAACAGTTCGCGCAAGACCGGCCCCACCCAGTGCAGGAGGACGCTCAATCCCGCCCCGGTCACCGCCGACACCGGCCATACCAGCCGCTCGACCGGCGGCAGATCCCCCTCGACACGGAACGAGAACGCCGGGTGGCCGCGGCGCCGGAGGCGTTCCACTTCGGCGCCAAACATTGCTCTTTGCTCCCCGACCACCGCGGCCGAGACCGCATCTGCCTTGTTCAACAGGACCACCTGGGGCTTCTCCCCCAGGCCTGAAGCATGGGCGTCCAACTCTTGCAGGATGGTCCGGAACCCAGCCATCGCGTCGACGCCGTAGTACCCTGTCAGATCGACCACATGCAGGACCAGGGCGCACCGCTCGAGATGGGCCAGGAACTCGTGCCCCAAGCCCACGCCTTCGGTCGCCCCCTCAAGGAGCCCGGGAACGTCGGCAAGGGTGAACATATCCCCTTCCCCCGACCAATCGACCACGCCGAGCATCGGTTCGATGGTGGTGAACGGGTATGCGGCCACTTTTGGCTTGGCGTTTGAGAGCCGGCGAAGTAGTGAGGACTTGCCCGCGTTCGGTAATCCGGCTAACCCGGCATCGGCCATCAGCTTGAGCGATAGCCGCAACCATAGGTTCTCACCCTCTTCGCCCAATTCGGCGAACTTGGGCGCCTGTCGCACAGAATTGACAAACCGAGCGTTCCCGCGTCCGCCAACGCCCCCTCGCGCGACCAGCACCTCCTGGCCTAGCCGCACGATATCGGCTATCAGGTCGTCTTCGGTCCAAACCTGCGTGCCCAGCGGCACCCGGACCAGTACGGTCTCCCCATTGGCTCCATGCTTGCGGGCGCCCTGCCCCGGCTGGCCGGCTCCGGCCTTGAAGTGCACTTTGAAGGTGAAGGGCTGCAGATCGCGCAGCTGGACGTCGGGGACCACCACAACATCGCCGCCCCGGCCCCCGTCGCCCCCGTCCGGCCCGCCTCGGGGAACGTGCTTCTCCCTGCGAAAAGAAACGCACCCGTTCCCGCCGTTCCCGGCCGCCACATTGATCTTTGCATGATCGAAGAACATGGACGGTCCCGAGAAGAGGCGAGCCCGGCCGCGGTTTACTTACCGGCCGTTACTCGGCGACGATACTGATGACGCGCCCCACCTTGCCCGCGGTGAAGACCACGCGCCCGCCGGCTTTGGCGAAGAGGGTGTCGTCGGAGCCGATGCCCACGTTGACGCCCGGACGGAAGCGAGTCCCGCGCTGGCGGACCAGGATAGCGCCGGCCTTGACCGTCTCGCCGGCAAACGCTTTTACGCCCAGCCGCTGGGCGTTTGAATCGCGGCCGTTTCTGGAACTGCCGCCGCCTTTCTTATGAGCCATTCTCTATCCTTCCTACACGATCTTCTGCACCTCAAGGCGGGTAAGCCCCGAGCGGAAGCCCGTCTTCTTGCGCCAGCCCCGTTTTGGCTTGAACCTTGAGATGATGATCTTGGGCCCCCGAAAGTGCTCCACCACCCGTGCCGTCACCGTGGCTTCCTCGCTGCTGCCGGCGAAACGGAGGTCGCCCCCGTCAGCCACGAGCAGCGAGCGCAACTCAACGGTCGCCCCCTCGGCGGCGTCGAGACGGTCAACCACGACCTGCCGTCCTTCTTCTACCCGATATTGCTTACCGCCGACCACGACGATGGCGAACATTCCTACTCCTCGCATATTTTCACCCGACTGCACGGGCCGCGCTTGCCGCGGCCGCGAGCAAGGCAGTATACCAAGGTTGCCGGTAGGCTGCCACAGGCTGTCCGCAGACTGCCCGCAGGCCACTCCCCTCGCCCTGCCGATCCGGGACTCCGCCTCGTCAATCGGGGATTACGGCCAGATGATCCAACGGTACGCTCACATCGGCCGCCTGCACGAGCAGGTGGTGACCCGTCCTTGTCTCAAGCTCCTGCAGCCGGGGACCCCGTCCGCTGAGCAAGCGCGCGGCCACCCGGGGATGCACCTCGATACGCAGACCGGGAAGGGCCGACGAGAGGGCCAGGCTCCGCAGCCGACGCTCCACTTCGATCAGCGCTGATTCTTCGGAGATCACCCGCCCCTCTCCCCCACAGGCCGGACAGGGTCGGGTCATCACCTCGCGCAATCCTAGGGTGACATTCTGTCGGGTCATCTCCACCAGTCCCAGGGGCGATATCTCTACCACGTACGTCTTGGTGCGATCCTGGGCCAACTCGGTCTCCAGGGCAGCCAGCACCGCCTCTCTGTTGACCCGGGCGTTCATGTCGATGAAATCGATCACGATGATCCCGCCGATGTCCCGCAGCCGTAGCTGGCGGACGATCTCCCGGCAGGCTTCAAGGTTGGTCTTCAGCGTGGTCTCCTCCAGATACCGCCTACCCACGTAGCGACCGGTGTTGACATCGATGACGGTCAATGCCTCAGTGTGGTCGAACACGACGTACCCGCCTGATGGCAGTCCCACCCGACGGGCAAGAGCTTTCTTTGTCTCCCCTTCGATACCGAACCGCTCGAAGAGGGAGCCCGCTCCTTCGTAAAGATCCACCCGCCTCGATAGTTCCGGGGCGACGGCGCGGAGGTAGTTCACAAGGCGCCGGTAAAGTCCCTCGTTGTCGACCAACACACTGCCGAACTCCGAGCCCAGAAGATCTCGAACAGCCCTTACCGCCAGCTCAGCCTCCGTGTGAACCAAGGACGGGGCCTTCGAGACAGCAGCGCGGCGCTCCACACCTCCCCATACACGCTGCAGGAAGCGCAGATCGCGGGCGATCGCCTCTTCGTCCGCCCCTTCGGCCGCGGTGCGGATTATCACCCCCCCGGGGTCACGCATCAGTTGGCGGCCGATCGAACGCAGCCGATCTCGCTCCTGATCATCGAGCCGGCGAGACACTCCTGACGTCGCCGATTGAGGCACGTACACGAGAAGGCGGCCGGCAAGCCCCAACTGAGTGGTCAAGCGAGGGCCCTTGCCGCCCATGGCGTCGCGGGTCACCTGCACGAGCAGTTCTTTGCCCCCCTGCAGCAGGTTGGTGATCTTGCGACTCTGCCCTGCTCCCATCTCTGGTGTTGTCACTTCATCAACGTAGATAAAGCCATTGCGCTCCAGACCGATATCGACGAAGGCCGCGTCCATCCCGGCCAGCACATTCTCAACCCGGCCCTTATAGATGTTTCCTACGAGAGACAGAAGGCCCGGCCGCTCCAAGTACAACTCGGCCAACCGGCCCTCCTCGAGTAGAGCGACCCGAGTCTCAAGACTGTCGCGAGAGACGAGAAGCTGCTTCATGAAAGCTCGAGATGCGTGCGCGTGATCCTCTTGATCTCGAGTTCCAGGCCCGCAAGGGTGCCCAGCACTTGAACGACCCGCTCTGGGCGGACGGTGCCCGAAGGTGTCACCGCGGGCTCGAACGACAGCGTGTGAACGTCGCCCTCACCAGCCTCCACCCTGACGTTGTCCACATACTTTTTGACGTCGATGCGGCGGACTCTCCCCTCCCGCTCCTCCTCGACGGTCAACTCAGGGGTTTCCGCGAAGCGAGTCGCCGCCTCAATGAGCTGCTGGGCTGCTCCCAGCGCAGTAGCTCGCCCGCGGGTCGCGGCCCGCACTCGCACCTCGTATGCCGCCCCCACCACGCGGGCCGGCAGCGAGCGCGTCACTTCGTATGACTCCAAGGCCAGCAGGAGCATATCTGCAGGCACCGCGGCCGCGAGCCGGGCGAAGAACGGTGGGGGCGGCTCCTCCGCCAGTTCGAATTCGCACAGTTCGCGCAGACCCTCCACCCCCACGGCCAAGGGAAGGGCCAGACTCAGGAGGGGTTTAGGCCGCATACCCGCGGAAAGAGCCAACTGTCCTCCTGCTTTCCGCACTGCTCGCCGGAGTATCTCCATTCGGTCGAGATGGCCGACGAACCTCCCCCTCCCGGTCACGGAGAAAGTGAGCGCGAAGCGCCGCCGACGCGTCGCTCGGTCGGGCACGGCAACCCTGGTCGGGGACATGGACGGGCCAGGATCATCGACGGCGGCCAGGCCGTAGGCGCCGCGGATGGGCGCCGGCGTGCGGCCGGCGCTGGTGGTGACCTCCAACGCGACCGAGTCGGGTGCCTCCGGCGCCCCTACGAACGCCTCCGCCAGGTCGTTGCCCGCTGATGTCGAGCAGACCCCGCAGCCGCCGCACTCCCCCCACCGGCAGTCGGCCGTGCCGCTACCGCTCAGCGCACGTTCCCACTCGGCCCATAGGAAATCACGATCGACGACGCCGTGAATCACGTCCCAAGGCAGCGGCAGGTCCCGTGGGATCGTAGAGGTGGCAAGCTCCTCGGCAGACGTGCCGACGGACGAGAGCGCCTCCTTCCACGCCTCGCCACGGAACTGCTCGGTCCAGGAGTCGAAGCGGGCTCCCCGTCTCCACGCCTCCTCCACCACCCCGCCCATGTTCTGGCCACCCCGGGCCAGAGCGGCCTCCAGATAACTCTTCTCCACATCATGTAGGGCAAGACGCACCCCGGGTTTGCCTAAACGGGAGCGCAGAATATCCTGACGTCGGATGAGCGTACCCCGGTCGGCCATGCCGGTCCACTGGAAGGGAGTGAAGGGTTTGGGCACGAAGTTGTTGACACTCACGTTGACCTGCAGGCGTCCCGCCTTCGGGCCCAAGATCCGCCGGCCGAGTTCGCGAACGCCCAGGCAGAGGTCGGCGATTGCAGCCACGTCGGCGTCCGTTTCCAGAGGCAAGCCGATCATGAAGTACAGTTTGAGCGTTGTCCGGCCGGAGCGGAAGGCCTCCTCCGCCGCGTCCAGGGCATCAGCCTCGGAGATGTTCTTGTTGATGATGTCGCGCATGCGCTGGCTACCCGCATCGGGGGCTAGGGTCAAAGAGGGGCCGGTAGGCGACACCAAGTGAGCCAGGCGGACCGCTGCGCTATCCACCCGCAGCGACGGTAGCGAGACCCGCACCTGGGGATGGGCCCGCACGGTCTCGGCCAACAAGTGTTCGAGACACGAGTAGTCGGTGGTGGAGAGTGAGGCGAAGGCCAGTTCGTGATGACCACTGGCCGCTAACTGAGCTCCGGCCATCGCCGCGACTTCCCCCGGGGAGCGCTCCCGCACCGGCCGATACCACATGCCCGCCTGGCAGAAGCGGCAGCCACGCGTGCAGCCGCGCATGATCTCCACCCAGGCTCGATCGTGCACCCCGGCTGTCAGTGGCACAAGACACGATCCCGGATAGGGCGCGCCCTGCAGACGGGGAAGAACCCTGCGAGTCACGGTGTCGCTCAGCCCGGGCACGTAGACTCCACGAACGAGGCTGAGCCTCCGCTTTGTCTCTGCCCGCGAGACTTCCTCGCGCTTGGACTCCACCATGACCCGGAGGACCTCCGGGAACAGCTCCTCCCCGTCGCCCACAGCCACCGCATCGAGAAACCGGCTCAGGGGAAGAAAGTCGGCGGTAGCCGGCCCGCCCCCCAGCACCAGAGGATGCTCTTCCGTCCGCCGGGAGGCGTGCAGCGGGATGCCCGCCAAATCAAGCATTTCAAGAACGTTTGTATAGTTGAATTCATGCTGAAGAGTAAGCCCTATCAGGTCGGCCTCGGCCACCGGGCTCCAGGTCTCCAGCGTCAGGAGAGGGATACCCTCCCGGCGCATCTCGGCGCTGGCATCAACCCAGGGAACGTACGTGCGCTCGACGGCCACGCCCTCCACCGCGGCTGCCAGGTGATACAAAATCTGAACGGCCTGATTGGAGATGCCTATCTCATATACATCGGGAAAGGCCAGCACTACCCGGAGCTCCTCCGCCCGCCCGCTGAATCCAGGACCGGCCCCGAATTCATTGCCTATCAGTCGGGCGGGCTGCCGGATCCTCGAGAGGATGTTCTCAAAACGGAGCTGGACGGCGGTCTGGCTCAAGACTTTATGGTTCTTGCGAGAGCCACCACCCGGCTGGTGGACGCGGGAGCCCCTTTCTCGAAGTATTTCACGGCTCCCAGGCCAACGGCCATAGTCGCCGTATAGCCTGTCGCAGCCTTAAGAACCCAGCCGAGGCCAGGCGTCGATCGAACCAGCCGACGGGCAATGGCTCGAAAACCGAAGCCCATTCCCACGATCCCCGCGAGCTCAACGGCCCGCTCGAGGCCTACCTGCTCCCCGTAGATGCTGCCGATGGAGAGCACCATCTTGATCTGATTGAGGGTCATGGCCGGCATGTCCGCGCCAGGCAGAATGAAGACGAGGCCGATGAGCGCGTTCTGCGCCGCGGTCCGATCGATGACCCGCCGCGCGGCAGCCACCCTGATAGCCGGATACCGACGCCCCAAGGCCACGGCGTGATCACCGGCCATGGCGGCGCACGCGCTGAATACCCGGCGCCACCCGGCGGGAGTGTCGGCAAACGACACCCGGGTAAGACTCTTGCCTGGATGGATGACCTTGCCGGTGGCCTCCGAGCCCTCATCGACGGCGATGATGACTCCTCCCTTGGGGACCGGCCGTCCAAGAGCGGTGAGAACCTCGGACTCCCCCTCAGCCGGTACCAATACCACCAGCAGCTCGCCTGACACCGACGCCAATCCGGACAGTTCTGCCAGAGGACCGACCCAGGTGGCCGGCACGGTCCCTCCAACTGAAAACTGGTGTTGTGCAAGCGTTACGAGCCGCTCGTCACCGGCCAACACCACGCTGGCCGACTGGTCGGCCTTCGCAGACACCTCTTTCCAAGCATCCAGGGCCTTGGATAGATTCAGCGGTAACTTGGCCACTCAAAGCCTCCCGATCGGTCTGGAGTCCGGGTCCTCATTTGGTCGGACCGGCCACCGAGTGTACGTGCACGCTTTCCAGCAGCCCGATGGCCATCAAGAATACTACCAGGGAGCTGCTACCGAAACTCACGAAAGGCAGCGGGATCCCGGTGACGGGCATGATCCCGATGGTCATGCCCACGTTCACGAACACCTGGAATACAAGTACCCCGGCCACGCCGGCCGCGATCAAGGTGCCGTACAGATGGCTGGACAAGCGGGCGATCCGGAACGCCCGCCAGATGACCACCGCGAAGAGACCGAGCAACAGTATCGCCCCCATGAATCCAAGCTCCTCTCCGATCACGGAGAAAATAAAGTCCGTGTGGTGGGCCGGCAGGAAATTCAGGTGGGTCTGCGTGCCGCTCATGTAACCCTTCCCGGTGAACATGCCGCTCCCCACCGCGATCTTGCTCTGGATCAACTGATACCCCAGCCCGGTGGGATCGCTCTCCGGGTCGAGGAACAAGGCGAGGCGCCTGACCTGATAGTCCTTGAGCAGGTGCACGCCGAAAGCGCTGGGCAGAATTCGCAGCACCATCACGGTCGCCACCACCCCCGCTCCGGCCAAGATGCCCAAGTGCGGTAGGCGTACGCCCCAGACGACCAGCATGACCGCCAGGATGGCAATGAACGCGATGGCGGTTCCCAGGTCGGGTTGCAAGTACACGAGAGCGCAAGGGATCAACACGTATACGACACACAGGATGACGAAACGCAGGCGGTGCCGGAGTTCGATCCCTTCGGCAAGGACTGCGCCCAGCGACAGGATGAGCAGGAACTTGGCCAACTCCGATGTCTGGAGCCTGAAGAAGGGGAGTTGGATCCAACGGTTGGCCCCAACCGTCTCCTCTCCCGTGCCTATAACGAGAGTCAGGATCAAGACCAACAGGGCGGCCCCGTAGATATACATCTGCCAACGAGCGATCCTCTGGTAATTGACGACACTGAACATGATCAGGAATACCAGCCCAATCACCAGGCCCACAGCCTGTGAACGCACATAGAAGAGCGGGGTGGAAATGTTCGTGTCGGCGTGTGTGGCGGAATAGAGCATGAGCAGCCCGTAGACCACAAGAGCCAGGGTGGCCGCAAGCAGTATCCAATCCAAGCTGCGCAGATAGGTGCCGAGTGAGAAACCCAGCGGCTGCCGGCGCTCGCGAGCGTTCTGCAACACGTTTGTGCGCTGACTATCCACCCGCTATTCCGTCGCCTGGATGATCTGGGGCCCCCGGGACTCGGTATGGAAGTAGGCCTCCATCACCCGCCGGACCACCGGGGCAGCGATCGAGCTGCCGTGCCCCCCTTGCTCTATCACGGCGACCACCACGATCTCGGGCTCGGTGTTGCCGTCGGCGGGGGCGTATCCCGTGAACAAGGCGTAGTCATCATCGGGTTTCTTCTCGGAAGTCCCGGTCTTACCTGCCACGCTCACTGGGAAGCCCATGAATGCGCGATACGCGGTGCCGGAGGGGTCAGAGGTCACAAGTCTCATGCCTCTCCTGACCGCGCTAAGGATGTCAGGACTCATGCCCAGTTCACTGCGCTTCTCGCTCTCGATCTGGTGGATCACGTTGCCGGAGGCGTCCGTGATCTGCAGACCCAGGTGCGGGACCCACACGGTTCCGCCGTTGGCGATCGCGGATAGAGCTACCGCCATTTGTAGGGGAGTGACCAAGAGGTCGCCCTGACCGATGGCCAGGTTGATCTCGTCCCCGGGCTTCCAGAGCTTGTCGATCTCGGTCTTGCCGCTCAAACGTTTCCACCTCAAATCGGGAACCCGGGAATTGGTGGTCTCCCCGGGCAGGTCGATGCCCGTTGGCTGACCGAAGCCGAACCGCCGGACCCCGTTTTGGAGCACCGGTCCGGTCTGCTGGTAGAGCAGGTTGCCCAAGTTGTAGAAATAGACATCGCAAGATTGCGCAATGGCGGCTATTAGGTTGAGGTCGCCGTGCCCCTCGGTCTTCCAACACTTCCAGGTCTGCTGGGCCACACTGAACTTGCCGTTGCAGAAGAAGATCGTGTCCGGGGTGATGAGGCCCGCATCGAGGGCCGTCGCGGCAACGAAGGGTTTGAACGTGGAACCGGCCGGATAGAGGCCGCTGATGGCCCTGTCGAACAAGGGATAATGGGCCTGGGGAGCGGTAAGCTCGGCGTATTTGCCTGAATCCATGCCGCCCACCCAAAGTGTCGGGTCGTAGTCCGGGTAGGAGGCTAGGGCCAGCACCTGGCCGTTGCGGGGATCGAGAG
>Ga0214473_10000616_pt1 | contig 49718 bp, 42 predicted proteins | sample RVTome_7_FD_203509 | JGI IMG/M metagenome (GOLD analysis project Ga0214473, IMG submission 203509) | Soil microbial communities from uranium-contaminated site in the Upper Colorado River Basin, Wyoming, United States - RVT98D197 | ecosystem: Environmental > Terrestrial > Soil > Contaminated >...
GTCGGCGACGACGCGCGCTTCGTCGGCCTCCACGAGAAGCCGAACCTCCGAGTCGCGGTAGGCACGCTCCAGCGCCGTCTGGTAGGCCCCGGGTTCGGCTTCCCGCGGCTTGGCGTCCGGGCTCGGATCGCTCGCGCGGGGCGGCAGTTTCGCTTCGGCGTACAAGTCCGCGTCGCGGCGCAGCGCTTCGACGTTGAGGCCGGCTTTGCTGGTTCTGGACAGCACGCCCTCGGCCTGGAGTTCGTACTCGCCAACGTCCATTTGCGTCGGGAGTTGTTTCAGCAGTTCGAGCACGCGCAGCGCCTTCCGGGCCGCATCCGCATGCCGCTCATCGCGGAGCCCCTTCCGCGCCAGCACCAGCTCGAGTTTTGCCAGCGCCAGCGTGGCCTCGGTCCGCGCCGCCTGCTCCTGCGCCTCAAGCCCCTGACTGTCTTCCGGCGACCCGGACGTTGCCGGCTGCTCCTGGGCCATCCCGGACGCGGCCATGAGCAGGGCCAGACCGACAGCAATGACAACACGTTGGTTCATGTGCGGCTCTCCTCATACCAGCGGGCCCACTGCACGGCATCAAAGCCAAAGTCCTGCCCCGTGATCTGCCGCAGGGCCTCCAAAACCTCCGTGCGGAACACGGTCACTTGCATGTAGCGGCGTTGCAACTCGATCCACGTGACCGGGTTGTTCACCGCCACGAGCGGATGGACGACGGCGCGCATCGAGCCGATCCACGTGATCGCCGGCGCGAATGCGTCGCCTAACGCACCGAAGTAGCGTGGGGCCGGCACCTCGACGACCATCTTGCGACGGCCCTTGAGCACGTTCACCAGATCGGGAATCGCTTCGGCCGCACGCAAGGCCCCGAGGGCTTCGGCGGCGCGGCGAATCAGCACCTCGTCGCCACTTTCGAGCGCCTTGCGGAACTGAGCCGTCACGCGGGAGTCCTGCCGGCGGGCCAACTCGACGACGGCGCGGTGTCGGATGTCGGCGACCGGGTCGGCCAGCGCCAGGGCGGCGACGTTCACGGTGGCGGCATCCTCCGGGAAACGTGCCAGCGCCTCGACCAGAATCTCGCGGCAGACCGGGCCGCCTTCGCTCAATACCTGCACGAGCGGAATGATCGCCAGGGGGTCCTTGATTTCCGCGATGCGCTGCCGTCCGCGCTCGACCTGCTGCGGCAGCGAGCTGTCGAGCATCCCGACCCGCACGCCGTAAATACGACGGCGCCAAGTACCCTGAATCGCCGCGGCCAGCTTTTGCGGGTTGTCCGCGAGCTGGTTTTGGGTGTCCGAGGCGTCCGCGCTCCCGGCCGCTCGATCCCGCGGCAACAGCGTCCGCCCGTCGACCCAAAGTTCGCCGACCCGCACGAAGCCCAGTTCCGCTCGGGCCGCCGCATGATCCGGGTCCAGCTCGAGCGCGCGCTGCAAATGTCGGAGGCGCTCCGGCGCGAGCCCCTGCTCGGCGCACCATTTTGCCACGTTGGTCTGATCGTCGGCGGTGTCGGCCGCCGCGGCGCGGCGCTGCTCGTATTCCCGAAAAGGAGAAGGGGCGGCCTCGACGCGCTCGACGGCATCGGCCGCGACGGTGACGGTACCGAGCGTCGTGCGGAGGCGATAGTCCCTGGCGGTCTGCTCCAGCAGCTCGCCTTCGACCCGCCCACCCGATTTCAAGTGAAAGACGTCCGCCCGGGCGCTCGGGGCCGGACACGCGAGAGCCGCCAAGAGTCCGGCGATTCCCAGCAACGGGTGGGCGACGGGCGGCAAAGCGCACCGTACTGATTGAAGGAGGCGCACGCACCACCTCGTGGTCGCTCGACCAGCCGCCGTCAGCATTATAGTCCCCGCGACAAGACCGCGGCCGGGCAAGCTGCCGATAACAAAGATACACGCGTGCCGTCGCCACGATGGGTTGATGGAGACCAATGGCATGAAGGCCTATGCGGTCGCAATCGGTTTGACTTGCTGGCTCGCCCCACCTAGCGCGGCGCAGTTGCGGCTGTTTCTGGCGCGGGTCGGCACGCCTGAGTACCAGCCGCTGCGGACGAGCCCGGCCCTCGAGAACCCGACCGTCGAGAAGTTCGAGACGCTGTACCTCTACGCCCAGATGTTCGACGGCCCGGAGGCCTGGATCGGAATCAGCCTCGACATCGAGGTGCGCGACGGCGGCACCATCGCCGCGTGGCAGTTCTACAACTACGTCAACGGCAACTTCCTCCGCTGGGACTTGATCGCCACGGGCGTGCTGTCTACCGACCGCAAGCGCGTCACGGACATCGCCGGCGTCGCGTTCCTGCTCGCGGAGGGGGTCCAGAATGACCCGCAGTACGACCCGCTGGACCTGCACTACCGGCGCGACGTGAACGCCACGTTGCTCGGCTGGGTGGACGTCAAGGTATCCGACCCGCTCAAGGAGGCCCGCGTGTTCCTCGGCATCGGCGGGCTGGGCATCGTAAAAGCCGGCACGAGCATGCCGCAGGACATCTATCTGGGCTTCGGCGACGAAGCCGACAAGCTCAAGGGCAACAGCTTTCACAAGTTCAGCTCACAGCCCGACGCGCTCGTCACCAACCCCTGCCTCGGCCGGCGGCGGGCCGATACCAACTGTGACGGCGTGCTCAACAATTTCGACATTGACCCGTTCGTTTTGGGCCTCACGAACCCGGCCGGCTACGCGCAGACCTACCCGAATTGTCACCGCCTCTGCGCGTGCGATACCAATCGGGACGGGAAGCTCAATAACTTTGACATCGACGCGATGGTGCAATGTCTCACGCGCGGTTGTCCGTGAAGAGTCGGCGGTTCAATTCGGCAGCCCCCGTTCGTCGCCTTCACGACTCGTCGGCAAAATCGCACACCGCGGTCGGCCAGCACCACGCGCAGATGATCGCGACGCCGGTCCAGCTCGCCACGCTGGTGCCCGCGAGCACGGTCGCCGCCGCCCACAACCCCTCGGACGCGAGCAACCCCGCCGCCGCTTCGACGGCCAGACCCAGCAGCAAGCACGCCCCGCCCATCACCGCCCCGCGACCGCGAATTGTGCGGCCCCCCGGCACCGGCCAGGCCTGCACGAATACCCCTTGCGCGCCGATCATGACAAGCTGGCACTGCACGCCTACGAACACGCACGCGGCGACGAACAGCGGTACCGCCGCCCACAGCGACCATCCGGGCACGAACGCCCGATACGATGGGTACATCAGCGCCGCCAGCGCTATCCCGAGTACCAGGGGCGAATAGTACGTCCAGCGTCCCATACACGTCTCTCGCAGGCGTGGCCTATGGTACCATGTCGCCCACCCCGCCCCAATCGGCGTGGGGCCGACCCTCCGCAGGAGCAGACGCAGTGAAAAACGTCGCCATCGTCGGTGCTACCGGCGCAGTCGGCCGCGAGTTCGCCGCCGTCCTCGGCCAACGGCGCTTCCTCGCCCGATCCTACCGGCTGCTCGCCTCACCGCGCTCCGCCGGACAGAAGCTGGCCGTCGGCGAGCGGTTCCTGACGGTCGAAACGCTGGGCCTCGACTCGTTCGACGGCATTGACCTCGCCTTCTTCTCCGCCGGCGCCGCCGTCAGCCGCGAGTTCGTCCCGCGGGCGCGCGCGGCCGGGGCGCTGGTCATCGACAACTCGTCGGCCTTCCGCATGGAGCCCGGCGTCCCGCTGGTCGTGCCGGAGGTCAACCCACAAGCGGCGCGGCAACACCAGGGCGTGATTGCCAATCCGAACTGCTCGGCGATCATCCTGGTCGTCGCCCTCTGGCCGCTGCACCGCGTCAATCCGATCCGCCGCGTCATGGTGGCGACGTATCAAGCCGTCAGCGGGGCCGGCGCCCGCGCGCTGGCGGAGCTGGAGTCCCAGACTAGCGCCGTGCTGGCCGGCCAACCGCCCGAGCCGCACGTCTTCCCTCTCCCGTGCGCCTTCAACGTCTTCAGCCACAACAGCCCGATTGGTCCCGACGGCTACAACGGCGAGGAGACCAAGGTGATCGAGGAGACGCGCAGAATTCTGGGCGACCCGTCGATTCAGGTTGCGCCAACCTGCATGCGCGTCCCCGTCCGCCGGGCGCACACCGAGGCCGTCAGCATCGAGTTTGGCGACCCGATGGACGAAGCGGAGGCCCGCGCCCTGCTCGCCGCCGCACCCGGCGTGCGCGTCGTGGACGATCGCGCGGGCAACCGCTTCCCGACGCCGCTGGACGCCACCGGCGGCGACGACGTCCTCGTCGGCCGCATCCGTCAGGACCCGAGCCTCCCAGGCCGCCACGGCTTGCAGCTCATCTGTAGCGGCGACCAGCTCCGCAAAGGTGCTGCTCTGAACGCTGTTCAAATCGCTGAGTTGCTACAGACTCCGTAACCGAAACAGCGGCGCTGGGCCAGCGTGGTCGCGAAGTTTGAAGCCCGGCAATGGCGTTGGCGTGGCATCCCCGGCGGCAGACGAACTGCCCGCGGCACCCGGCGATCGTATGACCTGCTGCGCCGTCAGTCCCCGGGTCGCCCCGCTGTCGCTTTCTGGCTAGACTGTCGGCCGGCTGCATGGCGCGGCTGGGGAAGCTGGTGTTGACGATAGTTCAAACCGTACGCCGATTCGCGGCAGCGGTCGCGAACGCAGGCACTCGCCCGCGGCGGTGCGTCCTGCTCATGCTCCTCGTGCCCCCGCTGGCCGCCGCGTCACCGGCCGAGCCGGAGTTACTCCTCACAACTTCTGGGGAGTGGCGGGCGCCCGGGGAGTCGAAGATCGAGCGGGTGGAGTTTGCCCTGCGCGAGCCCAACGCGAAGCTCGTCCTACACTTCACCGCCCGCCTGACTGCCGGCCAGGGTACGCTCCGCGTACTGGATCCCGCTGGCCGGGCGCTGTGCGAACACGCGTTCGAGCGTCGGCTCGCGCTCTCCGCCACCGTGTTGGGCCCGGTGGAGCAAACCGGCCAGGCTGTTCTGGAGCTGTCCACGCAGGACGCGGTCGGCCAGTGGCGCGCGATGGTGCTGCGCTTGCCGCCGCCGCGCGAACTGCTGCGGCTTCTGCCGGCGGGCCCGCTGATGATCCTGGTGGCGTTGGGATTTACGTTGGGGTCGTGGTACTGGTCGCGCGCGCGGTGGCGCTGGTGGTGGGCGGGGGCGGGGGTTTGGGCGGTCGGCGTCGGCCTGAAAATCGGCTGGGCTCTACTGCTCAACAAGCCCATTCTGCACGGCCTAGAGGCCGTTCTGCCGCGCACCGCGTACGTGATCGTAGGCGGGCTGTACGTCGGCGTTTTGACGGGCATATTCGAGATCGGGGCTACTTACCTGGCGGCGCGCATCTGGAGGCGACTAGCGGCCACCGCGCCGCGCGCCATGTTCGTGGGCGTCGGCGCGGGGAGCTTCGAAGCCGTGTTGCTCGGGACGGTGGGGCTCGCCGGCACGCTGGTAGTCGTGTCCGGACTGCCGGGCACCGAGCCGGCGTTGGCCGCCGTGGCGCTTGTCCCTGCGACTACGCCGGTGGTCTGGCTGGTCAGCCCGGTCGAGCGTGTGATTGCGATTCTGTGCCATGTCTCATCGCGGACGCTCGTGCTGCTCGGGGTGGCCACGCACCGGTCATCGCGCTTCTGGTATGGTTTTCTGCTCCTGACGGCCGTCGATGCCATCGCGGGTGTGGCGCATGTTTCTGGTCAACTGGGCTGGTTCTCGTTGTGGTGGCTGGAGCTGGCCATCGCCCCGCTTGCCGTGCTGAGCGTGCCGGCGACCCTCTGGTGCCTGCGCCATTGGCCCGCCGACACACCGCCGCGCGAGGCCGCGGCCGATTCGACTGCGCCCGTGGTAACGGACTGATCGTGTCCCTGGCCGGCGCCGTTCCTGGCGTGTTGCTCGTTCGCGTTGAGGCCGGCGCCGGACGCGACTATCATCGGACCGCGCGGCGAATCCGACCGATAATCCGACTGGTGGACCGCTGAACGGCAGGTTGAATTCTATGCACACGCCAGACCCGGAACCCTACGAGGGCCCTGCCGGCTCCGATGACGCTGCCGGCCGACCCTCCCGTACGCAGGCCGCGCCCCGGGACTTCATTCGCGCGATCATCGACGAGCACAACCGGACCGGCCGCTTCGGCGGACGCGTCCACACGCGCTTCCCGCCGGAGCCGAACGGGTACCTCCACATCGGCCATGCCAAGAGCATCTGCCTGAACTACGGGCTGGCGGCGGAGTACGGCGGCCAGTTCAACTTGCGGATGGACGACACGAATCCCGAGAAGGAGGAGCAGGAGTACGTTGACGCGATCATCGAGGACGTACGCTGGCTCGGAGCCCGCTGGGTGGGCATGCGCGATGACGACCCGCAGGCGGGTGTGCTCTGGGCGTCGAACTACTTCGACCAGATGCACGCGTGGGCCGTCGAGGCGATCAAGAAGGGCCAGGCGTACGTCTGCGGCTTGGCCGCCGCCGAGGTCAGCCGGACGCGTGGCACGTTGACGACGCCGGGGCAGCCCAGCCCCCATCGCGACCGCTCGATCGAGGAAAACCTGGCGCTGTTCGAGCAGATGCGCCGCGGCGAGTTCCCCGACGGGGTCAAGACGCTGCGGGCCAGAATCGACATGGCGCATCCCAACCTCAACATGCGCGACCCGATCATGTACCGGATTCTGCACGCCACGCATCACAACACCGGCGACAAGTGGTGCATCTACCCGATGTACGACTGGGCGCACGGGTTCGAGGACTCGATCGAGGGCATCACACATTCGATCTGCACGCTGGAGTTCGAAAACCACCGGCCGCTGTACGACTGGTTCATCGACATGGTTAATGAAGACCGCACCGACGGCGGCCGCGGCCCGCGGGGCAGAAAAATCCACCACCCGCAGCAAATCGAGTTTGCCCGCCTTAACCTCAACTACACCGTCATGAGCAAACGCCGGCTGCTCGAGCTGGTCAAAGGCGGCTACGTCCACGGCTGGGACGACCCACGCATGCCGACGATTTCCGGCATGCGGCGGCGCGGCTATTCGCCGGAGTCGATCCGGAACTTCTGCACGCGGATTGGCGTCTCGAAAGCGGAGAGCGTCGTCGATATCGCCCTGCTGGAACACTGCGTGCGCGAGCACCTGAACAAGACCGCGCTACGCGCCATGGCCGTCCTGCGCCCGCTACGCGTCGTGCTAGAGAACTACCCCGACGGGCAAGTCGAGGAGCTGGACGCCATCAATAATCCGGAGGACCCCGCCGCTGGAACGCGCAAGGTGCCGTTTTCGCGCGTGCTGTACCTCGAGCAGGACGACTTCCGCGAAGAGCCGCCACCGAAGTTCTACCGGCTCGCACCGGGCCGCGAGGTGCGGCTGCGGTACGCGTATTTCGTGAAGTGCGTCGGTGTTGTGAAAGACGACCGCGGCGAGATAATCGAGCTGCGTTGCACGTATGATCCGGCTACGCGTGGCGGCGACGCACCGGACGGCCGCAAGGTCAAGACCACGCTGCACTGGGTCTCCGCGGCGCACGCCCTGCCGGCGGAGGCCCGGCTGTACGATCACCTGTTTAGCAAACCCGATCCCGATGACCTGAGCGACGCGGACAAGGCCGCCGGCAAGGATTGGAAGAGCAATCTGAACCCCCACTCGCTGCAAGTGCTCCGGCCGGGTTGGGTTGAGCCAAGCCTGGCGGCGGCGCAAGCGCTGGCGCGCTACCAGTTCGAGCGGCTGGGCTACTTCTGCGTGGACCCGGACGCGCGCCCCGGCGCGCTGGTCTTCAACCGCACGGTGACGCTCAAAGACGAGTGGGCGCGGATTGAAAAAAGATCGTAGCGCGCAGCACTGCTTGCGGAATCGCGCCCCAGGACTAGCGTCGGCGATCGGCGCGGGGTGACGGCTCTACGTTCTCCTCGACGCGTTCTTTAAGCCGCCGCAAAGAGAAGTGCGCTGCGTCCTCTGGCTGGACTGATTTGCAGGCCCCAAGCAGGCGTCGCTTCTGTTCCGGCGACATATGGGCCAGAAGGTTTTCTGTGCGCGCCACGCCCCCATGGGCCCGCTCCCAGCGATCCGAGTCGCGATACAGATCATACGCCCCTTCCCAGCGCGTATGCGGGCTCTCGATGCAACGGAGCAGCCATTCAAGGGTCTGCATGCGCCGCTGGTCCGTGTCCTGGATCGCCGCAATGTCCAGCCACTCACAAACCCGCGCGACGTAGTCGTCACGGGCGGCCTGGTCATCCAGCACGATCGTGCCGTAACTCAGTGAGCAGGTTTGCCAGCCCCCAAACCGCTTGGATTGCTTGAGAAACACCAGCACCGTTTCTCCCGGGACGTACCGCGGCGGGGCGGGACAAATCAGATAGCCCTCGAAGCGAACCCAAAGCAGCTTCCCGATCCGGGCGGGCCCCTTGAGAACTTTCGTAACCTCGAGCACCGCCACCGGCAGCAAGGCCACGTAATCTTCGAGCGTGGCCGCCCGCTTGCCAGCGGAGTCGGCTCCCTGCCCGTCGGTCGGTGCTGCACCGGAAGACGGTGCAGGCTGCGATGCCGGCGTTTCAACCGCTTCGGTCCTGACGGCACACCCCCAGCGTCCACACACGGACCCCACCACCGCTTGCACCTTCACCACCGCGATCACGTCGGCGTCATCGACCAACTGGCGTAAAGGTACGGGCGGAATAGGGTAGGCGTGCGCGATGGTTGCACACTGTGCGACCGTGGGAATCAGCATCGCCCAGGCACCCGCGCGCCACGGTCTCTGATATGGAACGTGGGGACGCATATGCCGATCCTCCTACCCTACATACATTGTACAGGCTGGTCCGCCAGAGACGAGCTATATATTCGAGGACGGAAGGGGAGCGCCCCGGCCCCCGTGTGCAAGCACGTAAACGGGTGGCCCGGCGGCTACACACGGGCGTATCGAGCATCTCGTCCGTGACTCTTGCGGCGCTGTGCCATCGGTTTGCCGCCAAGGCGCTCCGCAAACCCGCGGACCGAACCAACGCTTGAGAAGTGACCGCCTTGGGCGCACTCACTCGAGACTGTTCTCGACGGCGACCAAGCGTTTGCGCAGTTCGGCAGGCAGAGCAGCGCGGATTGGTTCGTTAATCAGCCCCACGCTGAGCAGGTCGGCGATGTGGACGCGGTCGATGTCACGGTAGGAAGTCAGCTTCATGCGGACCAGGGCGGCGAGTGACAGGACGCGGAAGCCTTCTGGGTCGGGCTCGAACTCATCCACGGAGGGCGCTGGCGCGAGGTAGGAGGGTCGGATGCGCTCCTCGGCCCACACCAGGTGGACAGCCGACCGCCGACTCGGCTCGTCGGGATCGATGAACAGCACCAAGTCGCGCAAGTCCTGCCGCTGGAAATCTATCACTTCGAGCGCCGCCGTGATCCGATCCACGTCAGCTCGGCGAACCAGCACGTCGACGTCTTTGGTGGTCCGCGTTGCGCTGGGGTCGGCGCGCGCGACCCAGGCCGCCACGGCATTTCCGCCCACGACGGCGTACGGGATGCCGGCAGCCCCCAGAGCGGCTGTGACGCGCCGCAGTCGGCGCTCGACCCGCTCAACCGCCATGGCGTACGCTCGGAAGCTCAGCATGGTTCACGTGCGGATTGTATCGTCTGGCGCACCGCCGGTGCGACTGGCGCCTGCGCTTATCGACGTGCGGATTCGCAAGATTCGGGTGGGCGCCGGGGTGAGCGCTGCGTACAGTCGGGGGTATGGAACGCAGACTGACACAGCGCGACGCGGTGAGCGACTACGACCGTATCGCCGCCACGATCCGGTTTCTGGATGAGCATCGCACGCCACAGCCCCGCTTGCGCGATGTGGCCGACGCCGCGGGGCTGAGCGAGTTTCACTTTCAACGCCTGTTCACGCGCTGGGCCGGCATCAGCCCCAAACGGTTCGCGCAACTCCTGACGATCGACGGGGCGCGGGCGTTACTGCGGCAGTCGCGCTCGCTGCTCGACGCCGCGCTCGAATTGGGCCTGTCGGGCCCCAGCCGCTTGCACGACCTCTTCGTCACGATCGACGCTGTAACGCCGGGAGAATACAAGGGCGGCGGAGGTGGCTTGCGTATTAAGTTTGGCATGCACGAAAGCCCGTTTGGAAGCTGTCTCATCGGCGTGACCGGCCGGGGTATTTGCTGGCTGTCATTCGCGGATGGGCATGCCGCGCGAGACGGCCTGACGGAGCTACGCGAGACGTGGCCGGCCGCCGAGCTGGTCCGCAACCCACGGGCGACCGCGGCGATTGCCGGCCGAGTTTTTCGAGTCCGTCGAACTGAGCGCGGCGCGCCGCTCCGCCTGCTGGTCGGCGGGACCAACTTTCAGCTCAAGGTCTGGGAGGCGCTGATCGGCATCCCGCCGGGGCGGGTTGCGACTTACGGCGAGCTGGCGAAGGCGATCGGTCAACCGCACGCGGCCCGCGCCGTCGGCCATGCGCTGGCGGCCAACCCGATCTCCTATCTGATTCCATGTCACCGCGTCATCCGCGGCCTCGGCGTCGTCGGGAATTACCGCTGGGGTACCCCGCGCAAGCAGGCCATGCTCGCGTGGGAGGGTGCCCAGTCCGCAAGCGGCGGTGCATGGGCTGTCGGCGCCGGTGTCGGAGAATCGGGGGCATGATCCGTTCGCGTCACGACACTTCGGATGCGGCGCGGCGACCCGCGCCCCTGGCGGTCGTGTTGGCGTTCGCGTGCGTGTATGTGATGTGGGGCTTGACGTATCTGGCGATCCGTGTCGCCGTGCAGACGCTGCCGCCGCTGACCATGGCCGGCGTCCGGTTTGTCGTGGCGGGCGGGCTCATGTATGCCTGGCTCTGGGCGCGGGGGACTCCGCCACCGACTCGGACACACTGGCGCTCCGCCGCGCTCGTCGGCGGACTGATGCTGCTGGGTGGGAACGGCGGCGTGGTGTGGGCGGAAACGCTCGTGCATTCCGGGATTGCCGCGCTGCTCGTGGCGACGGTGCCGCTGTGGCTGGTACTGCTCAACGCCGTGCGTCCGGGCGGTGTGCGGCCGAATGGTGCCGAGATCGGGGGCCTGTTGCTGGGATTTGCCGGCGTGTGGGCGTTGGTGCGACCTGCGGCGGCATCCGCCGAACAGGCCGTGCACCCGGTTGGCGCGGGACTGCTCCTGTTCGCTTCGCTGTCGTGGGCAGTTGGATCGCTGTATTCGCGCCACGCGCCCTTGCCGAAATCCGCGCTGCTCGGGACGGCAATGGAGATGCTCGCGGGCGGCGGGTTGCTGCTCGTCGGCGGTGGCGTCAGCGGAGAATGGGCGCGGCTCGAGTGGACGCGTTTTTCAATCCCGTCGCTGGCCGCGCTCGCCTACCTCATCGTCTTTGGCTCGCTGATCGCTTTCACGGCCTACATCTGGCTCTTGCGGGTTTGCACGCCGGCGCAGGTCGGCACGTATGCCTACGTCAATCCGGGGGTCGCCGTCTTCTGCGGCTGGGCCGTGCTCGACGAGCCTCTATCCAGCGCCACGTTCGCGGCGCTGGTGCTGATCATGCTGGCCGTCGTGCTGATCACGAAATACGGTCGCCGCGCGCCAGCGCAGGCGGCGCGCGTTCCCGGGATCCGACGCGCCGACGCTATGCCGTCGTCACGGGCTGACGTACGACACGAACCCGCAGACGGTTGATCTTCCGCGGCTCGGCGGACAGGACCGAGAAATGCACGTTCTCGTGTTGGAATTCCTCGCCGGCGGCGGGAATCCGGCCGAGCGTCGAGAAAACAAAGCCGCCGATCGTCTCGTAGTCCTGCACGTCGGGAATCTGGAGGCCCAGCTCGGCGTTGATCTGATCGACGCGGACCCGCGCATCGACGTCGAGCGTGTCTTCATCCACGCGGCTCATGGGCGGCGGCGGCGGCTGGTCGTATTCGTCATCAATCTCGCCGACCAGCTCCTCCAGGATGTCCTCAATCGTCACCAGCCCGGCGGTGCCGCCATACTCGTCCAGGACAATCGCGATCTGCACGCGGCTGCGTCGGAAATCGTCGAGCAGATCGCTGATGGACTTGGTCTGTGGGACGTAGGGCGCCAGGCGCATCAGGCGGCGGGCCTGGAACGGCTCGTCGGGTTTGAGCCGCAGCAGGTCCTTGGCGTACAGGACGCCGACAATGTGGTCGACGGATTGTTCATAGACCGGAATCCGGGAGTGCCCCGTGCGGACGATGAGGTCGCGGATATCGTCGTAGGTGGCATCCACCGGCACCGCATCGACGTCCGTGCGGGGGGTCATGATCGTGCTGACGGCCGTGTCGTCGAGCCGGAAGACCGACTCGATGATTTCCTTCTGCCCCTCGTCGACTGCACCCACGGCTTCGCCCTCGGAGACCGCGGCGAGGATCTCCTGCTCCATCAGCTCGCTCTGGCTGTCCGGTACCCGGTCGGGTTTGCCGAGCAGGCGGCGGATGACGAACTCGATTCCGACCAGAGCCCTGGCGATGGGCCAGAACACCACGCGCAGGATATAGAGCACCCAGAGGCTGCGCGAAAGCACGCCTTCACCGGCGTGTGCGGCCAGACCGTGGGGGATGCCGACCGCAAACACCACCAACAACAACAGCGAAAGGAGGACGGGGCCGATCAGGGCCGAGGCGCCGACGGAGCCGATGGGGATCGGAAGCGTCCAGGTGTAGACCCAGGCGAACAGGCCGACGACGGCGACGGCGCGTATAAATGCCGCCAGAAGCTGGACTTCCGATTCGTGCTGCTCAAGCCATTCCAGCCAGTGCCGTTGGCCGGATTCCTCCAGCCGTTTGGACAACTGCGAGCGCCAGTAGTCGCGCAACGCGTAAGAAAGCGTGGAGATGTACAGGGTTAGCGCCAGCAGGCCCAACCCTATGACGACCGACAAGCAGGCTCTCCGAAGCGGCCGGCGCGCAGTCGGAGACGGCCACGTCACCGCCCACGCCCACGCCCTAACTATATCGGTCTGGCCCCATAGACCGCAAGGCGCTCCCGCACGCGCTGCGTCCGGAAATCCTTACTGCCCGATAATAGACGAGATTAGGCTGCGAAATCTAGTATTGTCCCGATAACTAACCGCTGACTGGAGTATATCGGCCTGCCTTTCCGTGAACGCTCCCGAAGCCGAGAGCGCCTGCTCATCGCGCCCAAGACCATCAAGCACCAACGTTTCGAGGGCGTCCAGCCCAACCTTCGCCATCGCTGACACCCGCGCCGCGCGCGATCGCCAAGGCGGCGGAAGCGAGACCAGAACCTCCGCGGAGTTGACACCCAGGTCAACCTTGTTCAGCGCCACGCAGGCCGGGCTCAGGTCAGCGTAAACCGACAAGAACGCTCGCCCGGAATCCAGCCCGGCTTCCGAGCTGTCGAGAACTACGACCACGGAGTCGGCGGAGCGGAGCACGTTGCGCGTGCGTGCCACGCTGGCCGCCTCCAACGGGTCGTCCGTATCTCGCAGACCGGCGGTGTCAATCCAGGTAACCGGGAAGCCGCGGATTTGCCCGGGAATGTCTACCCAATCGCGCGTCGTGCCCGGGACCGGCGACACCAGGCTCGCGGTCTCGTCGGCGAGCGCGTTGGCCAGCGTGCTCTTGCCGGCGTTGGGTGGGCCGACCAGTACGATCCGGGCAGGGCGGATGAACCAGTCGACGATCGCGAGGCGGGCCGAAAGTTCCTGACACAGCCTGCGTTGCGCTTCGTGATCGGACAGATCGAGCAGTTGCCGCAGCGCATCGCGCAGGCGGGGAACTTCTGCTAGCAGCCACTCCGCGCCGCGGTACGTGAGCATGCGTGGCAGCAGGACATAAGCTTCGGCGGCGAGCGTGTCGGTCGTGGGCCACAGTGTGGCGGCAGGGTCAGCGTCCGCCACGAATCCGCTTTGCAGCAGCAGGTCAGTGCAGCGGCGAATCAGCCAGGGGCTGCCGTGCGTGTGGAGGCGGAGGTCCCAAGTCGGCGAGAGGCCGTGGATCGAGACGAGGATATCGTCGAGCACAACGCCGGAGGCGTCGAGGAGTTCGGCATGCCAAATGTCGCCGACCCGCGGACCGGACGCGCTCGCCGCGCGGCGGCGGCGGACGTGGTGGTCCAGGAACGCGCTCACCGCGGGGCCACGAAGCCGCATGACCGCGATGGCGGCCGGGCCGAGACCAGTCAGCAGGGCGAACGTGTTCCCGAAGGGTGCTTCATGCGTCATCGCGTCCAGAGCATCCGAGTTTTCGGCAGTTGTGCAGGCACCGTGTGTTAGGCGCTCGCGAGGACACGCCGTCAGCGCAGACCGGCGGCTTTGCAGTACGTCAGCGCGATGCCCATCAAGCACAGGTCTGGAACCACCGCGTCCACGAAATCGGCCAGCTCGTGAACGAGCCCCGCGTTGCCGCCGGTGATCACCAGGTACGGCCATTGTCGCAGCTCAATGGCAAATCGCTCCACAATCTCCCGCAGCGCGCCGGCGGCCGCATACGAGACGCCGTTGACGATGGCGTCGTGCGTGTTTTTCGCAAACGGCCCGTTGGGCAGCCCGGGCGCGACGCGCGGCAGTTGGGCCGTGTAGTGGTGCAGCGCCTCGCAGGACATCTCCAGCCCTGGCAGGATCGCCCCGCCGAGGAACTCTCCGTCGGCAGAGACGCAATCGATCGTGATGGCGCTGCCGAACGAAGCGACCGCACAGGTGTCCTGAACGCGGTCGTAGGCGGCGGCGGCACAACAGACGCGGTCCACGCCGACCTCGTGCGGGTTGTCGATCCTCAGTGGCATCGGGAGCGGGAGGTCGTCGCGGACGCACAGCGGCGTCAAGCCCCAGGTTTCACGGACCAGAGCGCCAAACTCGCGGGTGACCTCGGGCGCGACGCTGCCCATGACGACCGTGGGCGGATGATCGCCGGGGGCCGTAGACCACATCTGCTTGAGCGCGGCGGGCCAGCTTTTGGGCTGGGTGGTCGCGACGCGTGACACGTCGTGGACGCCGTCCGCATCCCAGCGGCCCAGACCGATGCGCGTGTTACCGATATCGATGGCGACCAGAGCATCGACGGGCGGCAGACGCGTCATGAACCACGACCCTCCGCCCCCGCGGCGGGCGACTCGTCGTCCGGGGGCTCATCCGCGGGGTTGGACGCCTGTATTGTATCGCTCTCGGATTCGGCGTCTCCGGGACCGGCGGCGGGAGCGTCCAGGTCGATTGGCGCGCGGGGGCTCTGGCGCTCGCGCTCGCGCACCTGCTGAACACACGTCCAGAAGTGCTCGGCCAACTCGCGGAGGCCATGGCCCGTCACGCCCGAGACGCCGTAAGCGGCTTTGCCAAATTCAGCCTGGAGCTGGGCGAGGCGGTCGGCGGCGCCCGTCAGGTCCAGCTTGGTGCCAACGATGATCTCGTCGCGCGCGGCCAGAGCAGCGCTGTATTTCTCCAGCTCGCGGCGGATGGTGCGGTAGGCCTGCACGGGGGTCGGGCTGCCGGGGGATGGGCAGAGGTCGATCAGGTGGGCGATCACGCGGGTGCGCTCGATGTGGCGGAGGAACGCGTCGCCTAAACCGACGCCCTCATGGGCGCCCTCGATAAGCCCCGGCAGGTCCGCGAGCACCACGCGCCGATAGCCCGGCAGCTCGAGGATGCCCAACTGGGGTTCGAGCGTCGTGAAGGGATACGCGGCGATCTTCGGCCGGGCGCGCGTCAGTCTTGCCAGCAGCGTGCTCTTGCCCGCGTTTGGCAGACCGACCAGGCCGACGTCGGCGATGAGTTTCAGCTCGAGGCGCAGCGTGCGCTGCTGGCCGGGGCGACCGGGGTTGGACTCGCGCGGGCTTTGATGTGTGGAAGAGACAAAGTGCAGGTTGCCGAAACCGCCGCGCGCGACACAGATCTTCTGCCCGTCCCGCGCCAGGTCTTTGAGCAGCCGGCCCGCGTCGGCATCGTAGACGAGCGTGCCGGTGGGGACACTGACGGGCAGATCGCGTCCACCGCGACCGGTGCAGTTGGCGCCGGCCCCTGGTCGGCCGTGTTCGGCGTGGTAATGATGGCGGCCGGCCAGGTCGAGCAGCGTGTCGATGCCGTCGTGGGCGACGAGGTAGACCGAGCCGCCGTGGCCGCCGTCGCCGCCGTCGGGCCCGCCTTTGGGCACGTATTTTTCGCGGCGGAAGCTGACGCACCCGTCGCCGCCCTTGCCGCCGCGGGCTTGGATGACGACTTCGTCCACGAAGAGTCGCGTTGTACCGGTCGCACGGGGCATCGGCGTGGACTGCAACGCGACGGGGACGCGGTGTCAAGGTCGTGAGTTTCTGTGGCCGACGCGTTGCTTCGGGCGGTGATTTGGGTTGGAATGGTGCCCGGTCGCGGACGAGCGGCCGGGAGACGCTCGGGTCACAGAATTTCGAACGCCTGGCTGAGGACGGCGGCATGCGCGGATGCCTGTTGGTGGTCGACGACGAACCGCTCAAGCGCATCACACTCCAGATCGAGCTGAGCGAGCACGGCTTCGAGGTGTACGAAGCGGCCGACGCGCAAGCGGCGCGGCGCATCTTCGACTGCAAGCCGATCGACGCGGTCGTCTCCGACGTGCGCATGCCGGGGATGAACGGGCTCGAGCTGCTCACCTACGTCAAGCAGCAGCGCCCGGACGTGGGGGTGATCCTCATGACGGCGTACGCGTCGGTGGATAGCGCGGTGCTGGCGATCAAGCGCGGCGCGTTCGACTACATCACCAAGCCGTTCACCACGGAGGAGCTGCTGGTCAAGCTGGACCGCCTGCTCGCCAGCGGGCCGCCGCCGAACCGTCCGACCGGCCTGGAGACGCTGGGGCGGCTGGTGGCCGTGAGCCAGTGCATGAAGCGCCTGTTCGAGCACGTCCGCGCGGTGGCCGACTCGGAGCGCACGATCCTGCTCTGCGGCGAGAGCGGGACGGGCAAAGAGCTGATTGCCGAGGCGATTCACGGCCACAGCCGGCGGGCGGAAAAGCCATTCGTGCGCTTTAGCTGTGCGGCGCTTCAGCCCTCGGTGCTCGAGAGCGAGCTGTTCGGGCATGAGAAGGGGGCGTTTACCGGGGCGATCCGGCAGAAGCCCGGGCGGTTCGAGCTGGCCGATGGCGGCACGATCCTGCTGGACGAAGTCGACGACATTCCGGTCGACCTCCAGGTCAAGCTGTTGCGCGTCGTCGAGCAGCAGGAGTTCGAGCGCGTCGGCGGCGAAACGCCGGTGCACGTGGACGTGCGGCTGATCTGCGCCACGAAGTGCGATTTGTTGAAGCTGGTGCGGGCCGGGCGCTTTCGCGAGGACCTGTACTACCGGCTCAACGTCATCAATCTGAATATTCCGCCGCTGCGCGAGCGGCCGGACGACATCCCGGTGCTCGTGGACCACTTCGTGGCCAAGCACGCCATCCTGGTGGGCGGCCAGAAGGTGCGGGTCTCGCCGCACGCCCTCGCGGAACTGATGCGGCACGACTGGCCGGGCAACGTGCGCGAGCTGGAGCACGTGGTGGAGCGGGCGCTCACGTTTTGCAGCGGCGGCGACATCCGCCCGGAGCACGTGCTGCCGCTGGGACAGGAGGCGACCGAAACGGCGACGGCTTGGGCCGGGCTGGAGCCGATCTACAACGGCCAGGCGAACCTGAACGAGACGCTGGCCGACATCGAGCGGCGGATGATCCTGCTGGCGCTGCGGCAGACCGAGAACAACCAGGTGAAGGCGGCGCAGCGGCTGGGGATTCCGCGGACAACGCTACGCGACAAGATGGCGAAGTACCAGATCCCGGCCAGCTCGTGTTGAGAGTCGCAATCTCGCTAACGAATTCGCGACGAGGAGCCGCGGGCTTCAGCCCGCGCGGTGTTCCGTCTCCCCTGAATTCCGCAGCGCCGCGCGGGCTGAAGCGCGCGGCTCTTTCGGTGGAATTGTGATGCCAATTTCTGATTCAGGACACTAGCCCGCGACCGTAGCAGGGTTCGTGGCACCCCGCCAGGGAGCAAGTATGCCCAGTCGGACGTATGAATCGTTCATCGCGCGGATCAAGGAGATTCGCGCGGCGCAGTCCGTTCAGGAGCTGCTCGAGTGGGACCAGCAGACGTACATGCCCAAGAAGGGCGCCGCGTACCGGGCCGAGCAGGTCGGGCTGATCGCCGGGGTGGCGCATGATAAGCTGACCAGTGCCGAGCTGGGGCGGGAGCTGGCGGAGCTGGAACGGGAGGGCGACGGCGGAGACGACGCGGTCGCGACGAACGTGCGGGAGATGCGTCGGTTGTACGACCGCGCCGTCAAGCTGCCGACGCGGCTCGTTCAGGAGATCGCTAAGGCGACCGCGCCGGCCAGCGACACGTGGGTCGCGGCGCGGAAAGACTCGAACTTCGCGCTGTTTGCCCCGCATCTGGAGAAGCTGCTCACTCTGAAACGCGAGGTGGCCGAGCGCATCGGCTGGCAAACCGAGCCGTATGACGCCCTGATCGACGAATTCGAGCCGGGTGCCCGCGCCGCCGAGATTCAGACGGTTTTCGATGCCCTGCGGCGCGAGCTGGCGCCCTTGGTGACGGCCATCACGCAGGCGCCGCGACAACCCAACACGGCGCTGCTGAAACGCGCCGCACCCGTCGAAAAACAGGCGGCGTTCAACCGAACCATCGCCGCAGCGATGGGGTTCGATTTTGACGCCGGGCGCCTCGACGTGTCCGCGCACCCCTTCTGCACGGGCCTGTGTCCGCTCGACGTGCGGATGACGACGCGCTATGACGAGCACGCCCTGGGTCAATCGCTGTTCGGCGTAATGCACGAAGCCGGGCACGGGTTATACGAGCAGGGTCTGGACCCGGCGCAGGTCGGCACGCCGATGGGGACCTACGCTTCGCTCGGCATTCACGAGTCGCAGTCACGGCTGTGGGAGAACCAGATCGGGCGCAGCCGGCCGTTCTGGCAGCACTATTTCCCGAAATTGCAGGCCGAGTTTCCGGCCTGGGCGGATGTGCCGCTCGAGGACTGGCATTTCGCGATCAACACGGTGCGGCCGTCGCTCATCCGTGTCGAGGCGGACGAAGTGACGTACGGGCTGCACATCATGCTGCGGTTCGACCTGGAACGGCAGATGCTCGCCGGCCGGCTCGCCGTGAGCGATGTCCCGGCGGCCTGGAACGAGCGCATGAAGCAGGAGTTGGGGATCACGCCACCCAATGATGCGCAGGGGTGCTTACAGGACATCCACTGGAGCCTGGGAATCTTCGGGTATTTCCCGACGTATCAGCTCGGGAACCTGTACGCCGCGCAGTTCGCCCTGGCGGCCCGGCGTGCGCTGCCGGATTTGGACGGGCAACTGGCGCGCGGGGAGCTGCGACCACTGCGCGAGTGGCTGCGGCAGAACATCCACCGACACGGGCGGCGCTACCGGGCCGGCGAGCTGGTCCAGGTGGTGACCGGCCAAGAGCTGTCGCACCGGCCGTTCATCGAGTATCTGCGCGCGAAGTACCAACCCCTATACGGATTCTAATGCTGCCTCAAGTTCGACGCCTTCAGAAAGTGGCCCGCGCCTCGCCGGCCGCCTCGATCCGTAGCCGCCAGTTGACCCGCCTGCAATTCAGCCGATAATCACCACTGACCAATCGCGGCTCTGAGACCGTAGATCGCCGACGGCCCATCGGGAGAATGACCATGCTGTGCGACCGGCTCGTTTACCACCGTGCCTTGCCTCTGCTCTGTGGGCTTCTCGCCGTGGCCCCCGGCCTCGCCCAACCGCCCCCGACCACCGCGCCAACCACCGCACCCGCCGACCGTGCCCCGGTCTCCGCGACGGTGCTCGAAGTGCAGGGCGACGTCCACTACGCCCCCCTCGAATCCACCGACTGGAAACCCGCGCAGGTCGGCGACGCGTACCCGCCGGAAACGCAGATCCGCACGGGCATCCGTTCCTCGATCAAGCTTCAGATCGGCGACGAGGAGCCCTACACCGCCCTCGTCGTCGAATCCGCCGCCAAAGTCGTCCTCAGCGAGGCCTACAAGACCAGCGACACCAAACGCGTCCGCGTCGGCGTCGGCTACGGCCGCGTGCGGGCCGGCGTCGCCGAGGGCGGCCTGAAGAGCCAGTTCACCATCGACAGCCCCGTGGCCACGCTCTCCAAACGCGGCACCTGGAATTTCGGGCTCTTCTACGAGCGCGCCACGGACCGCTTCGAGGTATTCCTCCTCGACCGCGGTCTCGTCGACGTCCTCAACGAGATCACCGGCCAGCACCGCGGACTCCTCCCACGCGAGGCCGTCACGCAGGCCATGCGCCGCTGGGCCGATGAAGCCCAGGTCCGCCGCAACGTCCCCATCCCCGACCTGCTCGGCTACGGCGACCTCGAGGTCGCCTTCAACCGCCTGCGCACCGACGGGCTGGGCGTGCTCGACGCCTCCGGCGGCCGTGCCGTCCTGATCGACCTGTCGAACGACCTGGCGCGACAGGAGTTCGCCCGGCTGGCGGAACAGCAGGTTCCGCTGCTCAACCTCGGCGCCGTCCGCCCCGAGGTCCGCACGCGCCCGGAGGGCTTCTTCGGCACCGGCCGCGGCGACGAGCTGATCCGCGTCATGGTCGAATCCGACAGTCCCCTGGCCAAAGAGGGTTTCGCCCGGCCCGGCCAATACACCTTCCGCCGCGGCGCCGTGGAAGGCTGGCTCCGCGAGCATAAGGGCAAGCCGTAGCCGCCCAAGAGAGGGCGCCCGCGAGAAAGAGCCGCGCAGCGCGCCGTAGCGGCCGGTCTCCGTGCCGGCCGTTGACGACTCGAAAACCCTCGCACCCCTGTGCAAGCGAGCCTGATTGCTAGAGTTATGTCCCCACGAAACCGCATCTTATCGCGACGCGCAAGAAGAGCCGCTGGCTTCAGCCTGCGCGGCGCCGCGCGGGCTGAAGCCCGCGGCTCCCCTGTTTGGATAGGTCTCGTTCTGTCGCAGACGCTACGCTAATCGTGGCCCATGCCGCTTCGATTCACCAAAATGCACGGCCTCGGCAACGACTACGTGTATATCAGTCTCTTCGACCAGACCGTCCCCGATCCGGCCGCCCTCGCGCCGCGCATCAGCAACCGTCATCGCGGCGTCGGCAGCGACGGCCTCATCCTCATCGCCCCGCCCGATGACCCGCAGGCCGACCTGCGCATGATCATGTTCAACGCCGACGGCTCGCGGGCCCAGATGTGCGGCAACGGCATCCGCTGCGTGGCCAAGCTCGCCTACGAGCGCGGCCTGGCCCGGCACAATCCTCTCCGCGTCGCCACCGACGCCGGCGTACTGACCCTTGATTTGACGCTCGAAAACCGCGGCCACGTAACCGCCGTCCGCGTCGACATGGGCGCCCCGATTCTCGATCCGCGCCGGATCCCCGTGGCGCTCCCGGGCGAGCAGATCGTCGGCGCGCCGCTGCCGCTCCCGCAGCGCATCCTCGCGGTCACCTGCGTCTCGACGGGCAACCCGCACGCGGTGTTCTTCGAAGCCGATCTCGCACGCGTCCCCCTCACGCAGTGGGGCCCGCTCATCGAGCGCCATCCGCTCTTCCCCGAGCGCATCAACGTCCACTTCGTCCAGGTCCTCGCCCGCGACCGCGTCAAGATGATCACCTGGGAGCGCGGCGCAGGTCCCACCCAGGCCTGCGGCACCGGCGCCTCCGCCGTCTGCGTCGCGAGCGTACTCAACGGCCTGACCGACCGGACTATCACCGCCGAACTCCCGGGTGGCCAGCTCCAACTCGAATGGAATGAAGCCACCAACCACGTCTTCATGACCGGCCCCGCCGAAGAGGTTTTCACCGGCGTCTGGCCAATGTAGCGTCCGGGCCCCGCACCGGACGTACTCGCGCGCCGCAGCGCCACACGCATTTGCCCGCCGAGGGTAGAATGCCGGCAATGTCGTCCACCGGATCGGCCGACACCGCGAGACCCGGCCACACCCGCCGCCTGGCGCGCCGCGTCCTGTTCAGCTTCATCCTCACCTTCATCGCGGCCCGCGTCGTCGTCCTCCTCATCATGGCCCGTTACCTCCCGGACCTGTACCTGATCCTCGGCGGCACGCACGTCCATCACCTGAACTATGGCATCGTCCTGCTGGCTGGCGTCGCCGCTTACCTGCTCTTTCGACGCCCCGCCGGCGGAGCCCTGGCCCTGACCGCCACGCTCTACGGCGTCGGCCTGGCCCTCACTTTTGACGAATTCGGCGTGTGGCTGCACCTGGGCGGCTCGTACTGGCAGCGGGGCAGCTTCGACGCCGTTGTGGTCATCAGCGCCGTCCTGGCCCTGATCGCCTATACGCCCGGCTGGAGCCGCGTCCGAGAATGGCACTGGTCCGCGGTGATTTCCATCGCTCTGGCGTTACTCATCTTCGGCGTCTTGCTCGCCCGCTCGTTCAATTGGGCCGGCCAGCGCCTCGGCCCGCGCATTCAGCGACTGGAGGCTACCCGCTCGAAGTGATTCGGCGCCGCGTCGCCGGCTACGTGGCCAGCGCCAGCAGCGCCGCGCCGATCACGCCCGCCTCATCCGTGTACAGCGGCGCGTGCTCGATCCGCATCGCCTCCGGGACCAGCGTGCAGCCCAGCTCACCAAGCCTTTTCGAGACTTGCCCAACCAGCTCTTCGTTCGCGTCGATGACGCCGCCGCCGAGGGCCACCACGTCGGGGGCGTAGATATTCGCGATCTGAAGTGCGCCGACGGCCAACGCCCGCGCGGCCCGGCTGAGAACATCGTGCTCCGGAACCCCGCCGGCCCGCCGCGAGTGCTTGAATTCGTCGTAAAGCAGCCGGTTCAAGGCCGCGCCCCCGGCGACCACCTCCAGGCAGCCGCGCGCCCCACAGCGACATGCCGGCGCGGTCGCCGACGTATCCACGACCAGATGCCCGAAGTGCCCCGCCCCGCCGCGCGTGTGCCGCACAACCTCCCCACCGAGGATCACGCATCCGCCGATTCCCGTACCAACCGACAGGTACACAAAGCGCGCCGGCCGTGGCGAGAAGTGCCGCCACTGCGCCCACCCGGCGGCGTTCACGTCTGTCTCCAGCACTACCGTCCGGCCCAGCGCCCCCTCGAATAACTCACGCAGGTTGACGCCCTCCAGCCGCGGCAGATTCAGCGCCCGCTGCATGACCGTGGTCTCGCGATCCCAGATTCCCGGCAGGCAGACGCCGACCGCGTTCACAACCTCCCGCCCCGCTATCAGTGCATCAACCGGCCCGCGAATCTCCCGCGCCAGCACATCCGGCTCCCCGCCCGCCGACGTCCGCGGCTCGCACAACTCCACGACCTGACCGTCGGCGGTCACTACGCCCGCGCGATAGTGGGTCCCGCCGATATCGATCCCCAGCGCGCACCGCGTCTCTTCAGCCACGACTTCCGGCCTCTCGATGCGGCGCCAGGGAGTCCTCTCGTTCCAATCCCACCTCGCCAAACGCCGTCCCGCACTCCGGACAGCGCGGCTCCGGCAGGCCAATCAGCGGATACCCACAACTCAGGCAGCGCCCACGTCGCCGCCGAACAGACCGCCGTACCGGCCCACGCACGAAAGCCACGAGCGCCGGCAACAGCAGCAGCACCGCTGGCGCCCACAACGGCGTCGAGACCAAATGGTACTTCCGCACTACCGCAGCCCGGCCGCCGATCGGCGGGGTGAATGAATACCCGTTGACACGCAACGTAAAGCCACGCCACGAGGCCCCGGCACCCTGCACTTTGCCGGCGGGCGCGCCGGGCGTACCCACCGGCACGTGCGACGAGATGTTCGCCACCGCCACCCCGTTGACGAGCGTCAGGTGAATGGACAGCGGCAACGGGCCACCCTGGTACTTATCCTTCCATGTGCCCGGCCACACACTCCCGTCCGCCGACAGCCACAAACTAAGCCCATACAACAGCAGTAGCTGAACTCCCAGGACCGCGCTCGCGATATGCGCGACCTTTCGAAGCATGGGTCAGATCGTCCGCGCCGACCCCACCGGCCGGAACGCCTCCACGAGCCCAACCATCTGCTCGCCTTGTTGCATCAGCCGAACCGGCTCAAAACCCGCTGTTCCCAGGTCCTCGCGAATCTCGTCGAACGTGTAGCAATTACCGCCCTCCGTGCCGACAAGCATGTTCACCGCAAACACCGCCGCCGCGCGCGGGCGCGTCCGGTCCGACATCAGCACATGGTCGCGCACAATCAGCCGCCCGCCCGGCACGAGCCCTCGCCACACCTTGCGGTACAGCTCGACGTTCTGTGCCCGGCTGTTTTGATGAATGATGGCCGACAAGAGGACCAGGTCATGCCCGCCGGGCAGCTCATCGACGTAGAAATCGCCCGCCACAAACGTCACCCGCTCGGCGAGTCCAGCGCTGACAAAGCGCTCGCGCGCCATCTCGATCACCGCCGGCAGATCAAACACCGTCGCCCGCAACTCCGGCGCCGCGTGCAGCAGGGCGAGCGTGTACGTGCCCGGCCCGGCCCCAATGTCGAGCAACGCGCGAGCCCCTTGCGGCCCGATCGCCACCGCAATCGCCGCCGCCAGCGGACGCGACACCACGTCCATCGCCCCGATGAACGCCCGCTGATCCTCCGGCGACCGCGGCCCCGCGTCCGGCCGCGCCGTCCCGCGCACGATATCCGTAAGCTGCGACCACCGCCGCCACATCGCGACGGAGTGCCGCAGCATCGGCACGATCGAAGCCTCGCTCGTGGCCGCGAGGTAGCAGGCCAGCTCCACCTCGCATCGATACTTGCCGTCGCGTTTGGCCAGTACCCCGATGCCGCACAACGCGTCGAGCAGAATCGTCAGCCCGCGCAAATCCGCCGCCAGCTCCCCCGCAAGTTGTTGCGCCGACAACGCCCGATTGGCCAGCCGCGTGAACACGTCGAGCTCCGCCCCGGTCAGCAGAATGCGGGATTCCATGAACCCCCGCCCCAGTTGCAGCAGCTCGTCGGCGGTGAGCGCAGCCATCCGAAGGCTCTCCGGCTCGTCGCGCGTATTGTAGCCCGTGCGGCTATAATCGCAGCATCTTCGGGTTATGGGCCGGCCGCCGCGTCGGGGCCGTCATCCTACGCGCCGTGCGAGACGCTTCATGGAACCGTCGCTCGTGGATCGTGACGCTGTCCCCCCGCCGGCGACCGCCCCCGCGCCCGCTGCGGATGCGCTGCCGCAGGCCCGCTCCCGCGCGCGGCCTTACCGCTATTACGACCTCATCATGGCAGGATTCGTGACCGTGCTCTTGTGCTCCAACCTCATCGGCCCCGGCAAAGTCTGCCGGTTCGCCGGCGTGACCTTCGGCGCGGGGAACCTCTTCTTCCCCATCAGCTACATCTTCGGCGACATCCTGACCGAGGTATACGGCTACGCCCGCGCCCGGCGCGTGATCTGGGCCGGCTTCGGCGCCATGCTCTTCGCCACCATCATGGGCCTGTTCGTGGTCCACGTTCCGGTCGATCCCGGCGAGCCGTTCAACACGCGGATTCAGCCGGCCCTCGAACTCGTCTTCGGCAACACCTGGCGCATCGTCCTCGGCTCGATCGCGGCCTTTTGGGCCGGCGACTTCATAAACTCGTACGTGTTGGCCAAGATGAAGCTCCTGACGCGCGGGCGATTCCTGTGGACGCGGACCATCGGCTCGACGATCGTCGGCCAGGGCGTGGACAGCCTGCTCTTTTACCCCATCGCGTTCCTGGGCATCTGGACCACCAGCAAAATGCTCCAGATCGTCCTGTTCAACTGGATCTTCAAGGTGACCGTCGAGGTCGTCTTCACGCCCGTCACCTACGCGATCACCAACTTCCTCAAGCGCCATGAGCAGGAAGACTACTACGACCGCGGCACCGACTTCACGCCCTTCTCGCTCCAGGTCTAGCCGCTGACGCCTGCCCCGCCCATTTACCGTTCCGTGCGCTTCGCGCGCCGCGGTTGGCCCGCTTAAACCGCCAACGCCCCCGCCCACGTATAATGCCCTGCTTCATGAGCGAGCGCCCCGATAACGCGCCGCCTCGTGCCAGTCGCCTGCGGCGCTGGCTCTTCGGCCCGCCGCGCGACTTGCGCGACCGCTCGCTCTTTCACCGCCTCTCCCTGATCCCCCTGCTGGCCTGGGTCGGCCTCGGCGCCGACGGCCTCTCCTCCTCCTCTTACGGCCCGGAAGAAGCCTTCCGCACGCTCGGCGAGCACACCTACCTCGCCGTTGGCCTGGCCGGCCTGACGGCCTTCACCGTCCTCGTCATCGCCGCCGGCTACAGCAAGATCATCGAGCACTTCCCGCAGGGCGGCGGCGGCTACGTCGTCGCGACCGCCCTCCTTGGCCCGCGCCTCGGCGTCGTCTCCGGCTGCGCCCTGCTCGTCGACTACGTGCTCACCATCACCATTTCCATCGCCGCGGCCTGCGACGCGCTCTTCAGCTTCGTTCCACCCGGCTGGCACGTCAGCAAGCTGCCCTGCGCGTTCTTGCTGATCGTCGCGCTAGTCGTATTGAACATCCGCGGCGTGCGCGAATCCGTCCTCGTCCTCACGCCGATCTTCATGCTCTTCGTCGCCACGCACCTGGTCGTGATCCTCGGCGGTTTCGGCAGCCACCTGCCGCAAGTCCGCTCCACCCTCACGCACATTAGCACCGACTTTCAATCCGGCCTGACCACCCTCGGCTGGGGCGGCCTGCTGCTCTTGTTCCTGCACGCCTATTCGCTCGGCAGCGGCACCTACACCGGCATCGAGGCGGTCTCCAACGGCCTGCCCATCCTGCGCGAGCCCCGCGTCCAGACTGGCCAGCGCACCATGCTTTACATGGCCACCTCGCTCGCCTTCGTCGCCGCCAGCCTGCTGGTGCTCTACCTGCTCTGGCAGGTCGCGCCCCAACCCGGCCAAACCATGAACGCGGCCCTCGTCCGGCGCATGACCGCCAGCCTCCCGGGCGGCGGGACCTTCGCCTTCCTCACCCTGCTCTCGGAAGGCGCCCTGCTCGTCGTCGCCGCCCAAGCCGGCTTCATGGACGGCCCCCGCGTGCTGGCCAACATGGCCACCGACTCCTGGATGCCGCGCCGCTTCGCCGCCCTGTCCGAGCGCCTCACGACCCAAAACGGCATCCTGATGATGGGCCTCGCCTCCCTGGCCGCCCTCCTCTACACCCAGGGTGACGTTCGCCACCTCGTCGTCCTCTACAGCATCAACGTCTTCATCACCTTTTCGCTCTCCATGTTCGGCATGCTGCGGCGCTGCCTGACCATCGGCCGCGGCGACCCGGGCCGCCGCCGTCAGATCGCGCTCTTCGCCGGCGCCTTCCTGCTCTGCGCCACCATCCTGGTGGTTACCGTCCTGGAGAAGTTCCACCAGGGCGGCTGGCTGACCCTGATGCTTACCGGCGGCCTGGTCCTGCTGTGCTTCTGGATTCGCCACCACTACCAGATCGTCCTGGCCAAACTGCACGAGCTTTACGCCCAACTCGAAAAGCTCCCCTCCTACGCCAACAAGACCGCCGGCCCGGTCGATCCGCAGCAACCCACCGCCGCAATCCTGGTCGGCAGCTACGGCGGCCTGGGCATCCACACGCTGATGAACATCTTTCGCGCGTTCCCCGGGCACTATAAGAACGTCGTGTTCCTCGCCGTCGGCGTCGTCGATTCCGGCGAGTTCAAAGGCCGGCACACGCTCGAAACGCTCCGCACGCGCAGTCGCGAAATGCTCGACAAGTACGTCGCGCTGGCCCGTGGCCTCGGCGTACCGGCGACCGCCCGCCTCGCCGTAGGCACCGACGTCGTGGACGAAGCGGAAAAGCTCTGCCTCGACACGGCGAAGAAGTTTCCCTACATCACGTTCTTCGCCGGCAAGGTCATCTTCAAGCGCGAGAGCTGGTACCAAAACCTGCTGCACAACGAAACCGCCCTGGCTCTACAAAAACGCCTGCACTGGGCCGGCCACATCATGGTCGTCCTCCCCGCCCGCGTCCGCTGACGTCGCGCCTCAATGAAAGTCCGTCCCATCCAGGGTGGTACGGGCGTCCCGCCCGTCGAGCGGATCAGCAAATGCCCGTACCGCCCACGGTCAACTTCGTCTGAGCCATTGCACCAGCCGCGCGCGTCAGCAACAGCTTATCCCACCCCGGCCGAACCGCGGCCGTGAGGGAGCGGCACCGGCCTGGTCCCGGCCGCAACCGCAAGACGCGCCCCACCTGCGCGCTCCTCCCCACCGCCCATGTTCCCGGACAACCGCGCCCACACCAATTCCCCCTCGGCCACCGCCTCCGCCGTTGACACCCCCTGTTGCGCCGCCTACCGTGACCAGCCCGCATGTAACCCTGCCGCCTGCGGAGCTGCGCGATTATGCTCGAGTCCCTCCCACGTCTGCTGCGAGATTTCCAACCCGCCGCCGGCGTCATCAAGGCCGACTACGAGGACTTCGTCGTCGAGGAAATCCCGCTCTACCCGGCCGACGGACAGGGCTCGCACACCTACTTCCTCCTCGAAAAGGTCGGCCTCAGCACCGCCCAGGCCACGCACGACATCGCCCGTGCTCTCAACGTCCGCCGCCACGAAATCGGCTTCGCCGGCCAGAAGGACGCCCGCGCCGTCACGCGCCAATGGATGTCCGTCGAGCACATCGATCCCGCCATCGTGAAAGCCCTGGTCCTCCCACGCCTCACGGTGCTGGACGCGACGCGCCATCACAACAAGCTCCGCCTTGGCCACCTCAAGGGCAACCGCTTCGTTATTAAAATCCGCCAGACCGAGCCCGACCGCCTACCCGAACTCCAGGTCGCCCTCGACGAGCTCGTGCGCCGCGGCGTACCCAATTACTTCGGCCCGCAGCGCTTCGGCTATCGCGGCGATACCTGGCAGATTGGCCGCGCGCTCCTCCGCGGCGACCTTGACGAGGCTCTTAATCACATGCTCGGGTGCCCTACCGCAGCCGATGTGGGCGACATCCGCCGGGCCCGTGAACGCTTTGACTGCGGCGACTATGCCACCGCCGCACGTGCTTGGCCCCGCATGTTTCATACGGAGCGCCGCGTCCTCCAGGCTCTGGCGCACAGCCAGGGCAACCGCCGGCGTGGCCTCGGCGCCGTCGAGCGCACCACGCGCTACTTTTACGCCTCCGCCTATCAGTCCCTCCTCTTTAACCGGGTCGTTGCCGCGCGCCTGGAATATGGGCTCGACCACCTGCTTCCAGGCGACTTGGCGTGGCTCCACACCTCCGGCGCGGTCTTCCGCGTGGACGATGCCGCCCACGAGCAGCCCCGTGCCGATTGCTTCGAGGTCAGCCCTAGCGGTCCCCTCTTTGGGTATCGCATGACGGAGCCGACCGGCCGACCCGCCGATATTGAAGCCGCCGTCCTCGCTGTGGAAGAACTCTCACCCCACCTATTCCGCGGCGGCCCGCTACGCATCAAGGGCAGCCGCCGGCCGCTGCGCTTCCCGGTTCATGACGCTGTCATTCGTCTTGGCGCCGATCAGCGCGGGGCCTATCTTGACCTGCGCTTCTTGCTGCTACGCGGCTGCTACGCGACAGTCCTGCTGCGCGAGCTGTTTGGCGAAGCAGGGGAAGCGGCCGGCTTCGCAGAGTGGAACGCAACGGAGGACTCTGCCGGGCCGGATATTCAAGCGTAACCTACGCGCGCCCATGAGTTCTACCGTGCCGTTAGCGTCGCAAGACCCATTCCGCTGGGATGCCCTCCTTCAGAGCCTGCGCTCTGAGCATCCCGCCCTCTACCGGGCTTGGTTCGATGACCTCTCCCCGGGCCAGCTCGTCGGGGGCCAGCTCTGCGTTTACGTGCCGGACGCTACCTGGCGAGACTACCTGGCGCAGCAGTGTGCCCAAGCTTTCGCCGACATTGCCATGGCCATGACCGGCCATCTTATCTCGGTCTCCTTCAGCGGCCCTGAGTTACACGGTCGTAGTTTAGACGGGGCTCCGCGCGCCAAGCGCCTCACGCGCATGTCGCTTAATCCGGACTACACATTCAGCGAGTTTGTTGTTGGCCCCTCTAACCGCCTTGCCCATGCTGCCTGTAAGGCAATTTGTGCTCAGCTTGGCAGCCTCTATAACCCGCTCTTCCTGCACGGTGCGTCCGGCCTTGGTAAGACGCATCTGCTCCAAGCGGTTTGTGCCGACCTGCTCCGCGAGAATTCAGCCCTGGATGTCGTCTACGTCTCTTGTGAGACGTTCGTCAACGACTTTATCCAGGCGATTGAGACCGGCGGTCTGGCCGCGTTTCGAGAGTCGGCTCGCCGTACGAATCTCCTGGTTATCGATGATGTGCAGTTCCTGGCTAGCCGGGAGTCCAGCCAGGAGGAGTTTTTTCACACCTTCAACGTTCTTTACCAAGATAGACATCAGTTGGTGTTGTCCGCCGACTCCCCGCCCACCGAGATCCCCACGCTTCGGGATCGCCTCATCAGCCGCTTTAACTGGGGTCTAGTCGCTCAGATCGACCCCCCAGATCGCGAGACCCGCCAGGCAATCCTACAAAAGAAAGCCCGCCTACGAAGCTGCGAAATAGCCCCCGATATCCTCGACTACATTGCCGAGCACGTCGAGTCGAATATTCGTACGCTCGAGGGCGCCCTGACCAAGTTTATCATCGAGTGTCAGGTAAACGCCAAGCCCCCAACCCTACAGACCGCCCGTGAAATTATTACCGGCTTTACTGGCCCCGATCGCCGGTCGCTCCAAGTTAGCGATATTCTCCAAGCCGTCTCGAGCCACTTTGGCATTCGGCTCCAGGAACTGCTGGGCCGGCGGCGTACCCGCTCCATTAGCCACCCACGCCATATCGCCATGTATCTTGCCCGCAAGCTCACCCCCCTCAGCCTCGAAGAGATCGGCATGCAATTCGACGGCCGTGACCACTCGACCATCCTTCATGCCGAGCGCACCGTCGAAACCGACTGCCAACGCAACCCCCACACCGTCGAGGTTGTCACCACGCTCACTCGCACTCTGTTAGCACGCTCATAACAACCCTGCCAGAACACGACCTCCACCGTCACCTCATGCACTGGCGCAACTGCTCCAACCTAGCATACCAACCGCGCCCCACAGCCCCTCTCCCTCCCTCAGCATCAGCTCAAGCGCTCCAGCCGCTCACAACCTCTTTATCCGCCGATTATTACGCCCACACCTACCACTCGTGTCCTCCTTGACAGGCGCTATCACTTCGACTACGTAAAATATCTAAATAGAAGATCCCGCAGCCTTTTCTTCAACAAGCGGTGCTTGGTATCGCCTGGCCCTTGGCGCACCGGCTAATCATGGTCCTGGCGAATACCGCCCCGTAGCGTAGAATGGCAGCAGGAATGTCCGGCTGGCTTGATCGCGGGCCCAGAGAGGCCCAGGACCGTCGTATTAGAGCTTTGCATGTGGATCTCAAGAATAACCCCTGCTTGTTAGGCCCAGTTGCGATGAAAGCTACCCTCACCCGGCAAGAGTTTCAGGATGCCCTGACCGCCATTAACACCTTGACCGGTGCGCGCACGACCAAGCCCATCCTGGCTTGCGTAAAGCTCACCGCAGAGGGTCAGACGCTTGAACTATGCGGTACTGACGGTGAAGCCGCGCTGCGCATGATCATTAATAATCTCAATATCGAGACGACAGGTACCGTCGTGGTTGCAGCGGGTCGTCTTCTCGACATCATTCGTGAGTTGCCGGATACGGAAATTGCGCTGGAGGCAGATGCCCGGCACTGTGTCGTTCGTGGCCAAGGGAGCGAGTTTAAGCTCTACGTGCAGGGTACCAGTGACTTTCCGCCACTGCCGGAATTCGACGGCGGACCGGACTTTGTTATCGACGGCCTTGAGCTTCACCGCATGATCGCCCTGACGGTGTATGCCGCCGCGCGCGAGACAAGCCGCTATGCGATTAACGGCGTCCTCTGGGATAAGCGCGCGAAACGGCTCTACCTCGTGGCAACGGACGGCCGCCGGTTGGCGCGCACCGGCGGTACACTAAGCGCCTCGCATAGCGCCGACTTCGAGTTGATTGTCCCCACGAAGGCTCTGACCGTCTTCGAGCGCGTCTTTCTCACCCCGCGCGGTGAGGAGGCCATGCCCATCGACGTAAAGGTCACGCCCAATCAGCTCCTCCTTCGTACGCCCGAGCGTACCCTCTCCACGACGCTGGTAGAGGGCCGCTTTCCGAAATACGACGACGTAATCCCCAAGGAATCCAGCAAGCGCGCTCGCCTCCCTCGCGCCGAGTTCTACACGGCAGTGCGCCAGGCCGCTCTCCTGACTACGGAGGACTCCCGCGCTGTACGCCTCTCATTCAGCCGCGATACCCTGGTCATTTCGTCTCGTTCCCCGGAACAGGGCGAGGCCCGGCTTGAAGTACCCATCCAATACGAGGGTGAGCCGCTGGATATCGGCTTCAACCCAACCTTTCTCGGCGACGTCTTGCGCGCCGTGCCCTACTCGGAGGTCCAGATCGAGCTGCACGAGAGCTTTCGCCCCGGCGTGATCTGCGGCGAAGATAAATCAGAGTTCCTCTACGTCCTTATGCCAGTCTCGCTAGCACCCTAGCTGAGCTGGGTGGTATCAGGCCAATGGACGACATGCGCTACGAATGGGCCTTGAAGAACGCACCGACCTATGAGCTGCGCCCGCTCTTCCGTGGACCCGAGGCGGCCACCCTGCTCCGCAGCGCTGGCCGTGCTGCCACTCGTCGCGACATAGCGACACGGGCCTGGCAGCACGTCGTCCCTGACGACCTGTCGTCGCTTACTCAGGTGGCATCGTTTGAGGGCGGCTGCCTTACCGTCGCGGTGACGAGCGCCCCAGCCCGCTACTGGCTCTATCAGCACACCGAACAACTGCGCCAAGCCCTTGGTCGGCTCCTTCCTGCCCTCCACAAGCTTCGCTTTACCGCCGGCCCGGGCAGCAACGGTCACGACGAGGATCCTGCCGAAGGCTAGGCCGCGCATGACGACCACGCAATCCGCGCAGTACGACGAATCCAAAGTCCAGGTGCTGGAGGGCACCGAGCACGTCCGCAAGCGCCCCAGCATGTACATCGGCGACACCGCCCTGCGCGGCCTTCATCATCTCGTGTACGAGGTCGTCGACAACTCCATCGACGAAGCCATGGCCGGCGCTTGCCGTAACATCACGGTCGTCATCAAGGCCGACGGCAGTGTCACCATCGACGACGATGGCCGCGGCTTCCCCGTCGGCCTCAAAGAAGAGTACAACCTCTCCGCCATCGAGCTGTGCCTGACCCGCCTCGGCGCCGGCGCCAAGTTCGACCGTGATTCCTACAAGGTCTCCGGCGGCTTGCACGGCGTCGGCGTGAGTGTCGTCAACGCCCTGTCGGAGTGGATGGAGGTCCAAACCTGCCGCGACGGCCACGTTTGGGTCATCGGCTTCGAGCGCGGCAAAACGACGCGACCGCTCGAATCCATCGGCCAGTCGCCCCGCACCGGTACCCGCGTCGATTTCAAGCCCGACCCCGAGATTTTCCGCGAGATCGAGTTCCACTACGACATCCTCGCCAAACGCCTCCGCGAACTCGCCTACTTGAACTCGGGGCTCGTCATCTCGCTCACCGACGAGCGCAGCGGCAAAGGCGAGACCTTCCGCTTCGACCACGGCATCCGCGAGTTTGTCGAGCACCTCAACGAGGGCCAGGAAGCCCTCCACCCGGCCATCTATTTCATCAAGGAGGACCCCGACCAGCGGCTCATCTGCGAAGTCGCCCTCCAGTACACCGACGGCTACACCGAGAGCACGCTCAGCTTCGTCAACAACATCAACACCGTCGAGGGCGGCACGCACCTCTCCGGCTTCCGCAGTGCCTTGACGCGCGCCGTCAACCAGTACGCCCGCAAGGAAAACCTGCTCAAGCCCAGCGACCCTACGCCCCAGGGCGAGGACATCCGCGAGGGCCTCGCCGCCGTCCTCTCCGTCAAGGTCCCCGAGCCGCAGTTCGAGGGTCAGACCAAGACTAAGCTCGGCAACAGCGAGGTCGGCACGTTTGTCGAGACCACGGTCGGCGAGATGCTCGGCAACTACCTGGAGGAGCACCCGGCGGAGGCCAAGCGCGTCGTCGGCAAGGCCGTGCAGGCTGCCCTCGCCCGCGAGGCCGCCCGCAAGGCCCGCGAAACCGCCCGCAAGTCGGCCCTTTCAAGTTCCGGTTTCTCCCGCAAGCTCGTCGACTGTTCCAGTCGCGACGTGGACGCCACCGAGCTTTTCATTGTGGAAGGCGATTCGGCCGCCGGCTCCGCCAAAGGCTACCGCGACCCGCAGACGCAGGCCATCCTCCCGATCCGCGGCAAAATCCTCAACGTCGAGAAGGCCCGCCTCCACAAGGTCCTCGGCCACGACGAGATCGTCGAGATCATTCGCGCTCTCGGCACCGGGATCGGCTCCGAGGATTTCGACCTCACCAAGCTCCGCTACGGCCGCATCATCCTCATGACCGATGCCGACGTGGACGGCTCGCACATCCGCACGCTGCTGCTGACGTTCTTCTTCCGCCACCTGCGGCCCCTCATCGACCGCGGCCTCGTCTACATCGCCCAGCCCCCGCTCTACCAGATTGCCAAGGGCAAGCAGGTCGAGTACGTGCTCGACGATGCCCAGCTCCACGCCAAGCTGACGAGCCTAGGCCTGCAGGGCACCGCGCTCGAGATCCGGCGCACCGGCCAGGAGCCCCAGCGCTTGGACGGCGAGCGGCTTGCCCGCCTGCTCCGCCTCGTCGAGGACATCGAACGCCAGTCGAAGATTCTCGCCCGCCGCGGCATCGTGTTCGCTTCGTTTTTCCGGCAGCACCATCGCCACGGCCAGCTCCCCGTGATCCGCGCCCAGACCGATGGCCAGGAGCACTACTTCTACACCGAGGACGACTTCCAAAGTTACCGTCGCCAGCAGGTCGCCGCCGGCCAATCCGTCGTCAAGAGCGACCTCGGCGAGGTCCGTCTCCTTCAGGCCCGTCTTGCCGCCCTCGCCGACTTCGCCTGCACCCCCGCCGACCTTTTCCTCCGCCGCGAGGAACAGGTCACCGGCGAGTTGACACCCGCTGTGTTCATCCTCCATAGTCCCCACGGCGAGCCGGTCGAGCTGAACAACCTGCTGGAAGTCCCCGGCGGCGTCCGCGCCCTCGGCGCCCGCGGCCGCGACATCAAGCGCTTCAAAGGTCTCGGCGAGATGAACAAGGACGAGCTCTGGGAAACCACGATGAACCCCGCCAATCGCAGGATGCGCCGCATCATCCTCGGCGAGACCGCCGGCGACCCCGAGCAGTCCGACATCGACGCCGCCGAGGCCGGCGTGATCTTCAGCATCCTCATGGGCGAAGACGTCGAGCGCCGCAAGCACTTCATCGCCCAAAACGCTATCAATGTAAAAAACCTGGATATCTAGCGAGGCCGTGCCTCAAGCGAGGTTGGATCCCAGCCCGGGTGGTACGGGCGTCCCGCCCGCGTCCTCGCGGGACCAGATGCCCGCCCCACCCGTGCGAAAGGTACTCTGATGCACAGCAGCCGGCTCCCGGGCTCCGCTGTAGCGGCCGGGCTCGGCCGCCGTGCCACGCGGCGCCTGCCCATCGCTTCCTCCGATATAATCCGGGGATCGCCTTTGAGCGAAGCGACCGATGCCGTGACTCCCGAACTGGCGTTTTCGCTTGCCGGAAGACCAACTGCTTTTTGAAGGCCGCAAGTTCGCCGTGCGACGACGCACCGTCCAGGCCGCCGACGGCCGCGCGCGCCCGTACGAGTTCGTCGCGCACCCCGGCGCCGCCGTCATCCTCCCCTTGCTCTCCGACGGACAGATCGTGCTGATCGCCAACTACCGCGTCGCCATCGAACGCGAGCTGCTCGAGCTGCCCGCCGGCACCCTCGACCCGCCCGAGCCGCCGCTGGAGTGCGCGCGGCGTGAGCTGGCGGAGGAAACCGGCTACCAGGCCGGTCGGCTCGAGCCGCTGCTCTCGTTCTACTCCTCCCCCGGCATCTGCAACGAGCTGCTGCACGCCTTCATGGCCAGCGATCTCCACGCCGGCCCGTCCCATCTTGAGGCTGGCGAGCAGATCTGCCTCGTGCCAATGGCCTACGACGCCGCGCTCGCCGCGCTTCGCGACGGGCGCATCGTGGACGTGAAGACCATCGCCACGCTGCTGTATTATGACCGGTTTCGCCGCGGCCAGGGGCTCCGCTGATGGACTTCCTCAACGGCTCGATACGCGTCGGCTCGCTCTTCGGCGTCAACGTCCGCGTCCACGTCCTGTGGCTGATCTGGATCGCGTTCAACCTGATCGACGCCGGTCCGGCCTGGCGCCGCGAGGCCCAGTCCCTCGGCCTCCTTTTCGGCATCGTGCTCCTGCACGAGTTCGGCCACTGCTTCGGTGCCCGGGCGGTCGGCGGCGACGCGCGCGACATCCTCATGTGGCCGCTGGGCGGGCTCGCGTACGCGCAGGCCCCCATGCGCCCCTGGCCGCAGTTCGTGACCATCGCGGCCGGCCCGCTCGTCAACGTGCTTCTTTGCCTGCTGAGCGCCGCGGTCCTACGTGTCTTTCCCGACCTCCCCTCCACGTCGCGCGCCTACGTCCACATCTTCTACGAAGTGAACTTCTTCCTGCTGGCCTTCAACCTGCTGCCCATCTACCCCATGGATGGCGGGCAGCTCTTGCAGACCCTCATCTGGCCCTTTTTGGGTCTCCGCCGCGCCACCCTGGTCGCCTGCTATATCGGCCTGGCCGGCTGCGTCCTGCTCGGCTTGTGGGGCGTGCGCGGCGGCGGCATGTTGCTCTTCATCGCCATCTTCGGCGCCCTGACGTGCTACCAGCGCCTGCGCATGTTGCGCGCGGGTCTGTTGGTCGACGACGACCGTTTCGCGACGTATGATGCCGCCGGACGCTACGCGCGCCGCCGCGGTTTCTGGTCGCGGCTCTTTCGCCGCGCCGGCGGCCCGCGCCCCACGGCCCCGTTGGAACATCCCTATGGTCGTCCCTCGCCCAACCCGAACCCCGGCGCCTGGGAGGCCCACCTGGCCGAGCGCGAGCGGGAGGAGGCCGAGCTCGACCGTATCCTCAAGAAGGTCTCCGAGCACGGCATCCACAGCCTCAGCTACGTCGAGCGGCAGACGCTGGAGCGCGTCACCCGCCAGCGCCGCGAGGAGGAACGCTCCGTGCACCATCCACCCCCCTCTTGACGCGTCTGACAAAGCCCCTCCCTCGTAGGGAGGGGGTCGGGGGAGGGTTTGCTTCCGTTCACAGCCCGCCCCGCCGGCCCCGGTGAAGCCGGGTGCCATGGCCAACCGCAGCGCGGCCATGTCGCGTGCAGCGCATCCGTAGCGGCCGGGCCCCGCATCGGCCGTAGTCTGCCCGTCACCCCCACACCACCGACCCAACCCCCCACCCCGGTGCGAGATTTCCACCTCGCACCCACGCGTCAGGATTCCGATCCTGCCTCCCCGGCCACCCGCGATTCCTCAAGCGCCGGCCGCCGGGGCCGGCGCCGGCAACCGCGCGGTATTGTCAGTCCCACTCCGCCCGTGAACAAACCAGCGCAAAAGCTGGTCCGCAATCTGCGCCGTGAGCCGTGGGTCGCCCGTGCGACTCTCCGCCAGTTCCTCGAATCGCTTGCGGGCTGCGTGCAGCCGGGCATCGACTTCGCCCAGCAGCGCCACGCACGGCGCATCCTCGGCCGGCACGTTTACCCACCCGGAAACGCCGACGTTCGCCAACCGGACGATCAGCTTCGCCTGTCCGTGCGACGCGCAGTCCATATGCGACGCCTGCCGACGGCCGAAATAGACCGTGTTCGGGTCGAACATCGGCGAACGGGAAAGCTCCGCCGGGCGCTCTTCGGGGATGTTCACGGCCGACGTGCAATCCGGCCGCTTGGCGACCCACTCCGCCAGCGGCGTCAGGTCGGGAAGCTCCGCGGCGTCCCACGCATCCGCCGCCAATTCCTGCACGCTGAAGCGCCGATTCGCCGTGCGCGACCGCTGCTCCATCTTCTCGATTTCGACAACGCGAATGGCGCGGAAGTGCCGGGCCGTGTTTTCGTGCAAGCGCTGCACAAGCTGCGCCCGCTCCGTCGCGTCCGTCACACCCAAAAGCTCGAAAACGGCATCGTCCAGCGCCCGGCGATCATCCTGCCGCAGTTCGTCCGACAGCACGAGCGGCCCGGCCGCGATTCGCCGCGCCCGCTCCGGCGAATGGCAGTCCATGAGCTGTTCCTCGATCAAGCGCCCCACCGTGCGCCGGCACATCGCCTTGACGGCGCTGGTCAGCTTGTCCGCAAGCGCCGCATCGACGCCGCGCGGGTCCGGCACCTCGATCATGTTTGCGTCTATGACCTTGATCTCCATGTTTCCTTCAGTGCCCGCGAACCGGCCATAGAAGTTCTTGAAGAGGGCGGTCAATGTTGAGTTCAAGGCTGCAACGAGCGCTGAGGCCTCGGTTTTGGAAAGCTCATCGGAGGCCACGTCATAGAGTGTGTTATTGCAGATCAGCCGATCCGGATTAGCCGCGATGATGTGGCGGTACTGCTGAAACATCGGCCAAAATGCAAAGCCCGGCTTCACAAGCCTCGTCAAGTCGTACCATGGATCGCGCGCGGCGCAGGTCGAACGCTGCGGAACGGGTACAGCCTTCGATTTCTTCGACGCGAACGTCGCCTGTTCGCCGTACTTCAGGTACTTGTGAACCCATGTGCCACGAAGCTCCCTCATTGGGCATCCAATCAGCAGTACAACCCGATTCAAATCCGCTGCTCGGGCTATAGGTCGATCCAGCACCATTGGGCTATGAACTTCCGGGGCCAGGAATTCGGCTTCGATCGCGTGGACGCTGCCGTCGCCGGCCCGAATGATGCGGAGCTTGCCGGATTCGACATCCTTGCGTGGCGCGCCGCCCGCCCGCCGGCGAAACGCTGCGTCCGTGGCGCAGTCGCGCAGGACCTTCGCGGTGATATCGCGCGGCATGAAAAACGCGTCGCAACCGCTCGTAATGCCGCGACGCACGCCGGCCACTTCACCAAGGGGAACGAAGCGTCTCCCGAACCGCTCCATGAATCTGAAATAGAAGCTCGGCGCCCGCACGTAGCGGCCCCATTTGCCCGCGACGTACTGCCCCTCGTGGAATGTCATGTTGTTTTGGTGGTTGGGGGAAGGGGGCGAGACCTCCGCGTCCTCGTCGTCATCGGCGTCCGCATCTTCATCGGCCGCGCCGTCGAGGTCAGACGGCACGTCGCGTAGAATCGAGCCGGCGCGCACGCCGTCCGCCCAAAGCTCCCGCTGTGTCTTGACGATGATCCGCAGTTTGTCGTCTTCCGTGTCGCTGGTCGCGGACAGGATGCGGTCGCGGAGTTCTTCGACGGCTCGCTGACGCTGCGCTTCGTCGCCGCCGGGCGCCACACCGATGATGTCCCGCAACGGCCTGTCGAACCGCACGAAGTGCACCACATTCGCCATGCGCTTGGCTTCATCATCGCAGCGCTGCAGGATCGTGACGGCGGTCTTCACGCGGGCGTCCGGGAACCACGGTTCCGCGTTGCTCTCCATGACGGCCACAAGCTTGAAATGCCGCAGAATCCAGCCCTGCAACGCGAACCCGTACTCGACATCGAGCCAGGATGAGCTGGTCAGGAAACCGAAGTAGCCGTCCGGCTTCAGCAGCTTTGTCGCGACCGGCCAGAAGTAGCAGTGCAGGTCCGCCCGACCGGACAGCTTCAAGCCAGACCATGCGCCGGTCACGAGCGCCGCATAGCGCGGCTTGTCGCTCTTGTCGATCTTCTCCTGTCGGACGTATGGCGGGTTCCCGACCACGGCGTCCAGCGTCGAAAGGAAGACGCCGAGCTTTCTGTCGCCGTTGTTTGGAATCTCGCAGAATGGTTTGCCCCGCTCTGTGTCGAAGAAATCGCGGCGCACGATCCGGGGGTAGTTCGCTTCGTCGCTGATTTCGCGGGCGGCCAAGTTGAGCGTCGCCAAGTGAGCCGGGTACAACGCGATGTCGCAGCCGAACAGCTCGCCGAGCTGGTCAAGATGCTGGCGCGTCGGGTCCAGGAAGCGCTTGCGGTAGTACGCCCGGACCAGGAAGCTCCCGGAGCCGCACGCCGGGTCGAGCACCTTGTCGCCGCCGGCGCGAATACAGAACGCGTTGATCAAGTCCACCACGTCATCGCCGGTGAAATGCTGCCCGTACCGGTGGCGCTCTTCGGGGCCGATGAGCTTCTGAAAGATGCGGCCCACGATGTCGGACGGCACGTCGCGGAAGTCCACCGATTCGATGCCGCGCAGCAACCCGCGCCAGGCGTCCAGGCCGTTCGCGGCTTCAAAGACGATGCCCGACGCCCAGTCCTGCGCGCTGGGGAACAGCAGCGGCTCATAATCGCCGCTGCGGTCTACCGCGCGTTGGAAGTAGCGGTCGAACGCGGCTGACGCATCGCCGCCGGACTTCACCGAGCGCTTGAGTTCCAGCCGGGGCAGGTCGCTGAACCGCGCGCGCAGCGCCTTGTAGAAGATGAGGCGGTTTGCCCAGACGTAGGCGAGCGTTTTCGCCATGTTGCTGAGCAGGTTGTGCCAAACGTCGGGGTTGTCGCGCACGACAAAGTGATCTTGGCCCACAAGCCATTGCTGGACCTTCGCGTCAAACGGCTTGCTGCGCTCGGTGCGGTCGATGAGATACGCGGTCGCGAGCTGCACCGGCCAGTCCAGGTGACTTTCCAGCGACCGGATGAAGATATCATCCGGCGGCATCGTCCAGTCGCGCCGCCGGCCGGTGTAAATGTCGGCCAGGTCGCGCAGCAAGTCGGGCAGGAAGCGTGTGCGGATAAATTCCAGGTTCTCGGGGCGGGCGACATCTTCGGGGCTGGTCAGCGTCAGGCCCAGTTTCCATTCGCGAACGCGCCGTTCCAGGATCGGCTTATCCCACTGCGAGCGGTCCCACAAGACGAAGACGTTGACGTTCCAGGTGAAAAAGAACTGTACCGCCGCGTTGTCGGCCTTCTGTGCGGCGTCCTGATAGACGCCGTCGTCGTACGGCGAGCTGCCTTCGGACGTTCCCGGCAGCTTCACTTCGCCGCACAGCGCGAGCCTTCCGCCCGGCTCGAAGAATCGCAGATCCTTCCGTTTCCGCTTCGCCGCACCCTTACCAAAGCCTTCCAGCCGCGCTTCCGCGAACGGGAAGGCGGCCGGGTCCTGCGTGAACAGGGCGTTCGCCGCGGACGCGACTTGCCCGCAGAAATCGACCTCGTGAATGGACTGTTCGGCCGTGCTCATTCCGCTCGCGTCCGAAGGGGTCTTCGCAAGCGCCTACGCCGCTCCGTCGCACCGCGCGCGTAGAATACTTGGGACACGCCCGTCGCCCAAGGGCGGCGGCCCCAACGCCGCTTGGGCGCCCGCGGTGCGGCGCGCGCAGTGCCTCGTAGAAGATCACCCGGTTCGCGGACACCTAGGCGCACGTCTTCGTCATGCTGGCCGGCACGCCCGGCCCTTCACCCGCCGCCTGTCGACGGAAGATCCAACCCGCCCGTGCGACGCCGGCCGACGCGGCCCACCGATGCGCCACAAGCGTTGCGTCTTTAGTGGTTTCTTACTCCTGTTACACTGTTTAGGCGCGCGCCAGCCCGCGCCGCCGCCGGCTGGACCGCCGCGCCCGGGCCGTATACATATATAGTTATCCGAGAAGTCCCTGCGCCCGAGCGCCTCGCGAGCGGGCGCCGCCAACGAGTCGAAGCCCTTGCGCATGTCGGTGGGCGCCGTCCACAGATAGATGCGTACGCCCAGCCCCTGATCAAGCTCCCCTAGGCTGGGCAGCCTCAGCATCCCCGCGCCTCCGCGCCCGGCGCGCCGCGCCGCCTCCCCTTCATCCCGCTGCGGGCCCCCGCCAGCCATCGCTGGGCAACCGCCACCCGTCAGCACGGCCAGGACCTCGGCCAGGGTCTGCCGATCCACCGGCCCGCGCAGCCGCACGCGCCGGCAGCCTGGCCTGCTCCCCAAAATCTGATCCAGGTGTTATGAGAGTCCAGCAACCCGGCAGGAGCTATGCCGGAACGGCATAGCTCCTGCCGGGGGAGGCGACTCTCGGGGAAACGGAAACATCACCCCCCCGAGCCGATCATTCACCAGCTCCGCCAAGCCGACGCCGAGCGGGCTGCCGGTCAGCCCAGCGCGGCCATCTGCCAGAAGCTGCAGATCAGCGAGCCGACCTTCCACCGCTGGCGGAACCAGTACGGCGGCTTGAAGGCCAACGACGCCCGCCGGCTCAAGGAGCTGGAACGCGAGAACGTCCGGCTCAAGAAGCTGGTCGCCGACCAGGCCCTCGACCAGGCGATCCTGAAGGAAGCGTTACGGGGAAAATACTGAGGCCGACGCGGCGCCGGGCGGCCGTCGACCCCGTGGAGGAGGAGCTAGAGGTCGCGCCGCGTCGGGCGTGTCGCGTGCTCGGTCAGCCGCGTTCCACCCAGCGGTACACACCGCGGGCTCCGGACCGCGACCGGCCGCTGGTGCAGCGGATGCTGGAACTGGTCCGGCCGCATCCGCGCTATGGCTATCGGCGGATCACGGCGTTACTCCGCCAAGAAGGTTGGTCGGCAAATTGCAAGCGGATCTGGCGCCTGTGGCGGCAGGAAGGTCTGAAAGTGCCGCAGAAACAGCGGAAAAAGCGGCGGTTGGGCCACAGCGCCCACGGCAGGCTCCGCCGCCGGCCGGAGCATCCCGACCACGTGTGGGGCTACGACTTCCTGAAGGACCAGACGACCGATGGCCGGCCGCTGAAGCTGTTGCCGATCGAGGACGAGTACACGCGTGGGGGCCTGGCGTTGGACGTGGCCCGCAGCATCACCGCCGACGATGTGCTCCGCACCTTGGCCCGACTGTTCGCCCAGCGTGGCGCGCCGCGCTTGATCCGCAGCGACAACGGCCCGGAGTTCATCGCCCAGGCGATCCGGGACTGGCTGCCGCGCTCGGGTGTGCAGACGTTGTACATCGCGCCCGGAGCGCCGTGGGAAAATGCGTACAGCGAATCGCTCAACAGCCGGCGGCGCGACGAGCTGCTGAACCGAGAACTGTTCACGAGTGTCTTGGAAGCGAAAGGGATGACGGAGGACTATCGACAGGAGTACAATCAGCGGCGGCCGCACGGCGCGTTGGGCTATCAGACGCCGGCGACGTTCGCGGCCCAGTGCAGAAAGGAAGAATCTTGGGGGCGCGGCCCTCAAACCCCCGGCTTCCTCCCCCCCGGGAGAACACCGGAAGAGAGGCCGGTCGAGGATCGAAAACTAGGTCCGACTCTCATAGCAACTGGTACATAAACCGGGGGCAGGTCAAGCAAGCTCGGCCAGCAAATCGACATCGAGCATGAGCTCTCAGCCGTAGAAGGTTCAGTCTATGGCAGGGTTGCAATCGTGCTTGCGCGAGGCGCTGCTCCCCAGCCATGACTCCGTCGCCCCCCGACATTGCGCCATCCTGCAGGCCTTCGTGAGAGTTTTCGTTCATCGGCGTGACGGACTCGAAGAAGTTCATCGACAACACGCTGATCGCCGGTTCCGACAGCGTGCCGTACACCGTGCAGGGCCAACGGGCCGGCAGCAGCGGGCCGGTGAGCCAGGTTTTCACGGTGGATTTCGGGCGGCTGCCGGGCGGCGGGCTGGGGCTTGCTCCGATGAGCCTTCAACGGTTCAAGGACCAGATCCGGCAGATCACCCGGCGCAACCGGGGCGTCGCGTTGACGCGGACGATCTCCGGCATCAACTCGTATCTGGCCGGAGGGGTGACGTACTTCCGTTATGCGTCGTGCCGCAGCCACCTTCGCGAGCTCTCGCGGCTGGGTGCGGCGCAAGCTGCGGTGCATGCGGGCTCAAGCAGTGCAAGCGGGCCAAGACGATCGCAGACTTCCGGCGCCGCCTCGGCGTTCCGTCGTGCCGGGCATGGGCCACGGCGTTGTCGGGCAAGGGCTGGTGCCGGTTGTCGGGGGCTCGCAACGTACAGGAAGCCCTCACGGCTGGCTGGTTCGACCGCCTCCGCCTCGTGAACCTCGAACGTCAGTACGGCGCGTTACAACACCGAGAGAAACCGCCGGGTACGGTGCGTACGCCCGGTGGTGTGGGAGGACGGGAGCCGTAAGGCCCCCTCCTACCCGATTCAGCCCCGCGGGTCTGGCGGCCACGGCCCGCGCCGGAAACGACCCAGCATGTGCCCCGGAAAAGGCTCAGAATAGCAGTTGCCGCCTGCCGTCCTCGGTGAGCTGACCGTGCGCCGCAACCAGATGCACATACGTCTCGCTGACCAGTGGCTCGTCGGCCAAGCCCAACTCGCGCCGGGCGCCTTGCACGGCGTCTTCGGTCGGGCCTTCGATCTCGACGAACGAGCCGAGCCGCGGCAGTTCATCCAGCGCGACCTCCAACTCGCCGAGCCGCCAGGTCTCGCGGCGCTTCTCGTACACGATGACCTCCCTGAGATTCAGACGCTGCAAGATCGACACCGCCGCCGCCGGATCGCAGAGTTCGGTTTCCAGCTCCTCGCGAGATTTCAGTGCCCCGGCGGCGCGTGGCCCCTTGAACGTGAGCATACCGCCGGTGGTCTCCGTCGGGACGGCGGCGCCCCCCTCGGGCCAGGGTCGGCACGTCCGCACGCGTAGCCCGCACCCGGCCTGACGCAATCGGCCCTCCGGCGTATCGAAGATGCGGTTGGTTTCGAGCACCCGCCCCGACCGGACGGCCCCGAGGGCCGCCAGGCGGGCTCGCAGCCCCCCCGGATCGGCCAGCCGGAACTTCGCCTCAATTTCTTTGGCCATCGCCCAGGTCCGATTGACACGTGCGGCGTCCAACTGCATGCTACCGCCTGCCGGCGTGGGTGCCTATTGCCACGCCGGACAAGCCCGGCCGACCACGTAGGCGCAGCGGGCCAGCGCGCCGCGCGTGAGGCTGGTCCGGGTCGGGCTTGGGCCTGGCACAGCGAGTGGGTCCAATGCGGTTCCGTCTAACCGTTCTGGTGGTGGCGGTGGTCGGGTGGGCGGTGGCGCCGTGGGCGCCAGCGCAGGAACCCGGCGCGGCGGGCAGCTTCTTGCAGCAGCAGCGGCTGATCGACGACAAGCTGCGGTCCGAGCGCTCCGAACTAGCCCCGCTCAGCACCGCCCTGGATTTCCAATGGGGCGGGTGGCTCGAGTATTACATCTTTCACTTTGACGACGGCGTGCAGAAGTCGCGCTTCGTGCAGCGGCCCGGGTTGTCGCTGTGGACCCAGGCCAGCCTCGACGACGGCGCGCACGTGCTCTTTGCCCGCCTGAAGCTGCGGTACACGTACTTCCGGCCGGGTGATGAGGTCGAGCGCCAGCAGGATTGGTGGGGCCCGAACTTTGACCGCGCCTGGTACCAGATCGACGTGGGCAAGGCCTTCCGACTTACGCAGCCCTCCGACCCGTTCCAGCTCCAGATTCGCATTGGCCGGCAGCCCACGCTCTTCGGCACCGGCTACACGCTCGATGTTCCGCTGGATGCGGTCACATTCAACGCCAAGCTCTACGACCTGCGCGTCACCGGCCTGTTCGGCAAGACGCCCGGCAGTACGCCGAACCTCGACCGCAGCGAGCCCGTCGACAGTCACAGCAACCGGCTGTTCTACGGCGTGCAGTTGCAATACGAGCGCTGGAAAAGCCACGTCCCGTTCGTCTACGCCTTGTGGAACAACGACCGCGTCGACGAGCGTCCCAAGGACTGGTTCCAGGACTACGGCTACGACTCGTTCTACGTCGGCTTCGGCTCCCGCGGCTCCCTGGCCCACAACCTGAACTACTGGGCCGAGGGGGTGCTCGAATCCGGCCACAACTTCGGCGACGGGCAGTGGTACCGCCGCGACTACATCGAGTCCTTCGGCTGGGACCTCGGCCTGGAGTACCTGTTTGACCTGCCGATGCGGCCCCGGATCGCCGGCGAGTACATGTTCGCCAGCGGCGACCCGAATCGGCTCGGCAGCCCGAGCAACGCCGCCGGCGGCAACACCGGCGACCGCGAGGACAACAGCTTCGTCGGCTTCGGCTTCCGCGATACCGGCATCGCGAGCGGCTTTGTCCCCAGCAATCTGCACATCTGGAAGGCCGGCGCGACCCTGGCGCCCCTGGAGAAGATCGAGCTGTTGCGCGACCTGGAGATTGGGACTAACTGGTTCCTCTACCACAAGAACCGCGCGCGCGCCGCGATCAGCGATTTCACCGCCGCCGAATTCGAGGGCTACGTCGGTTGGGAGATGGACTACTTCATCAACTGGCGTCTGTCGTCCGACGTGTCCTGGACGACGCGCTGGGGCGCGTTTTTCCCGGGTGACGCGTACACGGACCGGCACACCCGGAATTTCATCTTCACGGGCCTATCGTGGAGCTTCTGATGTCCGCGCCTGGTCGTCGTTGCGCCAAGTTCGCCTGCGAATCGACATGCCGTCTACCCGCTCGAACCAGTGTTTCACGGCGCCGGTGGCACGTGCGCGCGTGTTTGTGCACTTGCGCCCTGCTGTTGCCGGCCTGTCAGACGACGCGCCCGCGCGGCGCCACGACCCAACCCGACGTGCCGCGCGAGGGTAACGGCGCGCTCTTCGAATACGTCGCCGGGCAACCGTACGTGACCGTCGAGCCCGCGTACCGCGCCATCTACCTCCTGTGGAAGGGCGACCCGCTTACCGGCGACTTTGAAGCGCTCACGCAGGCGCTCGTGGAGGCCCGCATCGTCCGGCCGGAGTGGAAGTATCCGCCCGACGCGATGATCGACCGCGGCTCGGTCGGCTACCTGGTCTGCCGCGCGGCCCGGGTGCGCAGCGGCCTCAACTGGCAACTCACTGGCCTGGGCCGCTACGCGTGGCGCGAGCTGAACTATCTCGGCATCGCCACTCCGATCAGCGAGTATGGCTACGTGCCGGGGGGCCAGTTCGTCGGTATCTTGTCGCGCGCCGAGGACTACGTCCGTGGCCGCGGGCCGGGTGAGGTGCCGCGCGTCGAGCTGGGGCCGGCGCGCTAGTCCCTGAACCCGCGCGATTTCTTCGCCTTTTCGGCGGTGCGGCGCAAGAAGCACGCGAGATGCCGGTGTTCTTGCGCATGAGGGGCGTAGCTCGTTTGCTTTCCCCTGGGACGCACGGCGGCATTTCGAGTGGGCACCAGTAGACGCCAGAAGGTCGTCAGCGGCCCGCAGCCACGGCTCCAGCGCCAGCGTCGCATTCCAGACCGGCTCCGCGAACGCGGGTGGGCGCCGCAGGACCGGCCCCTCAGTGACCGGCGGCGTCGCCGAGTCTTTCTTCATGGTGGCCGCGTCGACGGCAACGCCGGCGCTGGTGTTACGGATATCCCGCGCCAGTCGGAGTCACCCGGCGCCGGTGTGGACCAGCCGATCTCCCGCCGGCGCTGGAAATCCTGGTGCCACGCCGCTGTCATTTCGTTTACGTCGAGGCAGCGCGTCGAGAGGTCGCCGAACAGGACGTTGAACGCGGCGGAGGAGAATAGCTCCGAACGTGCGCGGGACCAGGGGAAACGTTCGTACGCGAGGATCAGCTCGGGCTCGTTGCGCCACGCACCAGCGCCGCGCTGGTAGACGTAGGAAGTGTATCCGTCGCGAAGGTCCTGACGCTCATTGATTTCATCGTAGGGACAGACGCAGGACCCGGGGCCGAGCAAGCCGATCCTGACCAGGTGCGCAAGCGACTCAGGATGCTCGCCATACTTGTCGTGGTACATCCGCAGCGCGAAGCCGATGCCGCGCAGATTCGCCGCCGACACCTGGGATTTGCCGACGGATCGCATCACGCTCAGCGCCCGCCACGTGAGCGCGAGCTGCCCCACCAGTATGACCAGCGCGCCAGCCAGGGCCACCCAAAACGCGCCGGGACGGCCGAACCACGTGGCGCCAGCGTCGATTGCGAACCGGTGGGCTCTGGCCGCGACCAACCACAGCGCGGCGATGGCGAGCGCGACGCCCACCGGCGGCCCGCAGCCGAACAACACGGGACCCGTCGTCAGGGCCAGAACCGCGCACAGCAGCGAACCACCAAGCAGGCCGTAGATTGGTCGCATGTTTGCACCCCGATCTTGTGCCGTGGCTCTCAACCCGACCCGGCGCGCCTCGCGGCAGCGTCGGCGCGAGCCTGCGAACCGGTGCGCGCGACACGAGCGCGCGGCCGCGTGCTCTCCGCCGCCAGCTTCTGCCGCACCTGCGTGACGAGCTTGAACAGGTCCACCTCGATGCGGTCGCAGGTCGGACAGGCGATTAGCTTCGGCTCCGTCCGGATGCGCACGCGCGGGCCCAGGGAGCAGGGCAGCTCCTTTGGCGTCCTAGACTTCGTAGATGAGATTGCCGCGGGCCCCTTTTGATTCACGCTGTCTCCTTGTTCACGAATTCGCGGAGGACTCCGCCGAATTGACCGTCGTTCACGAGCTTCGCTAGCAGTTCCATTTGCGCCTTTTCGTGCGGCGCGTCCGTAACGCAGTGCAAGTGCCCGTACACCGGGTCAGATTCTGTGTCGGGCGCGTGACGCGGAACGAGTTGCGGACTAAGTCGCGTCGTTAGTCCCTCATAGGAGAGCCAGACGATGCCCGGCCGGGTGCCACCGATCAGCTTGCTGAAATGGGCTTGGTACGCGCCAAGACCCGCAGGCGTGCGGAGCACTTCGTCCTGGAACGTGAAAGAAAGCGTCGGCTCCTTCTCCTTGAAAGCTCGCCAAAACACGCGCCCCCGCCTCATATGATCCGCGAACCGGACGCGGCGAAGGAATCGATCATCCTGGCGGAACGCAGCTAGAACCGGTTGGCCAGCCATGCGATCTCGTTCCGCAGCAGCTCCATACTCCCGATCGTGTGTGGCCGCACCGCGCGGTGCATTCGCTCGTCAATCGACACAACGGTGATGGTCCGGCCGTCGGCATGAAACTCAAACGAGATTTGCCGTCGCGTTGGGCGGCAGTGGGCGAGAAGTGTGACGCCTTGATCATCGGGAAACACGGCTGAGCGCACGCCGGGCATGTTGGGCAACGCCAAGCCGACATCCTCGGCGAACTGCCGGCAGAGTCTGGCTGCCGCCGACTCGCGCAGCGACTCGCCGAGTTCATCAAGGTCTGCCCTGATCTGGCTAAGGAACTGGGTCTCCACGCTATTCAGGAAGACATCGCTGGCCATGGGTGGGTTCAGCGAAATGGTCATCGGCTCGGTCGCGGGGAAGCTCGTCGAGACCCAGACCGCGAAGTTCGACGCGGAGAGTCCCTGAACGAATCGCAGTTGCGTGGGCCGCTGCGCGCGCGCGGGTTCGGGAGCCGTCCGCGACGCGTCGACCGCGAGCCGAAACCGATCAGTGGATCGGGTCGGTGATTGCGCGGCGTCCGGAATTGCACTAAGCACACGGCACCTCTTGAAGCTGCCATTCCTTCTTCGCGTGTTCCGAAATCAGCTTCAGAAAGAACGATTGCAGCGTGCCGTGAACGCGCTCGAGTGCCGACTTCGCATCCAGCGACTCCGCCAGCCGAATCCCGGCCGCCGTGGTCAGTCGGTATCCCTCTTCGATCTTTCCGCCAAGGTTGGCAGTCACCTGCTCAATCGCGAACCGAACATCAAGGCCCTCGGTCTCACTCCAAGCCGCTTCGAGTTTCCGGACCTTTCGCGCTTGAGCCATTGCGCCCAGTTGAGCCTGATCGGAGAAATACGACATCACGGATGCCGGAACAGAGCCAGGCAGGAAGTTGACGTACGACATGTTTACGACCGTGACGCCTGGGAACTCGTCGCCCACGCCCTGCCGGAAGGCCTCGACGGCGGTCCAAAGCGCGTCCCGCAGAGCAGAATACCGTGGATAGTCCGTTTCCAGTGGCACGTGCTGTTTCACCCAGCGAGCGACAACAACCTGTGGATGGACGCTTACGGTCAGACCCGCGGTGTGCCCGCCGTTGACTGCCCCAGGCAGGTGCGGAGGCCCAAACTCCGTCGGGCTGGG
>Ga0214473_10000617_pt1 | contig 49715 bp, 51 predicted proteins | sample RVTome_7_FD_203509 | JGI IMG/M metagenome (GOLD analysis project Ga0214473, IMG submission 203509) | Soil microbial communities from uranium-contaminated site in the Upper Colorado River Basin, Wyoming, United States - RVT98D197 | ecosystem: Environmental > Terrestrial > Soil > Contaminated >...
CTCGAGGAATATCCCAGCGGTCGCAGTCGCTAGGGCGCCAGCGCGTCGACCGCCTCTGCGCGGAAGCGCGTGGAGCTCGTGCGTTCCCCTACTTGAGCCTCCCAAAGAGCCTCCGGCGTACGGCGGCCTTCTTGAGCCACTGGATCCCCTCTGTGGGGTTCAGCTCCTTGGGACAGGCTTCCACGCAATTCATGATGGTATGACAGCGGTAGACGCCGCGCTCGTTGTCGAAGCGCGGCAGCCGTTCCTTGCCGGCCTGGTCGCGAGAGTCGACCTCGAAGCGGAAGGCCTTGAGTAAGGCCGCCGGGCCCAGGTAGTTCTCTTCGCCCCATACCGAAGGGCAGGCGGAATAGCAGCAACCGCACAGGATGCAGTCGATGGGCATATCCAGCTTCTTGCGCTCTTTTGGCGATTGCCGGATCTCTTTCTCCGGGTCGGGAGAGTTCCTGATGAGCCAGGGCTGGATGTACTCGTATTTGGCGAAGAAACCGTCCATCTCAGAGACGAGATCCTTGACCAGCGGCAGGCGCGGCATCGGGGAGACCGTGACCACATTCGTGTCGAGATGCTTCACGTTGGTTTGGCAGGCCAGCCGGTAGGCGCCGTTTATGTACATGGCGCAGCTGCCGCAGATCGACGCCCGGCAGCAGTAGCGGAACGAGAGGCTTCCGTCGAACTTCTCCTGGATGTAGAACAGGCCCTCGAGCACCGTGAGGTTGCCCTCATAGGGGACGGTGAACTCGTCCCAGCGCGGCTCCCGGTCTTTCTTGCTCTGAGGGTCTTGGCGCCGTATGCGAAATGTGACGTTAGGCATCAGTATTTCCGCTCCTGTGGCTCGAAGGTGCCGAGGGTCACAGGTTTTGCATCCAGCCGGGGACCGGACACTCCCGGTTGGTGGTAAGCCAGAGTGTGCTTGAGCCAGTTGGCGTCGTCCCGGGTGTTGTGGTCGATACGGAAGTGAGCGCCGCGGGACTCGGTCCGCGCCAGGGCGCCGGTAGCGATGGCCAGGGCCACATCGACCATGCCGGCTAGTTCCACAGTGCGGATCATATCCAGGTTGAAGACGCTCCCCGTCCAACGCAGGCCTATCTCGCCAATCCGGTCCTTGATGGAATGGAGCTTGTCGACCCCTTGTTTCATCGTGGCTTCGTCGCGGAAGACCCCAAAGTTTTCCTTCATGGCCACGGTCATCTCCGCCCGCAGGGCGTAGGCGTCCTCGGTGCCGTTCTTGGCGCTCAGGGCGTCGACCTCGTCTTCCAAGGCTTGGACTGCCGCGAAGGCCGAGCGAGCGTTGGGCCGCGCGTGGGTCAGTCCGCCGAGATACCGCGCCACTTCAGCACCAGCCCGCCGCCCGAATACGATGGTCTCCAGTAAGGAGTTTCCACCCAACCGGTTGGCCCCGTGTACCGACACGCACGCGCATTCTCCAGCCGCGTAGAGCCCGGGCATAGCGCTCGCTCCGTTCACGTCGGTGTCGATGCCGCCCATGCTGTAGTGCTGGCTGGGCACGATCGGCACCATCGCCTCGATCGGGTCCACGCCCTCAAAGTGGATGGCGAGATCGCGGATGCCGGGAAGGCGTTCCAAGATCTTTTCCGCTCCCAGATGGCGAAGATCGAGATACACATAGCCTTGGCCGCCGATACCCCGGCCTTCGTTGATCTCGGTCTGGATCGACCTCGCGGTGATGTCGCGCGGGGCCAATTCCATGAAATTGGGCGCGTACTTCTCCATGAAGCGCTCGCCCAGGTCGTTGATGAGGTAGCCGCCCTCGCCCCGAGCCCCCTCGGTCATGAGGATGTTGGTGGAGAAGAGCCCGGTAGGGTGGAACTGGATGAACTCCATGTCCTTGAGCGGGACGCCGGCGCGATAAGCCATGGCCATCCCGCCCCCGGTGTTGATCAGGGCATTGGTGGAGTTGCTGTAGGTACGGCCCGCCCCGCCCGTGGCGATCACCACCGCGGTGGCTGTGAACGCCTCGAAGCCTCCGCGGATCATGTCGTACGCCACCACACCCTGGCATACACCCTCGTGCACGATGAGCCCGGCCACGTACTGCTCCACGTAGAGCTTGATCCCGAGCTTGTATGCCTGCTCCACCAGAGTGTGAAGCAGGTAATGGCCGGTCTTGTCGGCCCCGTAGCAGCAGCGAGGATAGCCGGCCCCACCGAAGGGCCGCTGCGCTATGCGACCGTCATCGTACCGGCTGAACGGGCAGCCCCAGTGGTCCATCTCGTAAATGACCCGGATGGCATCCTGGGTCATCTGCATGACCGCGTCCTGGTCGCCCAGATAGTCGCCACCCTTCACCGTGTCGAACGCGTGCTTCTCCCAGGTATCGTCGACGCTGCCCGGGTCGTTGGCCAGCGCGGCGTTGATGCCCCCCTGTGCCGCCCCCGAGTGGCTGCGGCCCGGATGGACCTGGGAGAGGACGGCCACGCCGACGCCCGCCCTCTTCGCTTCGACGGCCGCGCGGAGACCGGCCAGACCCCCGCCCACGACGATCATGTCATGATGGATCACGTCTCGCTCACTCTACCTAGGTGATCCAGGGCCACAGGGCCCAGGTGCCATATGCCATGGCCGCTATCCCCACCACCCAAAGGACGATGGAGAGCGCCAGGGCCCGTGTGCGGGAGGTGAACCAGTAGTCCATGAGCACCATGCGCAGGCCGTTTAGAGCATGGAAGATACCGGCGGCCAACAGGATGAGGTCGACCACGGTGAAGCCCGCGTGCGCGAGCCGGGCGGCGATGTTGTCGTAGGTGAGCTCGCCGATATTGAGGATGTGGGTGAGGATGAGGTGGATGGCCAACATCACGATCAGAAGTACGGCCGTGATGCGCTGCAAGAGCCAGGACCACATGCCCCCCCCGTGCGCGGTGATGGCTTCGGCTCTCAACTCGTCACCCCCTCGCCCGTGACGATGAAGGTGAAAGCCACCCAGGCAAAGACGGCGAAGCAGACGATCACCACCGCCACCGCGGTCCAGAACATGACCTTGTGCCGTTTGACCCCGATGCCGAAGTCCATGAGAATGATCCGCACCCCATTCAGGGCGTGATAGAGCACAGCCACCACCAGGGCCAGGTCCATGAGCACCAAGACGGGGTTGTCGAACGCCTTCATGAGCTCGTTCAGCCTGTCGAATCGGCCGGTGGAGATGACGATGATGTGGGCCCCCAGGTAGAAGACGAGGATGAGGCCGCTGATCCGGAAGAGCAGCCAAGCCCACATACCGGTCGCTTTCCAGAGACCGGCCCCTACGTTGGCCGTCTCCCGGGGTCTCCCGCTCAAAGATCCACCTTCCTTTCGAACTTCTTCCGACCTTCGACGTAGAGGTCGCCGCCATACATGTCGTTGATGACCACCACGGGAAAGTCTTCTACCTGCAGCTCGCGGATGGCTTCCGGGCCCAGATCTTCATAGGCCACCACTTTCGCGGAGGTGATCCGCTGGGCGAGCAGCGCGCCTGCGCCGCCGGTGGCCCCCAGATAGACGGCCTTATTGCGCTTGAGGGCGTCCTTCACCGCCTCGTTGCGCAGCCCTTTACCGATCATGGCCTTGAGACCGAGGTCGAGCAGCTTGGGCGAATAGGCGTCCATCCGACCCGAGGTGGTAGGGCCGGCGGAGCCGATAACCTCACCCGGCTTCGGCGGGGTGGGCCCGACGAAGTAGATGATCTGCCCCCTCAGCTCGATGGGAAGCGGCTCGCCCTTGTCGATGAGTTCTACCAGCCGTTTGTGTGCGGCGTCGCGACCCGTGAAGATGGTGCCGGTGATGAGCAGCCGGTCTCCGGCGCGCAGGCTCTCGACGACCTCATCGCTGAGCGGTGGGGTGATCGTACGGTCCATCAGAGCACCACTTCCTTGTGACGCGCCGAGTGACACTGGATGTTGACCGCCACCGGCATGCTCGCGATGTGGGAGGGCATTTCCTCCACAAAGACGTCCATGACGGTGGTGGTGCCGCCCAGCCCAGCCGGTCCAATGCCGAGCGCGTTGCAACGCCGCTCCAACTCATCCTCCAATTCAGCCAGTCGCGGATCGGGGTTGGCGGACCCTACCTCGCGCAGCAGGGAGTGCTTGGCCAGATAGGCGGCCTTTTCGAACGTCCCCCCGATGCCCACGCCCACAATCATGGGCGGGCAGGGATTGGGGCCGGCTTTGCTGACCGTGCCGACGATGAAGTCCACCGCTCCCTGGCGGCCCTGGGATGGCTTGAGCATGGCCAGAGCACTCATGTTCTCGGCGCCGCCGCCCTTGGGAGCCACGATGACCCGTACCCTGTCCCCGGGGACGATGCGGGTGTGGAGCATCGCCGGCGTGTTATCACCGGTATTCTTGCGGGCGCCGGTCGGGTCGGTCACCACTGACTTGCGGAGGAATCCCTCGGTGTAACCCTTGCGCACGCCCTCATCGACGGCCTCTTCGACGCTGCCACCCACGAGGTGCACATCCTGGCCGACCTCCAAGAAGACCACGGCCAGACCGGTGTCCTGGCAAAGCGGTCGATTCATGTCTTTGGCGAGCTGCGCGTTCTCTAGAAGTTGAGCGAGGATGTCTCTGCCGGTCTCGGATTCCTCCCGCTTCGCGGCCTTTTCGAAGAAGGCCACCACGTCATCGCCCAGATTGCTACAACCCTTGACGGCCAGGCTTGCCACCGCCTCAGTGATCTGAGCCACGTCCAACTCCCTCATCGAAGCCCTCCCCGGCTCGATCCGCGCCTCCCGAAACGCCCCGTCCGCCACTCTACACTCTCCCGTCTTCCGCCGGAAGACCGGGCCCACAGCTCGCGGATCGGGCACCAGCCACAGATCGGAGATGCCGCGTTCCAGCCTACCCGCGGAACGAGCAGTGGCGGCCCTCTGCCGCCTCCGCTACACTAGACGCGCAATGCCGCTGGCGCCGTCGCCCGGGTGCCGGCTTCGCGGCGCGGCCACCTCGCATGACAGGGACACGATGCGCATTCTTTCCGGCATACAGCCTTCAGGCAGGCCCCACTTGGGCAACTACTTCGGGGCCATCCGCCAGTACATCTCGCTGCAGGCGGGCAACGAGCCCTTTTACTTCATCGCCAGCTACCACGCGTTGACCGTCGTACAGGACCCACCAATGTTACGCGAATACGCACTGGGAGTGGCCTTGGACTTTCTGGCCCTCGGGCTCGATCCCGATCAGGCCACCCTCTTCGCCCAGCAGGACGTCCCCGAAGTCACAGAACTGACGTGGATCCTCTCCTGCGTCACTCCCATGGGGATGCTGGAGCGAGCGGTCAGCTACAAGGACAAGATCGCACAAGGTCTGACGCCCACCCACGGCCTGTTCGCCTATCCTGTGCTCCAAGCGGCCGACATCCTCATCTACCTCGCGGATCTCGTGCCGGTGGGGCAGGACCAGAAGCAGCACATCGAGATGACCCGCGATATCGCCGGCAAGTTCAACCAGCAGTTCGGCGAGGTATTCGTCATCCCCGAGCCCTATATTCTCGACTCCACCGCGGTCGTCCCCGGCACCGACGGGCGCAAGATGTCAAAGAGCTACGGCAACGAGATCGGCATCTTCGATGAAGGAAAGATCCTCAAGAAGAAGGTCATGTCCATCATCACAGACTCCACGCCGGTCGAGGCTTCAAAGGACCCAGCCGAATCCACGCCCTTCTTGCTCCTCCGCTTGCTTGCTTCGCCCGAGGAGACGGCCGAGTGGGAGGCTCGCTACCAAGCCGGAGGGATGGGCTACGGCGAGGTCAAGAAACGCCTTCTGGAATTGATCGAAGAGTATTTTGCCCCCTTCCGGGAGCGGCGCTTCGAATTAGCAGCCGACCCCGACTACGTGATGGACGTGCTCGCGGAGGGGGGACGGCGGGCCAGAGCCGTGGCCCAACAGGTCATGCATCGGGTGAGGGAGGCCACGGGTCTGCCCACCACCTACTGAGCGGTGAACGGCGCCCACGCCGGCGCCGGGTGCGCCCGCGGTGGGCGTCACCGGATCCCACAACCTCGAGGAGGCTCTGATGGAACATGCAAAGACCGCGAAGCCCGAATGCGATCAGCCCTGGGTGGGCGACCTGAACGAGCTGGTGCAGTTCGCCGATCGCGGCATCGTCAATAAGACTTTGGTCGAGTGCCCAAGGCCAAACTGGTGCTCTTCGGTATGAAGGCCGGCCAGTCGATCTCCGGCCATTCCGCGGGAACCCCGGCCACCATACACGTGGTGGGCGGCGCCGGGACCATCCAGTTGGGCGGCACAGAGCACGAGGGCAGGCCAGGCTCTATCTACTACATGCCCGCCGGCCTCTACCACGCGTTGACCGCCACCGAGGACCTGGTGTTCTTGCTCAACCTCTTCCGGTAGACCACAGCTCAAACGCATCTGCCGCGAACGCCGTCCCCGTGGAGATCTTCGACCTCACCTACCCCCTCGGCCCGACTACGCCGGTACACCCGGGCGACCCTGCGGTCACAGTCCGGAGGATACGGACTCATGTCACCGACGGTTATGAGGTCACCTACCTTTGCCTGGGGTCACACTCCGGCACCCACCTCGACGCCCCTCGCCACTTCTTTCCCGGTGGGGCCACCTTGGACGAGTATCCGGTGGACCGGCTAGTGGGGCCGGGAGTAGTCGTCGACGTTCGCCCGCAGGCGACGATTACCGGCAAGCCCGAGCCGGCGGGAGAGGGGCCCGTGCCGGACGAAGGACCTCCGCCCACCGACCCGCGACTTATCGACGCCGCGCTGCTCAGCGAACGCCTGCGCCTCGCGGGAGTCGCGCCCGGCCACTTCTTCCCCGGCTACTTCATCCTTCTGTGGACCGCAGGGGCGTGTCTTTCGCCCGATGCCGCCGGCCTTCTACTCGAGACCGGTGCCGGCTTAGTCGGCACGGACGGCCCCAGTCTCGATCCGCGGCCTCCTGTTTCGCAAGATAGTGCGTCCGACCGGACCAGGCCGGTCGAGACTCTCGAGCCTTACGCCGCGCACCGACTACTCCTGGGAAACGGGGTGCTTCTGGCCGAGGGGCTCTGCAACCTCGACCGATTGGGCCCCGGTCCGGTGAGCTGCGCCTTCTTGCCCCTTGCCGTCGTCGGGACCGACGGGGCTCCGGTGAGGGCGATCGCTTGGCGCTAGCTCCAGGAGTTTCGCGGCCTGCTCGGGCCGGCCCGTTCAGCTGGTGGTAGTCGCTTCCTCCGGTTGCGGACCGATCCGAATGGTGCCCTCATACCACGCCGGGCTGTAGATCAGTATGGGCTTGAAACCCACCTTGGCCTTGAACGTTAGCAGAAGGTCCAGCGAGGTATTCTCGAGTTGGCTGCGGGAAGAGGGCCCCGATCGTGTCGGCTCGATCCGGACCACGGAGTCGCCGACCGCACAGGCGAAGTCATTAGGATCGACCCGGATGGGAGAGGCTCCTCGATTCTCCACCCGCACGTAAGCCTGATAGAACGATTCACCTGCAGCCGGGGCTGTGGGCGTCTGCTCGCTAAGCCGCTGAGCCGGCATTGCGGGCTGAAAAGTCGCCTGTAGAGCCCGCACGGTGACGAGCGCGTCGCCCACCTCTACCGCCGTGCCCACGTAGCCTTCGATGTCGCCCGATATGGACCCCTGGCCGCCCACGGAGGATGTGGTCGATTCCCCGGTATCCTCGCCGGCGTCTGAGTCACAGCCTATCGCCCATATCGTGAACGGCACAACCACGATCAGCGCCGCGCTCGCCAGCAGCAGGGCCGCCCGCGAGGGCGCGCCGCCGGCTCGGTCTACGGATGTCGCAGTACGTCTGTGCACGGCCCCATCATACGCGTAGGACTTCGGGATTGACCATGTGATCCACCAGTTCGCCCCGAACAGCAGCGATGGCGTTGCGCGCGGCCAGTTCGGCCATTCGCCCCCTGGTCTCCACTGTGGCGCTCCCCAGGTGGGGGAGCAGGACCACGTTGTCAAGCGCGGTCAGTCCCGCGGCCAACTCGGGTTCCCGCTCGTAGACATCCAGACCGGCTCCGCCGAGATGCCGGCCGCGCAGGGACTCCACCAGTGCCGCCTCATCGATCACAGGGCCGCGCGAAGTGTTGACTAGGTACGACCCTGGTCTCATCAACGCCAGCTCGCGCGCCCCGATAAGGTGGTGCGTATCCGGACTCAGAGGCACGTGAAGGCTCACGACGTCCGCCTCAGTCAGCAGCTGATCGAGTTCCGGGCGGAATTCCCAGCGTGCGAGGGAGGGGACCTGCTCAGGAGACAAAGGGCCGCCCGTCCCCGTGTAGAGTACCCGCATGTCGAAGCCGAGAGAGCGCCGAGCTACCGCTTGCCCGATGCGCCCCATCCCCACGACGCCAAGGGTGGCGCCCGCCACTGCCCGGCCGAGCAACATGAAGGGACTCCATCTCTCAAAGCGCCCCTCCCTCACCATCCGATCGCCCTCCACCACCCGGCGGGCCATGGCCAGGATCAAGGCCCACGTGAGGTCCGCGGTGGCCTCGGTGAGCACGCCGGGGGTGTTGGTGACCAGGATCCGGCGGGCCGTGGCCGCCGGGACGTCGATGTTGTCGAAACCCACGGCCATGTTTGAGATGACTCGTAGGCGCGGCCCCGCGGCGTCCATGACGGGTCCGTCGATGAGTTCCGTCAGAAGAGACAGGATCGCATCCACCCCGCTCGCGCCGCGCAGGAGCTTGTCCCGCGCCAGGGGCTGATCTTCGTCGCCGCCGGTGACGGCGAAGGCTTCGTGCACGAGGGAAAAGCCGGGCTCTGGGATACGCCGGGTGAGCAACAGTCGTGGTCGCGTCATGCAGCCGCCTTTTCGTCGTCGCATCGCCGAGCGACGCCTTTGTCGCCGAGCGATGCACTCGTCGCCGCTGAAGTATATCCTTAGCCCATGCCCGGACAAGTTCGAGTAGGCACCTGCTCCTGGACCGACCCGACCATGGTGCAGGCCTGGTACCCCGCGGTCGTCCACACCGCGGCTGACCGCCTGCGCTACTACGCCGCCCGGTTCGACACCGTAGAGGTGGACTCCAGCTTCTACGGACTACCCACGTCCGCCACCGCTCGGCTCTGGGTGGAGAGGACCCCCCCTGGATTCGTCTTCCACATTAAGGCCTTCGGCATGCTCACCCGCCATGGGGTGCGACCCCAGCAGCTCCCGGCTCCGCTGCGCGCGACGCACGATCTAGAACTAGACCGCTTCGGCCGCGTCCTGCACCCGTCGCCGGAGCTGCGCGAGCAGGTGTTCTCCTTGTTCACCGAGGCCCTGGGGCCCCTGCGCGAGGAGGGCAAGCTGGGCCTGATCCTCATGCAATTCCCGCCCTACTTCGTGGCCAACGAGGCTAACCGACAGTACATCGCCCAGAGCGCCGGCCTGCTGGCGCCCGATCGAGTGGCGATGGAATTCAGGCACTCGTCCTGGGTGGAGCAGGGGAAGGTGGAGTCCACCCTCGATCTGCTCGCTTCGCTGGGCCTGGCCTACGTCTGCGTTGACGAGCCTCGGCTATCTGGACCGACTGTGCTCCCGCCCCTGGCAGCCGCCACCGCTAACGTGGCTTACGTCCGCTTCCACGGCCGCAACGCGGCCACCTGGAACGCTCGGGTGAATTCGGCGGCCGAGCGCTTCAACTACTTCTACTCCCCCGAAGAGTTGGCCGAATGGGTAGCGCCGGTACGCCGGCTACAGGAGGCGGCTCAAACCACCTACCTCATGTTCAACAACTGCTTCGCGGACTATGCGCCCCGCAACGCCCAGCGGATGCTGTCGCTCTTGGAAGCCCCTGCCCAGGTCGGCGGTGAGGAGGCGGTCGACATCCGGGCCGGTGAAGCGATCGCCACCGAATCCACCGAGTAGGTATTTGGTCCTCTCCCTCAGGGCTGCAGCATGACTTTCATGCACAGCATGGCAATTGACCAGAGGATATCCCCGGGGACATGCTGCTCGCACGTAGCGTCGAAGAGCAGCTCGCCCCTCGCCGGGAACTCGTCGTCCTCCCGCCAGAAGACCAGCGTGACAGGCAGGCGGGGAAGCGGCCGCAGCTTCACTCCCGCGTCGCCGTAAGCCCGCTGCCGCCCGCCAAACCGGGCCGCCTGGGCCAAGAAGCCGTCCGCGTCGCGGGCGAAGCGCGCCGCCATCTGGTCCAGCGGCAGCACGTGAGAACCCTGCAGGTATATCTGCCCCGCCTTCAGGTCCGAGGGCTTGACCAGCTGGCCGGCGGGTGGAATCTTCTGGGCGCCGACCAGGTAGTGCAGGATGGACAGACGCGAGAAGTAGCCCGCCTTGGTCAGGACAAACTCGGATTCCGCGCACGAGCCGCTCATCGTGCGCGTCGAAGGGGTCACGACGACGGGGCGACCGAACACGGCGAGCGTGTAGCTGCCTTCCCCGGGGGAGTAGTCGGCCTCGGCCCGCTCGCAGACATCTCGCGGATCAAGCGCCGCTAGAAGTTCCCAAGCTCTTGCTTCGCCCTGCACTCAGAATCTCACGTGGCCATGTCGGTGCCGGCCGTCGTCCCGCTAGCGTCGCCGAGCGGCATTGCGACCGGCGTCGGTCAACATCGCGCTCAGCAGTTCCGGCGACGTAGCCGAGCGTTTGACTGCGCCGCTCGTCGCATCGGAGCCGGCCAGAAGTACCGAGTCGTGGAGGAGCTTGTAATGCAGTGTGTCCCGGCGGCGCGAATCGGACGACGGATCCAGGAGGTCGCGCACCTCCTTCATCAAACCCTGTGGATATCCGAGCTCCTTCAAAATGTCGAGAGCGGCATCTATCCCGCCGGGGCCGGTATCCGGTTCGGACTGTGATCCGCTCCGGCCTTCCCCTCCAGCGAGGCCCTGCAGGGCCGCCGCGGCCATTACCACATTTGGGTCGGCTTCGCGGTGCTCGGCAAGGAGCATCTCGGCGTAAGCGAGCACCTTGCGCGTGTGTGCAAGGAGCACGGAGTCTGCTCCGGTCCTAGCCTCGACGGCCTGCATCAGCGCGGACTTGCGCAAAGCGGCCTTCATCTCACCGTACTTCATGAACTTCTCGTCGCCCAGGCATTCCTTCGCGTACCGGCACCAGTCAACGCAGGATTGGGTAGCGCTTCGAATCACGGTACGCGAGCAGCTGGGGCACTGGCCGGTTGCTTCGTCGCTCCACACTTCCACATCCGTGCCGCAATCCGGGCATGGCACCACCTCGATCCTCGGCTGGGCGAAGGCCGTGGCTCCAGAACATCGCTTCAACCCCATGGCTATTTCTCCTTTGCAGCTACGGGCATACGCCCAAGCCGACTGTCAGCGCCGAGGCGGAATCGGGCGCCGCCCGAAAGCAACGATCATTCTTGACCTGAAGATCGGCGCTCGGCCTCGCTCTAGGCTCAGGATCGCCTGCGGATCACACCTTTGGCAGGCACTTCATGGCCTCCTTGATCTTCTCCTCCGGATAGGCGTAATCCTCGAGCTTACCGTCCAGGTAGTTGTCGTAAGCGCTCATGTCGAAGTGGCCATGCCCGCTCATATTGAAAAGAATCGTCTTCTCATCCCCGGACTGCTTGCAATCCTCCGCCAACTGCCTAACCACGGCGATGGCATGGTTGCTCTCGGGGGCGGGGATTATCCCCTCTGAACGGGAGAAACTGACCCCGGCCGAGAAGGCGTCTGTCTGCATCACGGACTGAGCTTCGACCAAGCCGAGGTGATATGCGTGCGAAAGCATGGGGGCCATGCCATGGTACCGGAGGCCGCCGGCATGAATGCCGGGCGGGATGAAATCGTGGCCCAGGGTGTCCATCTTGACCAGGGGCGTGAGCATGGCGGTGTCGCCATAGTCGAATGCATATACGCCCTTGGTCATGCTCGGGCAGGCGGCCGGTTCGACGGCGATTAGGCGAGTCTTCTTGCCCTTCTTGATGTTCTCGCCCAGGAACGGGAAGGCTATGCCGGCGAAGTTGGACCCGCCACCGACGCAGCCGACCACAAAGTCGGGGTAGGCATCCGCCAGCCCCAGCTGCTCGATCGCTTCCTGACCGATGACGGTCTGGTGAAGCAACACGTGACTGAGCACCGACCCGAGTGAGTAGTGGGTGTCGTCGCGCTTCGCGGCTACTTCAACCGCTTCGCTGATGGCTATGCCCAAGCTGCCCGGAGAATCAGGATCTTGAGCCAGGATAGCCCGGCCACACTCGGTGGTATCGGACGGGCTGGGGATCACTTCCGCGCCCCATAAGCGGATCATGCTGCGCCGATACGGCTTCTGGAAGTAAGAGACTTTCACCATGTAGACGAAACACTCCATGCCCAGAAGCTGGCAGGCCAAAGACAGGGCGGAGCCCCACTGGCCGGCGCCCGTCTCGGTGGTCAGTTTGGTGATGCCCTCCTGCTTGTTGTACCAGGCCTGGGCAACGGCGGTGTTCGGCTTGTGAGAGCCCGCGGGGCTCACGCCTTCGTACTTGAAGTAGATCTTGGCGGGGGTGTCCAGCGCCTTTTCCCATCGCGCGGCGCGGATCAGAGGAGTGGGTCGCCACAGCCGATAGATCTCCCGGACCTCATCAGGGATCTCGATAAGGCGTTCCGGAGACATCTCCTGCATGATGAGCCCCATCGGGAACAAGGGGGCCAGGTCATCCGGACTTGCAGGCTGCAGTGTTCCCGGGTGGAGGGGCGGCGGGGGGGGCGCTGGAAGATCGGCCGCGACGTTATACCACGCGGTAGGTATCCGGTCTTCCGGGAGCAGATACTTGATCGCCATGCCTTTCTGCCTTTCCATCCTGTTAGAGAGCGTACAGGGATGCAAAGTAGCACACCGCCGGGGAACGTGCATGTCGCGCGGGGAACGAGGGTATGCTAGAGGCGAGAGCTAGGCCCCACTACACGGTACCAGGAGGCGGAATGGTCACCCTTCCTCGATTGGCCCCGGATACCCTGGAGTTCGTGCTCCTCTCTTTCGAGGGGCCCGATCAATACGCCATGGCCGGCGGACTGGGCGTGCGCATGAAGGAACTGGCGCTAGAGCTCGCCCGGCAAGGATACCGCACGCACCTTGTGTTCGTGGGCGATCCCCATCTCCCGGCGCAGGAGTCCCCGGCGGATAGCCTCACCCTCTACCGCTGGTCACAGTGGCTGTCGGCCCATTATCCGGGCGGGGTCTACCATGGGGAGGAGGCCAAGCTCGTTGACTGGAACGAGCAGCTGCCAAGCTTCGTGGCCTCGAAGCTCGTGGCGCCCGCCGCCGCGGCCGGGCGCCTCACCGCCATCCTTGCGGAGGAATGGCACACGGCCTACTCCATTTGCCAGGTGTCCGACCGGTTGTGGGCCGACGGGCTGCGAGACCAGGCCATCATTCTCTGGAACGCCAACAACGTCATGGGCTTCGACCGCATCAACTGGCCGCGCCTCGACTTCTGCTCTCAGATCACCACCGTTTCCCGCTATATGAAGCACGTGATGTGGGGCTGGTCGGTCAACCCGTTGGTCATACCGAACGGCATCCCCAATGACAGAATACGCTGCACCGATCCGGCAGTGATCGCCCGCCTCCGGGCCGCTTTCCCCAGGCGAGAGCTTATCTTCAAAATCGGCCGCTTCAGCCCCGACAAGCGCTGGAACATGGCGATCGACGCCGTGGCAGAAGAGAAACGGCGAGGCCGCCTCATGGCCACAGTGATGCGAGGAGGAGTGGAGCCGCACGGGGTGGAGGTGCTTGCCAACGCTCGCGCCCAGGGCCTGACTGTAGTCGACTTGCAGTTACCCCGGGGCCTCGAAGAGGCCCTCGGCGCGCTGAAAGCCGCCCCGCCCGCCGACGTTTACAATGTGAACAGCTTCATGAGCGATGAGCTCATCTCCCTCTTCTACGCAGGGGCCGACGCGGTGCTCGCCAATTCCGGCCACGAGCCGTTCGGCCTAGTGGGGCTCGAGGTGATGGCCGCGGCTGGTGTTGCCTTTGTAGGCTCCACCGGCGAGGACTACGCCGTCCGTTACCTCAACTCGGTGGTGCTCGACACGGACGATCCTACAGAGATCAACATCGCTCTCGACTTTCTCCGCACTCATCCCGAGGTTGTGGCCCGCATCCGCACAGATGCCCAGGAAACCGCCCGCAGTTTCAGCTGGGAGAACGTCGTCGCCGATAACCTCATAGGAAAACTTGCGTACGTCTCTCTCCGCCAACTGGTGACTCCGCCTCATGACAGCTCCAGGACCGCGGCAGAGTCGGCGACGCCCGTGACGGCCGATACGTCGGGCGCCAACTCGGACGCGCTGCCCTACGGCGGTCGGTGGGTAAGCCGCCGTCTCTCGGTCAAACCGCTGTCGCCGCCCGATTGTGCGCAGTCGACCGAGAGCGCCGGCGAACCGGGCAAGAGCGATTCGGGCAAGCGCCGGGCGGGCGATGCGGCCGCCGGACGGCCGCGCCCCAAGAGCAGCCGCAAACCCCCTCGATGAGGGAAGACCATGGCTGAGAACCTCGTCACATACTGCGTCGTCCATCAACCCCGTCGCATTCGGCTGCCGGCGGAGGTCGTCCCCCCGGACACCCGGCCCGGGGCCATAGCCCCCTACCTGTTCGATGATGCGATGAACAGGCGCTACTTCGACAAAGTCGCCCGCTGGTGCTACTACCCGGCGACTGAGATGTTCCTGGACATGCTCGATGAAGGTTTCAAGCTGGGGCTCGGCTTCTCGGTGAGCTTCCTCTGGCAACTGCGCCACTGGGATCGCACTCTGGCGGAACGGTTCCGCCGGGTTGTGGCCCATCCCAACTGCGAACTGGTGGGCGTCGAGCCCTACCACAGCTTCGCGTTCGCTATCGACATCAAACTCTTCCAGAGGGAGATGCGGCGGGGCAAGTCGTACGCTGAGGAGTTCTTCAACAAGGAGATCCGGGTCACGGACACCACCGAGATGGTGATGAACAACGAGATCTACTATGCCCTTCTCCAAGCAGGCTACCGGGCGGGGATGCTCGACGGCCGGCCCTGGGTGATGGAGTGGCGAGAGCCGACCCACCTCTACGGCCATGGAGGGTGTGATCTAGCGCTCTTCTGCCGCCATCACGAGCTGTCCGACGACGTGGGCTATCGTTTCAGCAACCGCACCTGGGCCGGCTATCCCTTGCATGCCGACAACTACGCAGCCAATCTGCGCAAGGCCTGGGGCGACTTCGTGTTCATCGGCTGGGACTTCGAGACTTTTGGCGAGCACCATAATCTCGACACCGGCATCTTCGAGTTCATGCGCTCTCTCCCGACGCAATTGAAGAAGCGCGGAGTCCGCTGCCTCTTACCGAGCGAGGCGGTGGAGCAGTTCGGAAAGCAAGACCGGCCCGATCTACCTTTGCCGGAGTTCGGTACCACCTGGGCCGGCTCCGGAGGGATGGAGTTCTTTCTGGGCAACGCCTCACAGCAGGCCATCTTCCGACTGATGCACTCGGTGCTCCACAAAGCTCGGTTGACAGGCGACCGCATCCTTCTCGATCTGGCCCTGTGGTTGCTTCAGTCCGACAACCTACATCTGATCCAATGGGCCGGCCGCTCCGGCTCGGAGGCCGAGGTGTCGGCCTACTTTACTCCGGACGAATGGTGGGATCTGGGCTCAGATAGGATCCTCACCGAGCAGCAGCGCGTGTACACCAACTTCGTCCGGGCGATGGATGCATACGTCTGAGCCGCTGTATGTCTGAGCCGCTGCACGTAGCCTTCGTCTGGCACATGCACCAACCGTACTACCGGTCGGCGCTCACCGGAGCCTTCGAGATGCCCTGGGCACGGATGCACTCCCTCAAAGACTACCTCGATATGGTCGAGACGCTCGCCGCCTATCCCGATCTCCACCAGACCTTCAACCTCGTCCCGTCTCTGGTCGAGCAACTCGAGACCTACGCCGCCGGCGACTTCGTCGACGTGTATTGGGAGCACACTCTGAAGCCCGCCGCGGACCTCGACCCGGCCGAACGGGCATTTGTGGTGGAGCGTATGTGCGAACACTCCGACCATCCCCGGGCACGCTCTCACCCTCGATACCTGGAACTGGCGCGTAAGCGGGAGGCGCAGGCTTCCCAGGGGTGGGAAGCCTGCGCCCGCGCTTTCACGGTCGAGGAGCTCCGCGACCTGCAGGTGTGGTTCAACCTGGCTTGGTTCGACCCTCGGGCCCTGGAAGCCGAGCCGCTCGCCCATCTGGTCCGAAGCGGTCGAGATTTCCGCGAAGAGGAAAAACAGGAGCTTGCCCACGTACAAGCCGACATCCTCGCCCGCACCTTACCCGCCTATCGCAACGCCGCTCGTCGCGGCCAGGTGGAGCTCTCTACGTCTCCCTACTTCCACCCCATCCTTCCGTTGTTGGTCAACTCCGACTCGGCTCGAATCGCCGCCGCGGACACTCTCCTGCCTCCCAGGCGCTTCGCACATCCCGAGGACGCCGCCGAGCAGGTGAGGCGCGCGGTGACAAAGCATGAACGCGCCTTCGGTCAGCCGCCGCGGGGCATGTGGTGTTCCGAACAAGCCGTCGGTGAAGATGTCATCCCTCTCTTGGTCGACGCTGGCGTGAAATGGACCATCTCCGGCGAGACCGTCCTTGCCCGCTCGCTTTCAGGAGCGGCCACCGGGCGGGCGACGGCTTCGGGGGGTAAGGCGGGAGACATCTCCGACACCCTCACCCCTCGCGCCCTCTATGCTCCCTACCGACTGGAGCGGGAGGGGGGCGAGGTCGCGATCGTCTTTCGAGACCACGCCTTATCCGACCTCATCGGTTTTGCCTATCAGACCTGGGATTCCCGCGAGGCCGCAACCGATCTACTCCGCCGACTGCGCGAAATAGGCGTTGCCCTGGCCTCCGGGCCTTCGGTGGCGCCCGTAGACTTCGGTTCTTCGCTTCCCGCAGCCGGCCATTCGGAGACTCCCTTGGTCACCATCGCTCTCGACGGCGAGAACGCATGGGAATACTACCCGCGTGATGGCCGCGACTTCCTGCGATACCTCTACGAGGGCTTGAGCACCGACCCGGCTTTCCGGTGCGTCACCATCTCCGAACATCTGCAAGAATCGCCCCCCACGCGGTCGCTCGGCTGGCTCCATACCGGTTCTTGGATCGGGGGAGACCTGCGCACCTGGAGTGGTAACCGAGCCCAAAACGCAGCCTGGGACCTCCTTCACCAGGCCCGCGACCTGGCTGCCTCCCGTCGTGAGCCAAGTCGGTGCAAAATGACCGCCGACGGCCCAAGGGGCACCGACTCGAGCGGCGGCCCCAGCGAAGGCGACGACCGAACGGCTTCTGCCTGGCGCCACATCCTGGTGGCCCAGGGTAGCGACTGGTTCTGGTGGTTCGGCGACCACCACCACACTGAGTTGGACCACGTATGGGACCTCAACTTCCGCCTACATCTGCAAGAGGTGTTCCGGTCGCTGGGGGAGCCGGTCCCTACGGAACTTTTCCTCCCCCTACTGGAGGTCGAGTCTGGGACCGTGCCTACCCTACCCCAGGCCACACTGGCTCCGATCATCGACGGCCTCCTGGGCGCCGGCCTCGACGACCCGGCGACAGAATGGGCCGCTGCCGGGTTCCTCGCCCCGAATCTCCCCTCTACCATGCAGCGCGCCGAGGGGACGAAAATAGGAGAAGTGCGCTTCGGTTGGAACGGTGACCGCCTGTGCCTACTCGTGGTTCCGGATGGTCCATCTTCCCCTCTGGGCCTGGAGATGGAGCTCCGGGTCAGCCGAGCTGCCGGGGGGGAGGATCTGGCCGTTCGCATGAAACTAGAAGAGGGTGGGCACGTGGAGGTAAGCTGCATGCAATTCCCGCGCCTCGCGGCAGCGACCGAAGCCGCCTGGAGAAACGTGATCGAGGTGTCGCTTCCGATAGACGTATCGACGATTACGGTCGGAGCCGACATAGGAGTGGCGCTACGCCTAGGTCGGGATGGGATGACCGAACATGTGTTCCATACGGCGGGTCTCTCTTCGTTGGGATGGGCAGGGGAATGAACGGATTCGACATCATCACGTTCCTCAGTGATTTCGGGTGGAGCGGCGGATATGTTGCCTCCTGCGAGGCCGCCGTGACCCGCCTACAGCCACACGCCCGAGTCATGCATATCTCTCATGAGGTCGCCGTGGGGGACGTCGCCGCCGGAGCGCTCATCCTGCAGCGGGTAGCGCCGCTCTATCCGCCGGCCGTTCACCTGGCGGTCATCGACCCCGGAGTAGGAACAGAACGCCTTCCGCTGGCGGTGACGACCGCGAGGGGGGACGCGCTGGTCGGCCCCGATAACGGCTTGCTGCTGCCCGCCGCGGATGTCCTTGGGGGCTTGACTGGAGCTTGGATGCTCACCCCAGAGCGCGTGCTCATTCGAGCCGGGCTCTCCGGTGGCCGCGTCTCAGCCACTTTTCACGGTCGCGACATCTTCGCACCAGTGGCTGCCCTCCTCTCTTCGGCCGTGGATCCGGCACAGTACGGAGCACCTATGGACCCAGCCGCCTTGGTTCGCTTGCCGCCGGCCATTTCCCAACTCACGCCCCAGGGGGCCCTCGCCGAGGTGATCGAGATAGACCGGTTCGGCAACGTGGGATTAGCCCTGCGCTTCGAGGACTTCGTCCCCGGGGATGGAAGGCTTAGCGTGGATGTCGAAGGCGAAGACCTGCCGGAGTGGAGCGCCCGGGTGGTGCAGACCTACGGGGATTTGGGCGCCGGCGAACTGGGAGTGTTCTGCGACTCGTGGGGACAGGTCGCCCTCGCTCTCAATGCGGCCAGCGCGGCCCAGCTGCTTTCCGTGGAGCGCGGCATGATGGTCCGACTGACGAGATCGGCGGCCGGCTCGTGAGGTCCGCGGACCTGCCGCGATTCTCGCGTCTGCTTGCCGCCGGGCCGCCAGCGTGACCGGGGCCGGCAACGCCGCGGACCGCCACAGGAAGGCCCCTTCCGACCGGCCGGCTCGCACCCCCTTAACGAGCCGGGCTGAGAACCCCGCCACGGCACCACCGTATGCGCTGCTCTCAGTCTACAGGCCCGATATTTCCCGGGCGCTCGCGGACATGGGCGCTCCTTCTTATCGTCTCACACAGGTCTACGAGCACTTGGTGCGCCGACCACTGCGGCCCTTTACCGAGGCGACCGCTCTGCCCGCCGCCACGCGAGAGGCACTCGCTGGTCTCGGTGAGTCCACCCTGACACTCGCCGACTCGCTTTCATCCGTAGACAGGACGACCAAGCTTCTACTCTCCACGCGTGATGGTACTCTCACCGAGTCCGTGGTCATGCGATACCGCGAGCGAGTCACCGTCTGTATCTCGACCCAGGTCGGCTGCCCCGTCGGCTGCGGGTTCTGCGCCACCGGCGCGATGGGGTTCCGTCGCAACCTGTCCACCGCCGAGATAATCGACCAGGTTCTCACGGCGTCCGCGCTTATCGGCGAGGAAGGCCGGCGAATCTCGAACCTTGTGTACATGGGTATGGGAGAACCTCTCCTCAACCTGCAGGCCGTCCTCGAATCCATCCGCGTCCTTACCGACCCAGATGGGCTCGGATTGGCCCACAGGGCGCTTTCGGTGTCGACCATAGGCATCCCGAGTGGCATCCTGCGGCTGGCGCGCGCCGAGCCGCAAGTAAATCTCGCCGTCTCTCTGCACGCCGCCGACGATCGCACAAGGGCGCTCATGGTGCCGAAAAGCTCCCGTTACTCGCTGTCCGAGATCCTCGAAGCCGCCTGGGACCATTTCGACCTCACCCATCGTAAGCTTCTGGTCGAGTACGTCCTGCTGGATGGGATCAACGATTCGGTCGATGATGCCCGCCGTCTCGCGTCTTTGCTGAGGGGTCACGTGGTGGCCGTAAATCTCCTTGCCTGGAATCCTGTGCCTCAGCTTGGCCGACGGGGCGCACGGCACCTTGCGGAGGCGAAAGACGGCGCGGCGCCACCGTCGTCATTTCGACGCTCAGGCCCGGCGGCAGTCGCGGCCTTTCGCCAAACGCTTCTCCGCGCCGGCATCGAGGCTGTCGTCAGACAAAGCAAGGGGAGCGGAATACAGGCCGCGTGTGGCCAGCTCGCCGGACAACGCCAGTCGTATCGACGAGAAGACCCCTGGACCGAGCGGGCGACTGCAGAATAGCAGCTCACGAGCGTGGTGGTATGATGGTCGGACCATATGTCGACCATATGGTGGTGGTTAGCGTCGCGGTCTGCCGTGGCGATCGCGGTCATCGCGAGGGCCGCGGAACTTTGCGGGCCAGACTCGCGGCTACCGAGCGCACCGGCCGCAGCACCCAGTGCTAATACTCGATGCCTTTCCGTGCCGGTACACCCTGAGCGAAGGCGTGTTTCAGGCAACGCATGTCGGTCGCCGTGTCCGCCGCGTCGATGATTTCTGTCTTCGCGTCTCGGCCCGTGATGATGATAGACAGGCGAGCCGGTTTTTCCCCCAGCAAAGCAAGGACTTCGTCGACCCCCACGTATCCCTCGGCTACGGCGCAGTTGAGTTCGTCCAGGATCAGTAGTTCGTACCGATCCGACAATGCGACCTCCCGGGAGAACTTCCACGCTTCTCGCGCCAGCGCCCGCGGCTCGGACGGATCCTCGGCAAGCCAGGTGAAACCCGATCCAATGCGGGTCACCTGGATGTTCGAAAACCTCTCGGCGGCACGCACCTCGCCGTAATCCCACACACCCTTGATGAACTGGACAATAGCCACCCGCAGACCATGCCCGCTCGCGCGCATCGCGGCGCCGAACGCCGCGGTCGTCTTTCCCTTGCCGTCGCCCGTGTGGACGATGATCCGTCCCTTGCCCAACATCCTGACCCACCCCTTCCGTTCCTCAGCCGTTCTGGATGCGACTCGGCGGCATGTCATGGCGCATTCCTCGTCTGTGGCGGATAATCCCCGGACGAGTTCCGTCCCTGTCACAGATTACAATGGATAGGAGACGACTCGGGAGACCGAGGGATCGAGGGTATACTGGCCAGACGCCGACTCATATGGATCATCCTCTTGGTGCTAGTCGTGGTGCTAACCCTCCCAGCGTCGATCGCCGAGCGATACACGTCGCCCACCCAGGACGGACAATACCTGGTCGGCCCCATCAGATCCTACGGATTCATCTTGACTCTGGCCCGGGTTGGTGGTTCGGCCGCCCTAGGGAACTCCGGTAAGGCCTTGATCAAGGCGAAGAGCGTGTTCGAAGGCGACCAAGTCCGACCAGCCCTAGTAGAACTGCTGTATCTCCCCGATTTGAAGCCCTACGTGTACATCTCCCGGTCCGGCGAGACCCTCTCCATCGCCGCTCCGCCCAAACTGGTCTGGGAAGTGTGGGGCACAGGATCGCAGCCGGATGTCATCGGCTTTCTCGACTACGTGTCGGGGGAGCGGCTTGGGACGAGCGCATCGGGTCAGCCCTGATCCCGCGGTGGGTTGGTCTCGGCGGCGGGAGTCGCGGCCGACGCCGGGGCGGGCCCGCTGATAGGACCACCGCGTAAGGCACCCAGAGAACCCGGCGCAGCCACGAGGGCAAGCATCACGTCCGGGGTGAACGGGGCCAGCACCAGGGTGAGCTTCTCGAACTCGATGCTCATGGTGTCCAGAAAACCAGCCTGAAGCTGAAGTCCGAAGCGTTGCGCGGTCGCCACCGTATCGATCACCAAGGCGGCGATACTGGCCGTGTCCACGTGTTCGTGCGCGGCGCCGCTGATCAACAGCCCCTGGTCTGAAATGAGGATCGCGGCCTTCACTCCCGGAATATGCAGATATTCTCCAAGCGCTTGCTTCAGGGGATCGACCCGCGTCGATTCTTCAGAGCCTTCCATTCAGCTCACCTCTTGGATGCCCATGTCCGCCAGTTGCCTCCGCAATAGAGCGGCGGCTTGCTCCGCTTGGCCCCGCCGGGAGTAGCGGATTTCCAGTCCGAAGGGACGAGCCGCCACCTCCGATATGAACATGCCGCTGCGTTCAAACCTGGGATCGCCGCTCTGCTCCGAGCCCTGTTCAACACCCTCGACCGGCCAAGCCAGCATGGCGTCGCCAGAGAGGAACAGGTCGTTGCTCTCCGCACGGGTCAAATCGACCCTGAGCGCTACGCTCGACGCGTCCGAGTCCGGTGCAGTGTTGATGGCCAGACGGTAACCCATGCCGCCCATCATATAGCAGGGAGGTCGCCGCGGTCGACGCCGACAGATCAGCGTGTCAACGTGTAGGTGATAGTCACGGTTGCGGTCACATCGAGGCTCCCGGCACTGATGGGAGGCTCGGCCACCGAGGCCCCCGCCGCAGCCTTATCAGCGTACATCTGAGTGTAGATCGGAGTGATGGGCTGCTCGACGCCGCTCTCGTTCATCATGAGGACCTCGCCGACCTTGACTCCCTGCGCGGCCGCGAGCGCTTCGGCCTTAGCCCGGGCGTTCGCCACCGCCTTCTTCAAAGCCTCGATGACGGCGGCGCTGTCGTCGGCCAGCCTCCACACGGGGCCGGACACGTTCGTTGCCCCTGTCTCCACGGACGCGGCCAGCACCTTACCGACAGTGCGCGCGTCCTTCAGCGTTACCGTGACCGTGTTCTGGGCCCGGTACCCGGTCAAAGTCTCCTGGCCGGTTTTTGGATTATAGGTTCGAATCGGATACACGGAGACGTTCGCCGTCTCGATCGCCGTGTCCTCCACGCCCTCGGCCTTGAGCCGCTCCATCACCTTCTTGACCGCCAGGGAGTTCGCGTCCAGTGATGCGCCGGGCTCGCTCGCGTCGTTCTCGACTGAGAGGGTCAAGACCGCTTCGTCCGGGGCGCTGGTCACCGTCGCTTTGCCGGATACCGTTATGGTGTTGGCAGCCCCCACGCTGAGCGGGCCCTGCGTCGTCATCGCTGCGCTCTCGCGGTCGTCGCCACATCCTGTCGTGATCATCACCAAAGAAAGCCCCGCAATGAGAGCGATCAAGACCGGCCACCTTGACAGCCCGCGTTCCAAAGGCCGTAGCCTGTTCCGGCCGTACCGGCCGCCTCCACCTACCTCCCGGACCACCCCGACCCTCCGTGACTTGCCCCGCAGCGCAAAGTGCCTGTCCATGTCCACCCTTTCCTCATTAAATGCCCCGTCTATCGCGCGGATACCCTGTGTGCGACACGGCCAACGCAGGCTCAGACGCAGGTTTCCGCCATCTTGGTTCCGGCCGCAGAGGAAACGCTCCCGCGCAGACTACGAACGGAGCCGGTTTAACAGCCGCTGAAGCTCCTCGCCATCTTTGAAGGGCAACTCGATCACGCCGCCGCTCCCCCGCCCTTTCACCCGGGGCACCACTCCAAGAAAAGCGAAGAAAGCGTCCCGCACCTTGTCGACGATCTCTGACTCGAGCGTAGATCCCCTGCGCCCACTTTCAGGCTGTGATCCGCCAGTCAGGCGCCGGACCTCTTCTTCGACCTGACGAACGGACAACCCTCTGTCTACCGCCCGACGAGCGAGCTGCATCTGTCTTCCCCGCTCGGTCAGGCCCAGAAGTGCGCGGCCATGGCCCTCCGAAAGCGCCCCGCTTGATAGAGACTCTTGTATGCCGGCCGGCAGATCCAGCAGCCGTATCTTGTTCGCAATTGCCGAACGGCTCCTACCCACGCGCGCTGCAAGGCTCTCCTGGGTCACACCCAGGTCCTCGAGGAGGACCTTGAGGGCGTACGCTTCGTCCACAGGGTTGAGTTGCTGACGAACAACGTTTTCAACGAGGGCAAGCTCGAGGCTCTCCACGTCAGAGGCGGCGCGGACGATCGCGGGTACGACAGTGAAGCCCGCCTTCTGAGCGGCGCGCCACCGGCGCTCCCCAGCGATAAGCTCATACCCACCCTCCACCTCTCGGACAATTATGGGCTGGACGATGCCGACCGAAGCGATTGACATCGCCAGTTCATCGAGGGCCCCGGAGTCGAAGGCACGACGTGGCTGGCGCGGATTGCGGCGTACGACGCTCACCGAGAGATCGATGATACCCCCGCCGACAGGGGGAGCCGGCGCCGCTGCGGATACCTGGGCTTCCAGAGCAGTCCCGCTCTCGGTCCCCTCACCGAGAAGAGCTGCCAGCCCCCTGCCGAGCGCGGCTCTTCTAGCCATGGTTGACAACCTCCATTGCGAGATCGAAGTAGGCGTCTGAGCCGGCGCAATGCGGATCCAGCATCGAAACGGGGATGCCGTGGCTGGGCGCTTCGGCCAGACGCACGTTGCGCGGCACCATCGTGCTAAAGGTCAGGTTGGGGAAGTGAGTCCGGATCTCCAGTTCCACCTGCCGAGCGAGCGTGGTTCGCGGGTCCATCATCGTGAGCACCAGCCCCGCTATCCGTAGGGACGGGTTGAGACGCTCCCTGACCGCCACGATCGTGGACATCAGCTGAGCCAGTCCCTCGAGTGCGTAGTACTCCGTTTGGACAGGGATTATCACCTGGTCGGCCGCGACCAGGGAGTTGACCGTAAGGAGACCGAGAGAGGGTGGGCAGTCAATGAAGACGTAGGTATACTTCGAACTCGGTCCCACAATCTCGGCAAGAGCGTCTTTAAGCCTGAACTCGCGCCTTTCCAGAGCCGGCAGCAGGACGCCGGCCCCGGCCATTTCCGGGGATGAAGGGGCTACGTGCAGTCCAGGTACCGACGATTCCCTGATGACCGAACTAAGAATCTCCTCCCCCAGCAATACCTCGAGTATTGTCGGGTCACCCTTCTGGGCACGCACTGCCAGTCCGTGGGAAGCGTTCGCCTGCGAATCCATATCCACCAGCAGAACTTGCTCCCCGGATTGGGCTAAGCTCGCCGCCAGATTGACGGCCGTGGTGGTCTTGCCCACCCCACCCTTCTGATTTGCAATGGCGTAAATCAGAGTCGTGCCCTTCCTACCGTAATCGTGGCGCCGCATACGACCGGCGGCGCCTGCGTTCGTCGTATCCTCACCCGCCGAGGGGCCGCTTCGCAGGAATCCCAGGACGACGCGGATAGTCGCCGGGGGTGACGCGGATCTTCCGAGCAAGGTATGCCCATCGATTCTGCGCATCCGAAAATGGCTGCAACCGCACCGCCTCGAGCAGGTCAGACCCCAGTATACCGAGAGCTCTCTCCGCCTGACTACGCTCTTCGTCCGATATTGCCCCCTTCATGGCCACCATGGTTCCTCCGAGCCCCAGCAGCGGGAGTGAGTATTCCGCCACCACCGGCAGCGCAGCCAGGGCGCGACTTACGACCACGTCGTGAATCCCCCGGCCGGCTGTGCGCCCGTATTCCTCGGCCCGGACGCAGTAGACCTCGACGTTCCGCAAAGAGAGAGCGTCTGCGGCTCGCCCGATATGGGCGCATTTCTTCCGCTGTGACTCTACAGCGACTATCTTGGCGCTCGGCAGAGCCAGCGCGAGGACCAAGGCCGGAAGCCCTGCCCCGGAGCCGACGTCGACCAGCCTTTCCGCTGAGGAGACGCAGGCTAGGTCGAGCAGCGACAGGGAGTCAAGGAAGTGGGTTCGCTCGATCTCCCGCGGGTCAGTGAGCCCGGTCACGTTGAATCCCGCCCCCAGAATGAGGTCGCCCAAGACGGCCAGGCGATGCTGAGCGGCGTCATCGAGGCCGCGGGCTGCGTAATAACATGTTTCGGTCAACTTCAGGTTGATACCTCGATCACTGATCCACGGAGTTCGTGGTCGCTTGAGGGCCAGGATCGGGCAGAGACCTTCGGGACGGATGAAGGTGCACAAGCAAGACCGAGATATCCGCGGGAGAGACCCCCGGGATCCGGGAGGCCTGGCCCAGCGTGGTCGGAAGGAGTCGGCTCAGCTTGTCCTTGGCCTCATATGTCAAGCCTTCGAGAGGCCAGTACTCGAAACCGTCCGGGATGAGCAGTGTTTCGGTCGCGCGGTGCCGCTTTATCTCAGCCGTCTGTCGCCGGATATAGCCGTCGTACCGTGCGCGGATCGCCAGTTGTTCGACCACCTCCTCAGGCGCGGAGACGATACGATCGCGATCCGCGGCAGAGACGAGGCCGAGCAGATCATCAAACGAGACCTGTGGTCGGCGGAGGACTTTGGCGGCAGTCTGGGACTCTTCCAGGGGAGCGGTACCCAGCGACTCTAGGAGCATGTCGGTCTCCTCGCTGGATCGGACTTGGACCGTGTCGAGCAACTCCGCGTACTCTCTGACCTTGTTTTGCTTCTCTTCGACGGAGGAGAGTTGCGCCGTTGTAACAAGTCCGAGTGCACACCCCAGGTGCGAAAGCCTCTCCGCAGCGTTGTCGTGACGGAGAAGAAGGCGGTATTCCGCCCGTGACGTGAACATCCGGTACGGCTCGTCCACACCTTTCGTCACGAGATCGTCTATGAGGACGCCGATGTAGGCCTGATCCCTGCGCAACATGAACGGCGCCTCGCTGCGAGCGTGGAGAGCGGCGTTGATCCCCGCCATCAGACCCTGGGCGGCGGCTTCCTCGTAGCCTGACGTCCCGTTGAGCTGCCCAGCGGAGAAAAGGCCGCTCACCGCCTTGGTTTGGAGGGCCAGGGTAAGCTGCTGGGGGGGAAGATAGTCGTATTCGACGGCGTAGCCCGGGCGGACCAGCCGAGCCCGCTCAAGACCGGGCGTGGCATGAATGATCATCTGCTGCACGAACACGGGAAGACTGGTGGTCAAACCCTGCAGATACATTTCCTGCGTGGTGACGCCCTCGGGCTCCACAAACACGGGATGGTTTTCCCTGTCCGGGAAGTTGATCAGTTTTCGGTCGATGGAGGGGCAGTATCGGGGGCCCTTGCCACTGATGGAACCGCTCTTCAGGGGACTAAGATGGAGGTGCTTGGTCACCACTTCATGAGTTGCGGCAGTGGTATGCGTTAGGAAGCAGGGTACCTGCCGACGTGGCGCCGGTGGCTGCCAATGGGAGAACGACAGAGGCTGCGGATCGCCGGTCTGCGGGGTCATACGCTCCGGGTCGATGGTGCTTCCGTCGATGCGCGGCGGAGTGGCCGACTGAAAGCGGTCAAGCTCCAGGCCGGCAGCGAGGAGGCTCCGCGACAGGCGCTGCGCGGAAAGCTCACCAACCCGTCCCGCCGCGTAACTCCGATCGCCGACGACTACCTTTGCCCGCAAGAAGGTCCCTGTCGCCAGCACAACAGCGCGGGCTCGAAGCCGGCGACCGTCGGCTAGTTCTACCGCCCGCACTGTTTCACGTGAAACATCGAGAGCGACCGCCTCGCCTTGGACCAGGTCGAGATTCGGCGTCCGCGAGAGGACGGCTTTCATCCAGTCCTCGTAAAGTCGCTTGTCCGCTTGCGCCCGCAGTGCCCGCACCGCGGGCCCTTTCGAGGTGTTCAGCATCTTCATCTGGATGAACGCCCGATCGGTGTTTCGACCCTGTTCGCCTCCCAGAGCATCTATCTCGCGCGTCAGTTGCCCCTTGCCGACTCCCCCGATCGCCGGATTGCACGGCATCAGGGCGATGTTGTCGAGATGGAGCGTGACCATGGCGGTGCGGCAGCCCATGCGCGCAGCCGCGAGAGCAGATTCACAACCGGCGTGCCCGCCCCCCACGACAACAACGTCGTACGTCCACTCTCCGCATCCCGCCGTCATCCGATCTCCCCATCCACGGCCGGCCGGCCACAGCCGCCCGACCCAGACGCGCAGTCATCCGGACTCCCGGCATGACTGTATGCAGCCCCGAACCCTCGGCTAGGACACTCGGAGCGGCAGCTCGCGAGAGCTCTTACCACCTCGTGAGCCACGCGCGCTCCCGAACGAAGGCTTTCCAAGTAATCCACTGCGCCGGCGGCCCGCCCCGCCACCCAAATCCACGGCGTTTGGGAGGAGTCGAGGGTCAGCCTGCCGTCGGCAGTGAGACTGGCCACCACAAGGGCATGCACCATATGGCCCAATCGACTTGCCGGCGCCCCCATGTCGATGGACGCGCCTCCGGGCCCATCGATCTCAAAGCCGGCGATGCGCGCTCCCTCGGGAGACAGGTGGAGCTCGCCCGTGGCCATACCGTCGGGAGATAGAATTGGGATCGCCACTCCGCCGCTGGCCTCGTCGAGCACACTCTCCTCAATCCGCAGGCCCTCCGTCCAGTGAACAGCAGGGGGGTAGCCGTCCGGCCAGGCTCCGCCCAGACCGGCTCCCTTCCCCCCACAATCGTCGCCCTGTTCGACGGTAGGCTCGCTTCGCAAGGCCTGCCGCACCTGCTCAAGGTCTGAGTCTCGCCCCTTGGCCGAACTATCCGCGGACCCAGCCAAGATATGGCGGACTGGTATGGTCGCCCGTGTAATGCAGCCGCTAAGGAGGTCCGCCAAGACCCCCGGCTGCGCCGAGTTGTGGGTAGAGAACCTTCCCCCAACTTCCATGGCGACCTCGCGGAAGTTCGCGCCCATCACCTCTAGGGCTTCTCGCAGATCGTCCGCCGGGACCTCCCCGTACCGACCCCCCGGGAGCAGGTCGGCTCCCACAGTGACACGACCGCCTAGACCGAGCCCCACGGCCAGGACAACCGCGTCCGCCTCGATCACTTCTCCGAACACGGTTTCGACTGCGACGCGTCCCTGCCCAGGATCACCGGACCACGAACTCTCGGCCGTTACCACCCTAACGTCGCTCACCAGACCCTGCCTGAACTGCAGCCCCGGGACACATTCGAGGGCCCGCTTCGTCTCGATGCTCACCGCCCGTCTATCCACAACGAGAAGCGGCGCCCCATTGTCGGGAACCGAGGCCGCATTGAGCCAAGCCTCGCGAAGTGCCGCAGGCAGACCCGCCATCGCCTCTCCGATCTCCGCCCAACCACCAGACCCGGCTAACAGATCAGGACCATACCCAGGTAGACCGACCGCGTCCAGAACACTGTTTAGAACCATCACCCGCACACCCTCGTGGGCCAGCACCGCTGCGCACGCACACCCCGAAACACCGGCCCCGACCACAACCACGGAGGGCGAGCCCGCGCTGGAAGAATCTCTGCCCGCTTGCCTTTGGCGCGCGCGCTGCTTCACTTGTGGGCATGCGCACATCCGATTCTTCCCTACTTGCCCAAGCAGAACCTGCTGAAAATCTCGTCCAGCAGGTCCGCGGTCAATTCTTCGCCGGTTATGCGTCCCAGCGCCTGCACGGCCCCTCTGATGTCCTCGCAGATGAGCTCCTCATCGTCGTGCCGGGTAGCGGCCGCAAGGGCTGAGCCAGCGTTTTCCATGGCTTCGTTCACCAGGTCCCGCTGGCGCTCGCTCGCGAGGACGGGCTCCTCCAAGTGGAGCCCTTCTCCACCGGTGATGATCTGTTGGATTCGCGCGCGCAGGTCGTCGAGGCCCTCACCCGTTATCGCTGAGACCCGGCACTCATGCCGGTCACCGAGATGGGTGGCGAGCAATACAGCGCGGTTTGGGCCAATCGTCTGACTCTCCCGCGCCCGTCGCGACAGGTCGCTTTTGTTCCCGACGATGATCGAGCGGGCTGGGTCCAGGCTTCCCACCAGTCTATCGTCCGCATCGTCCCACGGCGCCGACAGGTCGAAGACGGCCAATACCAGATCGGCCTGCTCCATCGCCCTGACCGATCGCTCCACCCCTAACTGCTCGACCTTGTCGCCGCCGGTGCGGATACCCGCCGTATCCACGAGGTGGATGGGAATGCCCCCAATCTCCATGAGCTCCTCCACGGTGTCCCTCGTGGTCCCGGGCATGTCCGACACGATGGCCCGCTCCCTCATGAGAAGCGCGTTCAAGAGCGAGCTCTTGCCCACATTGGGTTTGCCCACGATGGCGGTGCTCACACCCTGTTCCAGCGCGCGGCCCAAGAAAGCCGTGCGCAGGAGACGAGCCAAGTCGTCTTGAACCGAAGTCAGCCTCTCAACAAGCGACCCCCAGTCCAGCGGGTCCACATCCTCGTCGGAGAAATCCACCGTGACTTCGATCTGGGCGAGAAGCCCCACCAGTTCTCTCCTGAGGAGACCGAGCTTCCCTGAAAGTCCGCCTTCCAGCTGCCGCATTGACGCCCTCAACGCCCCCGAACTTCGAGCAGCCACGATCGCGGCTACGCTCTCCGCTTGGGCTAGATCGATGCGACCGTTCAAGAACGCCCGGCGGGTGAACTCCCCCGGCTCGGCCAGCCGCGCCCCCATACGCACCATCAGCCGCAGCACGGCTCGCTGTGAGGCCGGCCCCCCATGACAATGCAGTTCGACCACGTCCTCGCGGGTATAAGAGCGCGGAGCCCGCATGACCGCGAGTAGCGCCTCGTCCACAGACTGACCACTACTTGGGTCGACGACGTGGCCGTACAGTAGACGGTAGGTCTCTCCAGGCAGGAGAGTCGTGCCTCGCGCGGGTCGGAAGGCAGACTCGCAGATGGCGACCGCGGTCGGTCCGCTCATCCTTACTATGCCGATAGCGCCCGGCCCTGCCGCCGTAGAAACGGCCACAATGGTGTCCTCCCCCCATGTCCTAGCCTCGGGGTCCTCCGCGCCAAGGACGGGCTCGACCCCTGGGGGGGGCCATTCGTGTAGGATGTCCGGTCCATCGATCAGGCGTGGCTTCACGTGTGTCTCTCGAGTCGGAGATGATCAGAGGCGAAGATAATGCCAGAAAACAGCTCTCGAGACCACGCCGACAGGCGTCCCATGTCCCGTCTGCTCGCGGCCCGATCCGACCCTCCGCTCGACGCTCAGCCTACCAGGTCACTCGCCCCGGTCGACCGACTCGAGCGACCGGCCTGCTTGAGCGGCCTTGCCCTCCCCCGCCAGTTCGCGGGTCGGGCGGCGGCTCACCGTACTGGTGAGATGACCACCGACCGGTTCGGCTCGCGCCCCTGGCTGGCCGTCATCACGTCGTCCCGGCCTTTGAGCACCAAGTGAACGATCTTCCGCTCCGCCGGGGTCATTGGGGTGAGTTGGACCGGCCTGCCTCGCTTGGCCGCTTCCTCGGCCTTTCGAAGGGCCACCCGTTCTATCTGCCGCCGTCGACGCTCTTTGTATCCTTCTGCGTCCAGTTCCACGTGCTTGCGCGGGTGAGACCCCGGAAAGACCGCGATGCTCGCGAGGTACTCGACCGCATCGATGGTCTGCCCCCTCCGACCGATGAAGATGCCCAAGTCTTCTCCGGTGATCTCAGCATGCAACTCCTCGGCATCTTCGGCGATCCGCACCTGCGCAACAAGCCCCAGCTCGCTCAGCACGCGCCGCAGAAACGCCCGGAGTCGCGCAGCCTCGGAATCCTCGGGAAGCTCCTGTTCGTCGTACTTGCCGCGGCCGCCGCCTTCTCCGTATCCCTCCCGGTACTTCTCGCCCTCGTCGTACTCTTCGTCGTCGAATGTGTCGTCGAGTAGCTCGTCGGGCTGAGCATCGTTCTCGGGACCATAGAAGTCAAAGGCCTCGCCGACGAGTGCGACTTCTACCACGGCATCGACAGCGCCCACGCCCATGAACCCCTCTTCCGGCGGGATCACGATCGTCACCTCATATTGGTCCTCGGCGAGTTCGCCGGGAGCAAAATCAAGTTCGGCGAGAGCCCTTTGAACGGCTTGCTCCACGGTCGGGCCGTTGGCTTTTGCTACCTGCTGCTTTCCCTTGTTTTCCCGTCTTTTGGCCACTGGTCTTGCCTCCACTCTTCCCAGCCGGTCGCGCCGGGGCCGCCTTCTCCTTCGTTGGAGCCTTCTCCTTCGTTGGAGCCTTCTCCTTCACTGGAGCCACGACCACGGGCACGTGAACCGGCATCACCTTCTCGGCGACGAACTGCTGAGCAATAGTCCACAAGTTAGAAGTGAACCAGTAAATGAACAAACCTGCAGGCCACTTACCTATAAACATGAAAATACCCACGATTATGGGCATGAAATAGGCGATCATCTTCTGCTGACTGGGACTATTTCTGGCGGTCTGCCACGAAGCCACAAACTGGCTCGCAATATAAAGGAACATCAATATAATGCTGAACTTAGTGATGTCCGGTATCCACAACCAACCCACGACAGGGTTCACAAAGGCACCGGCCGCATCGCCAACGCCGTCCACCTTCCCCGCGTTGTTCAGCATGATATACAGCCCGAAGAACACCGGGAGCTGGAGCACCAGAGGAAGGCAGGAACCGAAAGGACTGACCTTGTTCTCCTGATAGAACTCCATGGTCTTCTGGTTCAGCAGTTGGCGATCGTTCTTGTATTTCTCCTGCAAAGCCTTTATTTGCGGCTGCAGGGCCTGCATCGCCCGCATACTTTTGATCTGGCGCCAGGTCAACGGAATGAGAACGATCCGCACAATCACAGTCAGCAAGACAATGGACCAAGACCAGCTGATCCCCAGGCTCTCGTGCAGGAACCTAAGGATAGAGAAAAAGAAATCGGCGAGAGGCGAAAAGAGACTGTAGAAACTCCCCATGCCGCCCCCTAGACCGTGCCCGTCCGGTGGTGTCTGAGCCAGCGATTCCATGGGAGAGCCCTGGGACCGCTCAGGTCTTCCCCGGTACGAAGAGCGAACAAGGTCTGGTGCTCCACCGGGTCATAGCCCCCATAACTCAGGGGATTGCAACGCAAGAGCCGCCACGACGCGAGCGCGAGACCGCGCAACACCCCATACTCACTCAGCGCATCGACGGCGTACTGGGAGCAGGAGGGATGGTACTTGCACGAACGAGGCAGGGCGGGCGACACAAGATTCTGGTAGCCACGGATGCTCCAGATAAATAAGGTCCGGGCCGGATTCCAATGACCATTCACGAGGGCGGCCGACGTTCCTCGCCGGGCGAGACGACCGAGGCCTTGCGGAAGACCTCCACCATCTTCGCCTCCACCGCCCCGAAACCTCCCGTTTCGAGCAGTTCGACGATCGGTGCGCGGGCGATCAAGACGACGTCCATGTTCCCCCTGAGAGACTGGCCGTTCGCACGAAAGGCCTCTCGCAAGACACGTTTGATGCGATTCCGGTCCACTGCCGTACCGAGTCGTTTAGAAACGGAGAATCCGACTCGTGGTCCACCGGAGACCTCTACCGCCCCAGGCGACAAGCGCTCGAAATAGTATAGGACGAGATACTTGTTGGCAACAGACCGACCCACGCGGTAGACGCGGGCAAAGTCCTCAGATCGCGATAGTCGGCCGCGAGACCGATTCACGCCGGGCTACGCCGAGAGACGCTTGCGACCCTTGTCGCGTCTGCGCTTGAGTACAGCCCGACCCGCGCGGGTGCTCATGCGGGCTCGAAACCCGTGAGTCTTCTTGCGCTTACGTTTGTTCGGTTGGTACGTCCTCTTCACGTTCCCTCGCTTATCGCTCGAGCGCCGGAGACGCTCGTCGTCTGCGGGCACGCTGTCAAGACCATTTGTCCGGCACGCCGTCATCGCTCCCGCGACCTGCGCGCACAAAGGGTGGCGAAGTATACAAGTCCCGTCTCCGCTCGTCAATCCGCCGGTCGCAGCCGCGGTCGCGCGCACCGCTCGGTGAGGCAAACTCGACTCCCTCGGCTGCCACGCCGCTCGTATGCAGGCCCCGCTGCAAGCGTACACAGGTACCTGGGGATACTGTGGGAAACCCTCCTTGGCGTATCCGTCCGCGCGGGCAAGGCCCCTCGGCATTGTGGACTCAGCCCATACCCAGACCGCTCCCAGCGCACGGGGCAACGCATGACGGTCCTCCGGGCGCCGCCTGAGTCGCGCCCCCCGGACTCCTTCGCCCAGTGATCGGCCTCGTCCGGTCGTTGTTCTCCTGATTGTTGCGACCAACCCACCGAGGGCTAGCCTACAAGGCGCCGTCCGGGCAACATTCGCACCCCCGGTTTCTTCATAGTCCCCCCAAAGCGACCGCCGGGGCCCCTCCACCAGGGGCCGAGAGAAACCCACTTTCCCCATTTTCAACAGAAAAGGTGGTCTATGCGGCTATCGCGTTTCGCTGTTCTACACGTTTTCCACACCTGTGGACTTACCTGTGGATAAGATCTAGTTTATCCCTGCAAAATAGCCATCTGTCCGGTAAGATACGACGGTGCCACACCGGGTTATCGCGGCCAAAAGATTGCAGATTCCGACCTTCTGTTCGCGACAGGCCTGTGGAAAATACCCCCTCACGTCGTTACAATGGCCAAGTGCTTTCGGCACGCCTCGCCCTTTGCCTCTTGGGAGATCGACAGGTGACCATGATCGCGGAAAAGTCCTTCCCGCAGCCACCCACCGATGGCGCGCCGGCTCCCGCTGCAAGCGCCACCCGAACTAGCGACGTCGGCCCTAGCGAGGGTCCCAGCGGAGAGGTGGCACACGATCGCAATGGAGAACCGCCTCGCATCGCGGTATATGGTGAACCGCCCGCCCCTCCCCTGGTTCTTCCCGTTACCGACTACCCGCTGATAGACGCACATGTTACGGACCTTATCGAGGTGCTCACGGGCCGCGTGCACAGCCTGGCTCGCGAGCAAGGCGGCCGTCTGCCGCCGACAGTCGTGCGAGAGTTGGTGGAGAACCTCGTCCACGCCTCGTTCGCTGGGGTGGTCATCACCATCTTGGATCGAGGCAATACCATCCGTGTCAGCGATAGGGGGCCGGGCATCCCCGATAAGGACGCCGCCCTCCGACCCGGGTTCACCTCTGCCGGTGCAGATGCCAAGCGCTTCATTCGGGGTGTCGGCTCGGGCTTCTCGATGATCAAGGAGACCTTGGCCGGTATGGGCGGCGTCTTGGAGATAGAAGACAACCTTGGCCGGGGGACAGTGGTCACCGCGCGGGTCTACCCCGTGGTCGACACACCCCTCGCGCCGGCGACGGTCCCGGCATATAATCTCCCCGAGCGCCAGCTTAAGACCTTGCTGCTGACGGTCGAGCTCGCTCCGGTCGGTCCGACCCGCATCGCCCGGGAGTTGGGCGTGTCCACTTCGACCGCATACAGAGACCTTGTCCTGTTGGAAGACGCCGGTTTCGTCACCTCTCGGCCGACTGGACACCGTTTGGCGACGGAGGCGGGCCTGGCCTATCTGGATGCCGTGCTCTGAGCGCGGCCTGAGCTCGGAGCGTGGGTTTGGCCCTGAGAGGGCGAAGGGTGCCGCAGCAATGGTGGGGGGAGACGATGGTAAACACAAAGGGTGACGATCCTATCTGGGGGGAAGCTCTCGGGCTAATCTCGCAGCAGGTGAACGAGGGTACCTTCCGGATCTGGTTCGAACCGACCGCCGGGTTGGGTCTTGTCGATGACACCTATTCGGTGGGCGTCGCTTCCGACTTCGCGAAGGATTGGATCGACTCCCGCTTTCGGGCGCTTATATCGGATGCCGTCTCCCAAGTGGTGGGCAACCCGGTGCGATGTGACATCGTTGTCTCCCCCGAACTGTCTCGCTCGATGGGTCGTGAAGAGGCGGTGCCCCCCGACCCCCGTGGTCAGCCGGCGGTCGAACCTCCACATGCGCGTCCATCCGGCCGGCGGGAAGCATCCTCTTCGTCAGACGAGAGCAAGAGCACCCGCCCGGCCTATATTTCCAGGGCTCCCGCTGTCGGCACGGCTGCAGCGGCATCCGGGTTGATCGACAAATACGCGTTCGACTCGTTCGTCATCGGACCATCCAACCGTTTTGCCCATGCAGCTGCTCTCGCCGCGGCCGAGACCCCAGGCGCCCAGTACAACCCCCTCTTCATCTACGGCGGCGTAGGTCTCGGTAAGACCCATCTCCTTCAGGCGATCGGCCAGTATGTCCTGCGGAACCACCCCGGGCTGAAGATCCGCTATGTCACTTTGGAAACGTTCACTAACGACTTCATCAACTCTGTCCGCGACGACAGCATGGAGGGTTTCAAGAACAAGTATCGGACCATCGATGTGCTCCTTATCGACGACATCCAGTTTCTCCAGAAGAAGGAGCAGACCCAGGAAGAGTTCTTCCATACGTTCAATACGCTGTATGACGCTGGGAAGCAGATCGTCATCACCTCCGACAGACACCCAAAAGGCCTTGCCACCCTGGAAGACCGCCTCGTCTCTCGATTCGAGTGGGGCCTGATCACAGATATCCAACCTCCCGACCTCGAGACCCGCGTCGCTATCTTGCGCAAGAAAGTCCGTAGCGACGGTGTCGCCCTAGCCGATGATGAGGTGCTGATGCTTATCGCTTCCCGGGTACCGACCAACATCCGCGAGTTGGAAGGCTGTCTTACCCGAGTGGTCGCGTTTTCCTCATTCACCGGACGGCCAATCGACGTCGACCTAGCTCGAGAGGTGCTCAAGGACATTCCTGAGACCGCCTCTACCCGCATCACCATCGACCTTATTCTGTCCGCGGTCGCTGAGTTCACCGGGATCTCGGTCACAGAGATCACTGGTGATAAGCGCTCCCGCCCCGTCGTGGAAGGCCGTCACCTGGCCATGTATCTCGCCCGGGAACTGACAGACGCAAGCCTGCCAAAGATCGGCGACCGCATCGGGGGCAGAGACCACACCACCGTCCTCCACGCGGTCGATAAAATCACCAAACTCATGCAAAAAGACCGGGAGATGTACAATCGGGTCCAGCGCATCACCACCAAGGTCAAGAGTGCGCGGTGAACCTCCTTCCACAGGCTGCTGTCCATAACTCTGGGATTGTCTGTGCAGCGCCGTCATTCACAGCCGCCGACAGACGATCCGACTCGGAGTGTCCTTGGCCGTCCCCTTCGTGTCCACACTCGCATTACACCGAACGCACGTTACTTCTCCTGCTCTCGGTCTGTCCCAAGCGGTTATCACCATCTTTCACACCCCCTATTACACCGGCTATATTCTCTTTTAAAGAATCTAGGAGTACTAGACTCGGCCCCAATCGTACTCAGACGAGCGAGGAGCATCCATGAAACTGATTACCACAAAACCAGCGCTTGTCGAGTGCCTAGGGATCGTGAACAAGGCGGTGTCCTCGCGCAGCTCCATTCAGGTGCTATCCGGAGTGCTCGTTGAAGCTCGCGACGACGGCATCGTCGTATCGGCGACCGATATGGAGATCTCCATCAAGGCCCCGCTGGCCGGGCGCGTGGAACAAGAGGGCTCTGTAGTGATACCTGCTCGGATAGCTACCGATATCGCTAGAAGTCTACCTGCCGGGGACGTGGTGATGGAGCAGCGCCCGGGCGAGACTTACGTAGAGATTCGTGCCGGAGAATCACTTTTTACCTTACACTCTCTCCCTGCCGTCGATTTTCCTCAACTCCCGGCTTTCTCCGGCGAGGGTTTCTCGGTGAGCAAGTCGGCCTTCATCGAGACTGTCGATCGCGTTGCCCCATCAGCCTCTCGTGACGAGACCCGACCGGTACTCACAGGCGTTCTCATCCATTTTGCCAAGACCTCCGTGCGTATGGTGGCCACCGACAGCTATCGCCTTAGCGTGAAGGAAACACCCGTGCAGTCCTCGGTGGTCGAGAAGTTACAGGCCATCGTGCCCGCCAGGCCTCTCCTCGAGCTGTCCCGTATCGCCGCCGCGGTAGCCGACGACACAATCACCATCTTGCCAACTGAGAATCAGATGCTCTTCAAAGTGGGGGGAATATCGCTGGTCTCGCGATTGATCGACGGACAGTTCCCCAACTACCGCCAACTTATCCCCGAGACCTTTGACTACGAGGTCGCCGTCGACCATGACGAACTTCTAGAGGCCATCCGCCGAGTCGGCCTCCTGGCGCAGAAGAACGCCCCCCTTCGCCTCCACTTCGCGAGCAACAATCTCACCGTTTCCGCGGAGTCCCAGGATGTGGGGAAGGCACACGAGGCGATGCCCATCCAATATTCGGGCGACGAGTTGGAGATAGGTTTCAACCCCGAGTTCCTTGAAGCCGGCGTGGCGGCGGTGAAGGAATCCCCCGTGTATCTGCGGTTCATAAGCCCGCTTCGCCCAGGGTTGGTCAAGGGGGCGGGTGACGACTTTCTGTACTTGGTCATGCCTATCCGCCTGAACGATTAAGAGGCACGTCTCCATCGAATGTGACGGCCCCACACCCATTTCGGTAGACCTACCCATCACTCTTGGGCAGTTCGTCAAATTGGCCGGGCTGGCGGCCACCGGAGGAGATGCGAAGCGGCTGGTCGCCTCGGGTCTGGTGTGCGTCAATGCCGCCGTTGAAAGGCGACGAGGCCACAAGTTGGTTTCGGGGGACATAGTAGAGGTGCAGGGGGCAGCGGCGCAGGTGGTGCCGGGGAGCCGCCTCAAGAGGATGACGGACCCCGGCGGCCCGGTTGGCCCCGGCAGCCCGGGGGGCTGACCGCGGTGCTGGTCCGGAGGCTGCGGCTTGCGAACCTGCGTTCTCGCCGTTCGCTGGAGGTGGAGCTGGGACGCGGGTTGACGGTGTTGGCCGGGCCCAATGGGGCCGGCAAGACCACAGTGCTGGAGGCGGCCGCGTTGGTCCTCCAAGGGTCACTACTCCGGCCGGGTACGGTGCGCGACCTGATCAACCGCAGCGAGGACTTTCTCCGCGTTGAGATCGATTTGGAGGAGGCCGGCGTGACGGTCACGGCTGCGGCCGCCTTCTCCCGGGAGGGCGAACGTCGTCTGACGGCAACCGGCGCCCTGCTTCAGGACTCTTCGCGCTGGCGCGACACCATGCCGGTGCGCACCTTCGTGCCCGACGACCTCCGGCTCATCAAGGGCAGTCCCCGGAGAAGACGGGAATACCTGGATGCGCTTGCGGGAAGGTGCGATCCGGCTCATCCGGGCACTCTGCGTCGGTACGAGGAGGCTCTAGCGCAGCGCAACATGCTGCTCCGCACCGTGCGGGCCGCCGGCGAAGGCCAGTTTGCTCCCTGGGAGAAGATCCTCGCTCAGACCGGACTCGCCGTCTCTCGCGCCCGCGCAGCCACGCTGGCGTCGTTCGTCACCTGCTTTCAACAAACACACGCCGACCTCACGGGTGACCCGGTGGATTCCCTTCGGCTGGTCTACCGCACGAATGTCGCCGATCTGGACGAAGAGGGTTACGAAGAGCGACTGGCCCAGACGCGGGGTGCCGACCAGCAGCGCACCTACACGCACGTGGGCCCGCACCGCGACGACTTGAGGCTCCTGCGCCGGGGGCTGGACGTGCGCGACTGCGCCTCCCAGGGAGAGCAGCGGACCGCTGTGTTGGCGCTGGTACTGGCCGAGTGGCAGTCCCTGTGCAGCTCTCCCCGTGAGCCCCTGCTGCTGCTGGATGATGTCATGAGCGAGTTGGACGAAGACCGCAGGCGGGCCTTGGTGGCCCTCGTCCAGCGGGGCGGGCAGACGGTCATCACCACCACCGATCTGCGCTACTTCTCGCCGGACGAGCTGCAGGAGGCCGTGGTTGTGGAGCTCTCAGTGGACCGATGCGGGGATGGCTAGACCCACGGACTTCGATCGATTGGGCGACCTGCTGGGCGAGGCATGTGGGCTGCCGCCCCCGTCCGCCCAGGGCGCGCCGCGCGCTGGAGCGGCCAAGCATGACCGCAGCTCGCCCCCGAGCTCGGGGGCGAGCCCGAGTGGCCCCGTTGATCAAGCCGCCCCCCGAGCTCTAGCCAAGCTATTGTCGGCGATCTGGCCCGAAGTGGTAGGCGACGAGGTAGCCGCCAACGCTCAGCCCGTACAGCTGAAGCGAGGTAGGCTGGTCGTCAGCGCGTCATCAAGCTCGTGGGCGCAGACTCTTCAGCTCATGGGTGACGCCATCGTCGCCCGCGTCAACGAGCACCTGGGCGATGGGGTCGTGGAGAGGGTAGTCTTCCGGCACGCGGGCTGGGATGAGCGTCCGCCCGGGCTCTCCTCGGCGGAACGCCCCGTCGGCCGGCACCTCGAGCGGCGCGAGAACTTGCCGAGGCCGGCTCCGTCGTCGCGTGACGGCGCGACCGCCAGCGGAGGGGTGCCCGGCGGCGGAGGTCTGGATCCAGCGGTGAGGGCAGAGACCCTCTCGGCCGAAGAAAGAACGGTCCTAGCCGAAGTGGAGGGGCTCGATCTCAGCCCTGGATTGCGAGAACAGATAGGGCGTGCGATTGAAGCCGCCTTTGGCCGCGCACAGCAGGATTCTGTTCGCTGACAGCGTACATCTTGAGGTCGGGGAAGGGCCCGTGTGCTATCATATGACGGGCGTGGGTCGCACTCCCCACAGTGACAGGTCGGTCCTTCTTCCAGCCTCCCGGGAGCATCCCCATCAGTCGCGCGAGGCCTCGCCGAGGCGGGTCTGGGGTGTGTCTCCGACACGGAGCGCCCCTGAGCGCCCGCGCGAAGGGCGAGGAGGCTTCGCCTGTGGAAGCCGGGAGAGAAAGAGGTCGAGCCGGTTTGGCAGAACATTCATACGATGTAGGTGACATCCAGGTTCTCGAGGGCCTCGAGCCCGTTCGCAAGCGGCCGGGCATGTACATTGGTTCTACAGGGCATCGCGGTCTGCATCACCTCGTATATGAGGTGGTCGACAACTCCGTCGACGAAGCCCTGGCAGACTACTGCACCAGCATCGACATCACTATCTGCTCCGATTCCTCCGTGCGCGTGGTGGACAACGGTCGTGGCATCCCCGTCGGGATCATGCCCGAATACGACCTGTCCGCGGTCGAGATCGTCATGACCAAGCTTCATGCCGGCGGCAAGTTCGGGAGCGAGGGCTACAAAGTTTCCGGAGGCCTGCACGGCGTGGGCGTGAGCGTCGTCAATGCCTTGTCCGAATGGCTGACCGTGGAGGTCTGCCGGGACGGCTACCGTTTCCGCCAGCGGTACGAGCGGGGTGTGCCGGTCACCGTGCTGGAGACCGTCGGCCCCTGCGGCGACTACCGCGGCACCACCATCCACTTCCTACCCGATAAAGAGGTTTTCGACGACCTCAATTTCAATTTTGGTACCCTCTCCCAGCGCCTACGCGAGGTGGCCTTCCTCAATCGCTCGCTGCGCGTCGCTCTGTCCGACGAGCGGGAGGAGATAGGGGAGGGCGACGGTTCGGCACTGGGCGTCGACGAAGACGACTACGCCTCGTCCGGCGAGTATCTGCCCGGCGATTATGGGAGCGGCGGCGCCCCTGGTTCTGGAGCGCGCGCCCTCGCCGACTCCGAATCCCTAGCGTCCGGCGCAGCGGGCGATCCCGCTACCGGCCCGGCGCCGGGGGGCAAGAAGCGCTCCGAGCCCCGATCGGTCGCCTACTGCTACGACGGGGGTATCGTCGACTTCGTAAAACACATCAACACGCACAAGGACGCCATCCATCCACGGGTAATCCATTTCGAAGGCCAGGAGGCGCAGCCGGAGCAATCCGTCGAGCTGGCCATGCAGTGGAACGCCGGCTACAACGACAACGTGTTCTCGTTCGCCAACAACATCAACACCCACGAGGGCGGTTCCCACCTGTCTGGCTTCCGCGCGGCCATCACTCGGACGATCAACGACTACGCCCGCTCCAAAGGCTTCCTCAAGGAGAAGGAGGAAAACCTGAGCGGCGAGGATGTGCGGGAGGGGTTGGTGGCCATTCTCAGCGTTAAGTTGCGCGACCCTCAGTTCGAGGGTCAGACCAAGACCAAGCTGGGCAACTCCGAGATCCGCGGGTTCGTCGAGGGCGTCGTCAACCAGAAGTTCGCGGAGTTCCTGGAAGAGAATCCCGCCGACGCCAAACAGATCATCAGCAAGACCGTGCAGGCCGCCCACGCCCGCATGGCCGCACGCAAGGCGCGGGACTTGACCAGGCGCAAGAGCGTGCTCGAGAACACCACTCTGCCGGGGAAGCTGGCGGATTGTTCCATCCGCGACCCGGCCTCTTGCGAGCTCTACCTGGTCGAGGGCGATTCCGCCGGCGGCTCGGCGAAACAGGCTCGCGACAGGAGCTTCCAGGCTATCCTGCCTCTCCGGGGCAAGATCATCAACGTTGAGAAGGCTCGGCTGAACAAGATCCTCTCCAACACCGAGATCCAAGCTATCATCAGCGCCTGCGGCACCAGTCTGGCGGATGAGTTCGACCTGACGGCCGCTCGCTACCACAAGCTCATTATCATGACCGACGCCGATGTCGACGGCGCCCACATCCGCACCCTCATCCTCACCTTCCTGTTTCGGAACATGGTGGAGTTGATCGACGCCGGCTACGTCTACATCGCCCAGCCGCCGCTCTACCGGGTCATGCATAAGCGTCAAGACTACTACGCCTTCAACGACGCTCAATTGGAGCAGTTGTTCGAGCGGATCGGCCGAACCGGCATGACGATGCAGCGTTTTAAGGGTTTGGGCGAGATGAACCCGGAGCAGCTGTGGGAGACCACCATGAACCCCGATAAGCGCACCCTGCTCCAGGTGACGGTGGACGACGCGGCCATCGCCGACGAGGTGTTTACCACGCTCATGGGCGACAAGGTGGAGCCGAGGCGTGACTTTATCACCGAGAATGCCCGGTACGTGCGCACGCTGGACGTGTAGGCCGTGGAGACTCTAGAGGGCCGTGTAGAGCAGATCGAGATTGCGGACGAGATGCGCGCGTCCTACCTGGATTACGCCATGAGTGTGATCGTCGGACGCGCCCTCCCCGACGTCCGTGACGGTCTCAAGCCGGTGCATCGGCGCGTGCTGTTCGGCATGCACGACTCCGGCATGCAGCCCAACCGCCCTTACCGCAAGTGCGCTCGCATCGTCGGGGACGTCATGGGTAATTTCCACCCCCACGGCGACCAGGCCATTTACGACGCCTTGGTGCGGATGGCTCAGGACTTCTCCATCCGCTATCTTCTGGTCGATGGGCACGGCAACTTCGGCTCTGTTGACGGCGATTCGGCGGCCGCCATGCGTTACACCGAATGCCGGCTGGCGCGCATCGCCACCGAGATGCTGCGCGACATCGACGCCGAGACGGTCAACTGGACGCCCAACTATGACGAGAGCCGGGAAGAGCCGACGGTGCTGCCGTCGCGTTTCCCCAACCTGCTGGTCAACGGCAGCTCGGGCATCGCCGTGGGCATGGCCACCAACATACCCCCGCACAACCTACGAGAGGCCATCTCGGCCACGGTGGCGCTGATCAACGACCCGTCGCTCACCAGTGGGGACCTCATGCGCTTCATCAAAGGGCCTGACTTTCCCACCGGCGGCCTGATCATGGGCAGCGCGGGCATCCGCGAGGCGTACGAGACCGGCCGAGGCCGGGTGGTGGTGCGTGCCCGGGCCCACTCCGAGCCGCTCAGGCAGGGCAAGACCGCCATAATCGTCACCGAACTGCCGTATCAGGTCAATAAAGCCCTGCTTATCGAGAAGATCGCCGAGCTGGTGCGCGAGAAGAAGATCCCAGAGATCTCCGATCTGCGTGACGAGTCCGACCGCTCGGGCATGCGCGTCGTCATCGAGCTGAAGCGCGAGGCCATTCCCAAAGTGGTGCTCAACAAGCTCTTCAAGCACAGCGCGATGCAGTCCACCTTCGGGGTCAACATGCTGGCTTTGGCCGACGGGGTGCCCAAGACCCTGTCACTGCGCGACATGCTCCGCCACTATATCGCCCACCAGAAGGACGTCATCGTCCGCCGGACCCGGTTCGAGCTCGAAAAGGCCAAGAAGCGGGCCCACATTCTCGAAGGACTGTTGGTAGCCATCTCCAGTCTGGACGAGGTCATCCGCATCATCCGCTCGAGCGAGGATGCGGACGCGGCCAAGACCGGCTTGATCGCCCGCTTCAACCTCAGCGAGGAGCAGGCCCAGGCCATCGTCGACCTCCGTCTCCGGAACCTGACTGCCCTCGAGCGGCACAAGATCGAAGAGGAGCACCGCGACCTCATGGAGCGCATCGCCTACCTGGAGAGCCTGTTGGCCAGCGAAGCCATGGTCTATGACGTGATCAAAGAGGAGCTGCTGGAGATCCAACAGATGTACGGCGACAACCGCCGCACCGAGATCCTTCCCTCAGAAGACGAGATCGACATCGAAGACATGATCGCGGTGGAGGAGATGGTCATCTCCATCACCGCCTCTGGTTACGTGAAGCGCCTTCCCGTGTCGACCTATCGCACCCAGCACAGGGGTGGGATCGGGGTCATGGGCATGGATCTGAAAGAGGGCGATTACATCGAGCACCTCTTCATCACTACGACGCATCACTTCCTGCTCTTCATCACTTCCCGAGGCAAGATCTACCGGCAAAAGGTGCACGAGCTACCGTTGGGCAGCCGGCAGAGCAAGGGGCGGCACGTGGCCAACCTGCTGCCCCTGGCCCAGGGCGAGAAGATCAAAGCGGTCATCGCCACCAAGGACTACACAGACGCCAAGTACCTGGTCTTCGCCACCCAGAAGGGGATCGTCAAGAAGACCCGTTTCTTGGACTACGCCACTTCGCTGAAAGCCGACGGCATCATCGCCATCAACCTAGATGACGACGACGAGCTGGTGGCGGTACGGCACACCAGCGGTCACGACGACCTCATCCTGGTGTCGAGCGAGGGCAAAGCCATTCGCTTCCACGAATACGACGTGCGGCCCACAGGCCGCAACACCATGGGCGTGCAGGGCATGCGCATGCCCGAGGGGCACGTGCTCGTGGGCATGGCGGTAGCCGAGGACGACGCCGACATATTCTGCGTCACCAGTGGCGGCTATGGCAAGCGCACTCCCACCTCCAGCTACCCCACGCAGAAGCGCGGTGGCCAGGGGGTCAAGACCATAAGGGATAGCCCCGACCGGGGCGACCTAGTGGGCGTGACCTCGGTGCGCAACAACCATGGTCTGATGCTCATCAGCCAGGATGGCACCGTCATCCGGGTGCCGGTGGAGAGCGTGCGCACCACCGGCCGGAACACCATGGGCGTGCGGGTGATGAATCTGCGCGGCGCAGACAAGGTGTCCAGCATGGCGCGGGTGGTTGGGACCTCTAACGGCAACGGCGATGCCGCCGACGACGCCCAGGGCGGGTCATACGACGGTTTGGACGGAGCCGGCCTGGACGGCGGCTTATCCGGTTCCGCTCTAGTCGAGGCCGACGAAGATTTTGGCTTCGGCCCGGGCGCCCTTGAAGAAGAACTCGGCGCCGACGACGCCGAGGACGACGCCGACGAGCTGGAATGAGAAAGGACCAGCCCGCCCGATGATCCCGGGCGGGCTGGTTGTCAGGCCTCAGCCATTCAAGCTGCTGTACGCTAAGAAGCTCTGTCTCTCACTTGCCTCCGCCGGCCACATAGGCGGCCAAAGCTGTGATCTCATCCGCCGACATCTTGTCGGAGAAGCCGGGCATGCTGCTGCCGACTCCGCTCTTGATGGCCGTAGCAATGTCGGCGGCTGCCCCGGGCTTGCCGTCGGCGTGGCATCCCTTGCAATCCCTGGCATAGAGAGCAGCCGCATCGATACCGGCCGCGGTAGTAGTGGGGGCCGCCGCGGTAGTAGTGGGGGCTGCCGCGGTAGTAGTGGGACCGGCAGCGGTAGTGCTGGGCCCAGACGTGGTGTCCGTGGTGCTACCACCGCAGGCGGCGACGACCAAGACCACCAACAAAAGAACGAGACACACGCACACTCCCAGCAACCAAACTCGTTTACCGCACATTTTTGCCCTCCTTCGGACCGATTGAACCAAAGCTTCGTTTCTTGTTCTTCCCAATGGGCCACGGACCACTTGGGTCGAGCGCGGCGGGAAGTGTACCAGTTTTGTGTGGGGGCGCAAACCCGGCTTGCCGGGGGGTCGGCGAAATAGGCCTTCTGCTATCATCTTCCTGGCAAGAGGCGGGATATCGCTCGCTGGGAACAAGGAGCACGATCGATGTACTTCTGGTACTGGTCCCTCATCCTGCTGGTGCCGGCCCTGATCCTGGGTATCTATGCACAGGCCAAGGTCAGTTCTAGCTTCAGCCGTTATTCACAGGTGCCCTCCGCCCGGGGTCTCACCGGCGCTCGGGCCGCCCGCGTCCTTCTCGACGGAGCCGGGCTCGCCGATGTGGGCATCGAAGTAGCCGGAAGCCGCCTTTCCGACCACTACGACCCCCGCTCGCGGACGCTCACCTTGAGCCCGGAGGTGGGCAACAGCAACTCGCTCGCCGCGGTGGGGGTGGCCGCGCATGAGGCCGGTCACGCCATGCAGCATGCCGACGGCTACGTGCCCTTCAAGTTCAGGAGCGCACTGGTGCCGGTGGCCAATGTCGGCACCAACTTCGGGTTCATCCTGTTCTTCGTGGGCCTAGCTTTCTTTCGTAGCGGGTTGTTGATGAACATCGGCATCTTATTGTACGCAGCGGCCGTGCTCTTCACGTTGGTGACTTTGCCGGTGGAACTCAACGCCTCCCGGCGGGCCATGGCTCAGCTCTCGGATCGCAGCATCCTGGTGGCCGACGAGCTGACCGGTGCGAAGAAGGTCCTGAACGCGGCTGCGCTCACCTATGTGGCCGCTGCTTTGATGGCGATCCTTCAGTTGGTCCGGCTCATCCTGATCAGTCGCAGGTCCTAGCCAATAGGTCGGAGGGGAGGGAGGGCTCATGTCTGTACCACGGGTCCTGCTGGTTCCCACGCACCACACGGGCTTGGCTAACGCCGTGGCGGCGGCTGCGGCTGAGATAGCCACCGCCCAGGGGCGGCGGGTCCGCTACCACCACCTTGGCCCACTGAGCCCGGTCTCGTCGTGGGACCGTTGGGAGGGCGCCGCCTTTCTCGATCCCGCCCTCTACAGCGAGGAGGCCCTTCTCGGTTTGTACGACGTGGCCACGCGGGGCGCGCATCTCTCCTTGCTCTCGTCGAGCAGAGGCGTGCTCGATCGGAGAGACGGGGCCGGGTGGCTGCCCGCCGATGTGGCCCGTCTCTTGGATTGTCCGATAGTGGTGGTCTTGGATTGTCGGGGCTGGGGCACCGGCATCCGGGCGTTGGTGGCCGGTCTCAAGTCTCACCTTGACGGACTCAACCTAGCGGGCGCGGTGCTGTCGGGGGTCGCCGATCGCGACCACTGCGAACTGTTACGGAACGTGCTCGGCGACGAGAATGTGCCCGTCGTGGGCTGCCTTTTCGAGGGAGACGGGCCGGGTTGGGATGAGGCGCCACCGGGAGCGTGGGGGCTTCCCCTGGACACCACCCTCTTGGAGGCGGTCTCTCGCCAGGTCGACATCGGCGGTCTCGAGGGTCTGGCCGGTCAGCGAGGCTTCCTGTCTTCGCAGAACTGGCTGATCGACCGGGGGGCCGATGGCCCGCTGGTCGTGGTCGCGGGCGGGAAGGGCTTCACACCCTGGAGCCGAGACTCCGTCGAGGTACTGCGCTCGGCCGGGGCCCAGGTTCGCCGCCTGGACCTGCTGGAAGACGACGTGTTGCCGAGGGAGACCGCCGGTCTGGTCCTGGCCGGCACTGTCTGGCCCGCGAATCTGCCCGATATTGCGATGAACCAGTCCTTGCTGCGCGATCTGCGCGGGCGTATCAGCGAAGGCCTGCCCACTCTTGCCCTGGGCGGGGGGTCGCTGATCCTGCTCAGCAAGATCCAGGATTCGCTGGGGCGGACCGTGGAGTTGGCGGATGTGCTCCCCGCCGAGGGTGAGATCCTGTGGGATCTGGAGGACCCGGTGTACGTGGAAATGACCGCCGAGCGGGACGGCCTACTCCTGACGCAGGGGGAGACTGTGACCGGGTGGGTGGTGACCGACGTCGAGGTGTTCAACCCCAACGTCGGGTGGGATCCTCCCCTGACGGTGCGAAGCACCGGGGCGCTCGGCGGGCAGGCCGAGGGCGCCGGGACCGGCTCGCTCATGTGCTCCCGTGCCTTTGTGCACCTGGCTGCCAAGCCGGACATGGCTCCTCGGTTCGTGGGCGAGTGCGCGGCCTACGCGGCCAGGCATTCCTCGCCAAGCCACGGATGACCGGCCGCGGCGTCCGGCGAGCCGGGGCGGCTCGGGGTTGGTCAGCGCGGGAGGAGTGCAATAGCCTGGGAAGCTCCTATAACACTGAGTAACGGCAAGAACTGGGCCAGGCAGCAATACCCTGGCCGCGAGAAGGAGGCAACGTGGCGGCTACGAGCACCGACCCGGTCATCAAACACTACCGGGAGCAGATCTCCGACAACGATCTCAAGATCTTGGAGGCCCTCAATAAGCGGGTCAAGTTGGTCAAGAGCCTGAAAGACTACAAGGATGCCCAAGGCCTCAGTTTCTACGACGCTGCTCAGGAAGACTGGGTGGTCACGTATCTGTGCCGCGCGAATCGGGGCCCGTTGTCCAATGACGGTCTGCGAGAGATCTACGCGCTGATCCTGCAGGTGGCCAAGCGCGAAGCGGCTGCCCTGGGAGAACAAAGCGGCGACTAGGCGCTTGGCGCCGACTGGGCGCCCGGGATTCGCCCCCGCGCGGTCCCTAAAAATCCTCGGGCGAGACCTCGTCGAGGAATTGCCTGAACTCCTTCACGATGTCGTCGACGTTTTCGATGTCCTGCTCGAACTCGATGCCGTTTATCTCGAGCAGTTCCTTGGAGGCGAAGATCGGGGCGTCGGTCCGCACAGCCAGAGCGATAGCGTCCGAAGGCCTGGAATCCACCCGTATCTCTTGGCCGCCCGCCTCGAGTTGCAGCACCGCGTAGAAGGTGTTGTCCCGCAACTCGGTGACCAGGACGCTTGCGACGTTGGCGGAGAGCTGCTCGATGATGGCCGCGAGCAAGTCGTGAGTCATCGGGCGAGGCAACTCTGCGTTCTGCAGTTTCATCAGGATGGCAGCCGCTTCTGGGTGTCCGATCCAGATAGGTAGAAAGCGGTTCTTCCCTTCGACCTTCAAGAGGACGATGGGTTGCTTGCTCGCCACATCGAAGCTTACGCCGTACACGGTGACTTTTTCGAAGTCTTGCATGGTCTCCTCGCTCCGGTATCCCCCATAGGTTACCCCGAGCTGCTCCTCACGTCACCTGGTGTCGCCTTCAGCGAAGGTCCCCGGCCCGACGGGGCCTTCCTTGACATCATAGGTAATGCCGGTAAACTACCCGCGCATGGGCCTATAGCTCAGTTGGTTAGAGCGCACCCCTGATAAGGGTGAGGTCAGTGGTTCGAATCCACTTAGGCCCACCATCGACTTCTCAACCCGCAGGTTCAGAATGGTCATGCGTGGGGGATTAGCTCAGTTGGGAGAGCGCCGCCTTTGCACGGCGGAGGTCGCCGGTTCGACCCCGGTATCCTCCACTTCCCTCGCAGGGTCAAGACCGCCGGAGAGACGCCGTTGATTTTCGATCGGATACTGGCCGTCACCGATGGCACCGAAGCTTCGCTGCGAGGCGTCGAGGCCGCCGCCCAGCTGGTCGCGCGCTATCAGGCCGAATTCATCCTGCTGACCGCGGTCTCGGTGCCGCAACACGTGGTGCTCGCCGCCAACATGGATGAACGGACCATCGAGATGTATTTGGAGCGGATGGCCCAAGAGGCTCTCGGCTCCGCCATCACTGCGCTGCACCGCCAGGGCGTCGGCGCAGAGGTCAAGGTGGTCTTCGGACCGGCCCCAGAAACCATCTTGGCTGAGATAGAGACCAGCCAAGCGGATCTGGTCGTTATGGGTCGCAGAGGTCGCAACGAGCCGAAAGACCTGGTGCTGGGCAGCGTCAGCGACCGCGTCGCTCGTCACATCAAGGTACCGATCCTGCTGGTTCCCTAGGGCTCACCCCGGTGATCGCCGGGTGCCCGTCTCCGGAGCAGTCTCAAATTGGGTCGCCCGCTGGTCGCCGCGATTCCTCTCATGGCGTACGTCTACTCCGTGGGTGAACAGCCTAGTTTCATTTAAAAGATTTAGCAATACCTATTGCAAAACGCTTGCAGTTCCTCTACACTGCAATTGAGCCCACATGACAGGACAGCGCACAGCCCCGCTTCCGCGTGTGACCGAGCACCAGAAAGCTCGTGTCAGGCTTCCGCTCCTCACCTTCTTGGCTCTTGTCGGTCCACCGCTGACCGGGGTACATTCCGCCCCAGTCTGGGTCGTCTACATTATCTTCGTCGTTCTTTA
>Ga0214473_10000618_pt1 | contig 49666 bp, 87 predicted proteins | sample RVTome_7_FD_203509 | JGI IMG/M metagenome (GOLD analysis project Ga0214473, IMG submission 203509) | Soil microbial communities from uranium-contaminated site in the Upper Colorado River Basin, Wyoming, United States - RVT98D197 | ecosystem: Environmental > Terrestrial > Soil > Contaminated >...
CGTAGTTCACCGAGAGGTCCATCCCGAAGTCGTCCTGCACGCTGTCGGGCTGGCCCATGTCGCTGAGGTCGAAGACGCGGCGCTTCGACACGCGCATGTGGCGCGCCTGGCCGTTGAGCATCTCGACCGATAGTGCGTTCATCGCCTCACCAGTTGGGCTCGTTCCAGTCCTTGTGCCCGAAGCCGCCGGGCTCGAAACCTGCGACCGCGCCGCGGATCGTGAGATCGTTGTTGACCCAGCCGTGGCCCGGCAGCCAGACCTGTCCGACCACGTGCGACCACTCGCGCGGCCGCCGCGGGTCCGCCTTGTAGGTGCGGAACCGGTGCGGGGCGCCGAGCACGCCCAGGGACGCGGCCCACAGGACCGAGCTGTCGTCGCAGTCGCCGAGCTTCTTCGCGTACGTGAACTTCGGATGGTTGACCAGCTCGATCTGGTGCGGATCGCGCACATAGTCGATGGGGTGCACCTGCCGGTACCAGTGGTCGAACCAGCGGATCTCGCCGAGGTAGTCCTTCCAGCCGATGGCGCCGCGGGCGCGGCCCTCCTGCCGGATCTGCTCCATGAGCGCGCGCCACTCGGAGGAGGTCTTGGCTTTCAAGACCGCCTTGTGCATGTTCTTGATCGTCTCCTCGGTGAAACGGCCCACGCCGATGTGCTGGATGTCGTACTGGCCCAGCGTCGGACCGTTCGCGAGCTGCGGGCCGCCCATGCCCGCGAAGGCGGGGTCCATCTGAATCCACGGGTCGACGACCGGCCGCATCGTCGGCGCGCAGGGCAGGCCGTACTCCGACGGCGGGCACCCGACGCTCTTGACGGAGCCAGGGAACATGGAGAGCAGCAGCCCGAGGTCGGAGCCGCCGACGGGAGTGGCCGCGGGGTTGACGGAGAGGAAGGCGCTGCGGGTGCCGACGGGTGCCTGCTGAGGGCCCGGATACCGAAGGACTCCGGTCGGCGGCGAAGAAACCATCCGATCCCCCACAGGGGATCAGCGCGCGCGAGCTACTGGAGCGCCAGGTTCAACTTACCGGCGATGAACGTCACGTTGACGAACTTTCCGCACCGGCTGGCCTTGCACTTGATCTCGATGCTGGCGGGGATCTCCCCCGCTTTCAGCTCCTTGATCTTGAACAGAAGATGTCCGCAGGAGGGGCACGAAACCCGCTGCCCCTCGGGCACGGGCTTGGTGGCCTCTTCCGTCTGCGTCCCTTCCAGCAAAGCCTCGCTCCAGAACAAAAGAACCCGCGACGGGCTGATCCTTCGCGGGCTATGTCCGTGGCGACCGTTGCGCGGCTTCGAGCCGTCTGGTCGGTCTGACGGGCTAACGTCCGTTGCCTTGAAGTCTAGGCGTCAACGGAGAGGATGTCAAGCGATTCCCGGAATGCTACGTACGAAGGGCCGCGCAGAGTAGAGGCCGAAGTCGAAGCAGCAGTTCGCCACCAGCACATTTCCATCTTGCGATGCAGGCACCGTCAGGAACGGCCTGCCCGAATCGCCAAGCGGCGACCGCGGGGGCACGTCCTTGATGTTGCACCCCGCGATGATGAGGCCGCCCTGCGCAATCAGGCCGACGTTGTGGGGGATCTCCAGGACTTTCCAGATGATCTCCGTGCCGCCGGGCAGGAAGACGTCTCCCCCGCTGGGGGCGAGCCGTGCGATGGCCTGCTGCAAAGCCTCGCCCTTCATGAGCGTGACCTCGGTCGGCGGCGGCGTGAAGAACGAGATGAGCGTGCGCTTCGGCGCGACCAGCGGCGCGGCGAACGCGCCCGCCAGCAGCCCGAGGAATCCGCGGCGACCGAGCCTGGGATCTCCTATTCGGTGACGACCGGCAGCGACGGCAGCTTGCGGAGCGGCGGCCGGTTCGAGAGCATGCTGGGCTTCGCCGGTGCCTCGCCCGGCAAGGGACCCTGCGCCTCGCTCGCGGCTTCCTCCAGCGCCTTCTTCTCCGCATCTTCGGCCTTGGCCGCCTCTTCGTCGGTGATGCGGTCGAACTCGCGCTTCGCTTTCACCGCGTCCTCCCACGTGGGGACGCGCGGCATGCGCACGGGAGAGGCGTCGAGATCGCCTTCGGAGATCGCGGCCATCTGGTCAAGCACGTACTCGATGGAGGAATACTTGAGATTGAGCGCCGTGATCCGCTCGTCCATGGCGTCGACGGACTCGGCCAGCCCATCCATCGACTCCTGCATGTCGGAGAGCGCGTCAAGGAGGCCCTCCTCCTCCTGGCCCTCGTCGTTCACGCGGCCGAGGATCGCGACGTTGAGCGCGCGCGTGGCCTTCGTCGATTCGAGCAGCGCGCTCGTCAGCTCCTTGAGGAGCTGCTCGCCCACGGACTCCGCGACGGCGTGACCCGCGGGCGCGCCGGGCGACTTCGACTCCTGTGGCTCGTCGGCCATCGTCTATCCCCCCGCTTCGGGCTGATCCTCGGCGACGGCTTCCTCGCCCTCGCTCTCGTAGGCGTCCTTGATCCAGTTGATCCCGGCGGTGAGCCACTTCCGGTTGAACTGGTACTTCGGGTGCGACTCGGCCAGAAAGGAACCGAGCTGATCGAGGAGCGCTGGCTCCGCGTACGGCCGGATCGCGTCCATGACCTGATCGGAGTTCTCGGAGAGCGCCACCTTCTCGATGATGTCGCGCGGCAGTTCGTTGTACGCCTTCTCCGGCCACTTCATGCCCGCGATCCCAAGCTGGATCTCGTGCAGCACGCCCTTGAGGACCCAGTTCGTGCGGGCCTTGTACTGGTCGTTGAGCGGAACGTTGCCGACCACCTGCGACGGCGGCGCGGTCACGGGCGGCGCGGCGGCGCCGGGAAACGCAACCGGCGCCGGGGCGGGCGCGGCCGTGTGCACCGCGGCGGCGGCCACCGGAGGCGCGCTCGGGGGCGGCGGGGCGCCGGGCTGCATGCCGGGCGGCGCGGCGACCGCGGGCATGCCGCCGGGGTTGCTGGGGGGCATGTTGCCCATCCGCCGATTCACGCTCTCGTAGACCTTGCCGATGCCGTCCTTGAGTTCCTTGCTGAGGCCCTCGTACATCTTGACCCCGTGCTGCTTCATCATGTTGTCCAGCTCTTCGCGGCTGGGCAGGCCGCCACCGGCGGCGGCGCGGCGCTCCAGGAACCCGAGGACCTCCGGCACCATGTCCGTCGTCTTCTCGACGAGGTACGACGGGAAATCAGGCGGGGTCGTCGACCCCCCGCCCGTCATCACCGTCCTCGTCTCCGCGAGGCTTCGCATCGCTTCGGTTGCTTTTGCGACGAGGGCGAAAGGGTCCGCCGCGCCCCCACCTCCGGAGGGTCTCGTCGCAAGCTGGACCAGCGCCGTCGTGGCCGCGTCGTTCTTCGGCTGAGCGAGCGCCTGGGTCAGCTTGTCGTTGATGGAGTTGAACTGGCCGTCGTACTTGTCGCGCAGGCCGGTGATCGCGGCGGTGACCCCCTTCTCCATCTCGCCGCGGAGCTTCGTCTCCATCGACTCCAGCTTGTTGAAGAACTTGTCCTGATCGAAGGCCGGGGGCGGCGGGGGCGGGGGCGCGTTCAGCTTCGTGAGGATGTTCTCCAGCGCCTTCTGCTGGGAATCCTGCGTCAACTTGAGCGGGCCGAGGATCGCCTCCAGCTCCTGCTTGCGCTCGCTGCGGTTCTCGCGCTCCTCGTCCTTCTCCCGCAGGCGCTTGTTCTCGTCGCGGAGCGGGGCGAGGTTCGTTTCGAGGGCCCTCGTCAGCTTGGTGTCGAAGTCGTCCTCGTCGTCCTTCCGGGCGTGCCCGTTGCCGTTGCCGTTCTCGTCGGCCTTGAGCGCGCGCTCGGCCATCGCGCGGCGCGCGCGGGCCTCGGCGAGCTTCGCGATGTGCTCCTCCTCGTCCGCCTGGATCTTCGCGATCTCCACGCGCTTGCGCGCCTTGATGATGTCCGGGTCGTTCGCGAGCGGGTCTTCCTGCTCGGTCTCGAAACCGGGAGCGAAAGGTTCCGTCATGCCCGTTCCTCCTCTGCGGCTCCCGCCTCGTCCACCGAGGTCGCCGACATCCACCATCATCGGGTCCATCATGGGCTCCCCGGGGACCACGATGGTGTCCGCCGCCACGATCTTGTCGTTCTCGTCGAGAACGCGCACGTGCCACTTCTGCCCGCCGCGTTGCTCCCGGATTTCGTTCCTGACCTGATCCTTGGTCATGCTCCCGGTCGGGAACAGCTCCAGCTCGTCTCCGAGCGGCGTGCCGTCGGCCATCTTCGGCGGAAAGATCCGCTTCGCGAAAATGGTGTTCTCGGTGTTCCGAATCGCGCGCTCGAACTTCTGCGATTCTCCGCGGGGGGTGGAGCTACGGGCGTTGCCCGTATCCCTCCCGGCGGCGCCCATCACCCGGTCCACGGTCCCCTGGTCGACGTCCCCCTCGACCTCGATCCGCGCTCGCGCGCCGCGGGGCGTCTTCTTCGCTCCCCTGGGCGGGGCTGCCGGGGTTTCCACGTCGGCTTCGTCGGCCATGCACGTCTCCTGTCGGTGTGGTGGTTTCCCCTGTACTGGCGAAGTCTACGCGCACCCGAGGAGAGGGTCAAGCGAATTCCGGTTGACAGCTCCCCATGGCGTAAGGTACTAACTAGTGTATCATCATGGCAAGAAAGAGCGTTGTGAGTTCCGGCGTGGCGATGCCGTCGATCAAGCTCAAGGTCTGCATCTTCTGCGGGATGCCCAACGGCTGGAAGCTCGACAAGGTGGGGCGCCCGTACCTTTCCTGCGGCAACTGCACCATCCGCGTGTTCCCTCACGGCCCCTCTTCGATAGCGGGGATCGAGCTGCTGCACGAAATGCTCGTCAGGTCCGGGATCGCCCGATTCCGGCAGGCGTTGCAGCACCGCGTGAACCGAGATGCGCAGCACGCGCTCCGGAAAGCCACGTGACTAGCTGTCCCCTGAACGGATAGCTCCGCTTTCGCTTTCCCCCTCAGCTCTCCGCCCCGGCCGAGTGCTTTCCGGGGGGTCCGGGGGCCTGGCGGGCACGCGGAAAGCATCCTCCACGAGGCCGCGCAACATCCCGGGCCGCAAAGACTTACGCGCGTAGGCCGCTCGAAGGGCCTTTTACCCTGGGTTTGTGGCCCGAAAAACCCCCCGGACGGGCCTTATTACCTGCTGGTAGTCATGGCTACGGCTGGGTGACGATTTTGGTAGGGCGGCCGCCTGGGCGCGCAAGCGTGCCAAATATTCAAGCCTCTGGCCGCCAATGACTTACGCGCGGGCCAAGCCGAAAAAGCCTTGTGGCATGCCGCTTGCTGCCTTGCAAGGCAGGTTCGGGAGGGTGCCCGAGCCCGGGGCGGCCAGACGGCCGCGAGGGACGCCCCGACGGTGACGCGGCCGGACAATCAGGGGGGACCCATGAGCGCCGAGGCGGTGAAGTTCGAGCGGAAGGGCGAGGCCGTCAACGTGACGGTGAACCTCGTCGAGGCCATGAAGCTGCACACGTCCAGCGGGCGCCCCGGGACCTACGGCGAGGCGCGCATCACGGGCCCGGACGGCAAGCCCGTGCGCATCACGGTCAACATTTTCCAGACGGGCAAGCCCGCGCCCGTCAACCTGACCTAGCGCCGGGGAGGGCCCCCTCCGCCTGCGGGCGGGGGGCGGCCCGTCAACGGGGCCCCGCGTGGGCCCCGCCGACGGACCGAGCGAAGACGGAGGGACGATGCAACGAGCACGGGACCAACCCGGCAGACGGGGCGGGGCGCTACGGCGCCCCGTCCCCTCCCCGCCCCCTGCGTGGGGGCTGGAAGGGGACCGAGTTTTGAAAGGGTGGAGCATGCCGATTTGCGACCGGTGCAAGGTGACGCTCAAGGCGGATGGGACGTGCCCGCAGTGCGGGGTGTCTCACGCGGGCGAACCGTGCCCGGCCTGCGGGTGCCGGGGCTACCACGCGGAGAACTGCGCGGACCCGGGCGACCCGTGGCGCGAAGCGGGCCCCGCCCATCAGGGGAGGAGCCAGTGAACAGCATTCGGCCGATCATCGAAGCGCTTGAAGGGGCTCACGCCCATTTCAATACGGCGCTCTTCGGTGGCCGCCTGCGGACGCGGCCCGTCATCACCGTGCAGACGCGCGGCCGGAAGTCGGCGTACGGCTGGTACTGGCCGCAGCGCTGGCAGAACGGCACGAGCAACCCCGCCGAGCTGAACATCAGCGCGGAAGAGTTGAAGCGGGACCCGGCCGACGTGCTCCTGACCATGGCGCACGAGATGGTGCACCAGGTGGCCGACGAGACCGGCGTCAAGGACACGTCCCGGGGCGGCCGGTACCACAACAAAGCCTTCGCGAAGTTGGCCGAGGCCGCCGGACTCTGCGCCCCCGCCGCGCCGGACAAGCGGCTGGGATTCTCCGGCGTGACCTGGGGCCCCGAAGGCTCGCGCGGGCGCGCGGCGTTTGACAGTTTAGACGCAACAATTCGCGCGGGCTTCGACCTGGCGCGGACCCTCCCCAACGTGAAAAAACAGAAATCGAAGATGCTGCTGTTCACGTGCGGCTGCGGCTTCAAGATCCGGTGCGGCCGCCGCGAGCTGGCGGCGCAGTGCCTGGCCTGTGACGGCGAGTTTACCTTGCAGGATGGAGGGACCGGAGCATGAGCGCTTGGGTAGTCTCGAAGAAGCACATCGACCTGCTGGTATCGGCCGGGCTGCGGTACGGCAAGGAGTATGCCCTGCGCTGGGAGATTCCGGTGCTTCCCTCCGGCTGCGCCGGTTCGCGCGAGCGCACGCTGGAGCGCGCGAGCGCATCGTCGGTTGGCGTCATGCTGTGGGCCGAAAACCAGAAGAGCGTCAATCACCGGTACAACCAGAAGGACATCGAGCCGGAGCTGTACGAGTTCAAGCGCTACGGCGTCGAGATTGACCCTGTGGTGGTGCTCAAGTCGATCCGGTGCTACGTGTACCAGAGCTGCGAACATGCCGAATGGGAGCAGAGCGAGGCGCGGGCCTTCTGTGACGCGCTGACGCTGGCCTGTCTCCCCAAGCTACCCGGCTACGATGCCGCGCCGTGGGGGATCTAATGGACTTCGAGAATGATGTCCCGCTGAACCTGGCGCAGGCCGCGCACGCGGGTACCTCCATGGTCCCGGAGAAGCGCGCCGAGCAGATGCAGGCCGAGTACGCGCAGACCATGCGGGCCGACTATGCCACGCTGGAGAAGTACGCGACGACGGACGAGAAGCGCGCCACGCTGGCGGCGGAGTTCGAGCGCTTCCGCGAGGGCTACCGGCGCCGGTTCTGTGCCTGGCTGACGAGCCGGTCCCGCATCGTGTCAAGCATGATCGCCGGGCCGTCAAACTTCCCGGCGCGCCGCATGCAGAAGCGGAACGACGTGGCCGACCGGCGTATCGGCGAAGTCTTCGAGTTCCGCAAGCGGGCGCTGGACGCTATCCGCCGGGCTCTGTGCCCGGAGCTGGCGCCGATCATGAGTGGCGACACCGACGCGGCCGACCGTCTCCGCGCGAAGATCGCGGCGGCGGAGGCCGCGCAGGAGCGCATGAAGGCGGTCAACCTGGCGCACAAGCACTACCTGAAAGACTCCGCCACGCTGGCGGCGTCCGGTCTCGGCGAGGCCGAGCAGAAGCTGGTGCGCGAGTACAAGCCCGCGTATTCCTGGGAGCCGCATCCGTATGCTCCCTTCGAGCTGACGAACAACGGCGCCAACATCCGGCGGATGCAGGAGCGGCTGGCGCAGGTGGAGCAGGCGAAGGCCACGCCGGAGACGGCGGCGCAGGGAACGGCGGCCCGGCTGGAGGACTCTCCGCCGGACAACCGCGTCCGCCTGTTCTTCCCGGGCAAGCCCGAGGCCGACGTCCGGGAGACCCTCAAGCGCGGCGGCTTCCGGTGGACCCCGACGATGGGCTGCTGGCAGGCGTACCGCAACCCCGGCGCGCTGGCGCTGGCGCGCAAGGTGGCCGGGGTGGGCCCGCATCCGTGCGGGCGGTGCGACCGCGCCAACGAGATCGTGAACCAGTGCGGATGCGACCAGAACAACCTGCCCACGCCGGTGCCGCAGGAAAGAGCTGAGGCGTGAGGTTCCAGATGCGATTCGACTACAAGGGCTACCGGGTAGGCGTGGAGCTGTTCCGCGGCCAGTGGCGCGCCTGGGTGAAGCGCGCGGGCCAGCCGTTCCGCACGGCAGTCAGCGGGTACGGGACGGAGCAGGAAACCATCGACGCGGTGAAGCGCTGGATCGACAAGGTGCAGGCGGTCTAGGAAAGTTGACGGTTTAGACTCAACGGAGGTTGGTATGGGCTGGCTTTTCACGTACGGGTCGAAGCGCGCCGAGCTGATCGCGGAGCGGTGCGCGCTGCGGGAGTGGACGCGGAGCGACGGCGTGCTGGTCAAAGACGCGGTGCTCGCCCACTGCTACCGGGGCGGCGTCTTCAAGGGGACGTTCTACGCGGTGCACGAGCGGACCATCTTCGAGCCCGACAAGGCGCCGGACGTGGAGCGCTGGATTGAGGTCACGCTCATGCAGTGCCACAACTATCCCGGCTACGGGATGAGCTGGGGCTACAAGGACATGGAGGAGACCATGGGCCCGTGCGAGGTCTCCTGCCCCCTGGGCTACCTGGACATGGTGCCGGAACCCAAGTGCGCGGCCGACTGCCCGAAGGACGGGCACGGGCACGAATGGGCGCGGCTCTGGCGCCAGCGCGTGCGCGCCTACCACGCGGCGAAGAAGGTCACGCGGGACCAGAAGGCAGGCGAGCGCCGGGCGGCGAGGGCCATCCGCGAGACGATGAGGTTCTAGCCCCATGAACGAGCAGAAGGGACTAGCGCAAATGAAAGACGCGGAAGGCTTCACGGTGCGGGATCAGGATAAGTACCAGATCCGCTCGACGGGCTACTCGTCCGACAGGTTCGGCGCTTGCGAGTGCTGCGGAAAGCACGTTTCCGAGGTCTTCATCCTGAATCACCAGATGCGCTATGACGACCCCGAGCTTGGGCCATCCTGGACCTACTACGGCAACATCGGCATGAAGTTCGGGCACGAGGCTTGCCTGAAGCGGCTTGTGGCCGCGTTCGTTGTGGCCGTCGCGTAAGTGGAGGTTCGCGTGAGACTTCGGATGGAGGGTTTGTGAAAGAGTTCAGCGAGATGCATAACGTGGGCAGAGCGAAGTATGTCGTAAACCACCACGACGGCATCAAGCGGCACGAAGACGGTAGCCGGTTTTTCGACATCGCCATCTTCTCGAACAAGCGCAACAAAAACAAGTTCGTGAAGGGCTTGCTTGCGAGTGGCTACAAGGCGCGATAGGGAGATTTGAGGAGAGCTACATGGAAAAGCCCACGGTGGAGTTGAGCGACTCGGACGGGAACGTTTTCAGCATCATGGCCCGCGTCAGTAAGGCGTTACGTCGGGCCGGGCTGGGCGAGAAGGCCGACGAGTTCATGAAGAAGGCCAAGGAGAGCGAGTCCTACGGTGCCGTGTTGCAGCTCTGTGAGGAGTACGTCGATGTCGAGTAGGGAGCCCGCAATCCGGATCAGGCTGACTGCCTTCGACGGCACGGACCGCGAGGTTCTGCCGGGCGACGACACGGTGACGATGTGGGCCTATTACCGGGGCCACGAGGTCTGCGTGATGCCGGACGCGCGCGGGTTCCACCTGAACATCGTGCGGGCCGGAGGTTCGCCGGACCATGGCCTGAACGTCTCGGTGGAGGACGGCGAGGTCCGCGTCTGGGAGGGCAACCTCAGCGCGGCGCCGGTCAAGACGGAGACGGACCCGATGGGCGGCGTGCACGTGATCCGGGGGAAGAAGACCTGACACCCATACCCCTCTCTCAAAGTCGGGGGCGAGCTGGGGCGCCCCCAAGTTTGTGAGACGGATGGACTACAGGAGGGCAGACATGGCGAGCGCGACGGTGTACCGGAAAGACTTGAAGACCGCGTTGAGCGTGATGCGGCTGGTCAACGGGGGAAAGTCGAGCATCCCCGTCTTGGCCGGAGTCCTGGTGGACGCGGACAAAGACGTCCGCGTATCGGCGACGAACCTGGAGACCTGGGTGTCGCTGACGCTGGAGCGCCAGCACCCCGGCGGGAAGATGCGGGCGCTGATCCCCGGCGGGCTGCTGCGGGGCTTCGTCGACATGGAGGACGCTGCCACGTTGAGCATGGAGCTGGTGAGCGACAAGACCGTCAAGCTGAATGACGGGCTCAAGGTCTCGACGATGGACCCCGGCGACTACCCCACCGACCACGACAAGCCAAAGACCCTGTTCGCGACCATTCCTGCGGGAGAGCTGGCCGCCGCGCTGGGCCTGTTGAAGGTCAACGTCTCAACCGAAGTGGTGCGCTACTCGCTCAGCGGTGTCCTGCTGGACCTGACGAAAGACGGCATCCACCTGGTGGCGTCCGACGGCAAGCGGCTGGGCTGGTACGCCCTGGAAGGCGGCACGGTGCACGTGCGCGCCCGCCTGAACGTCCGCATGACCCTGGTGACGATGCTCGAAGAGCTGGGCCGTCGCGCGCCCGATGTGCTGGTCAAGGTCTTCGCGGACAAGCCCAAGGTGACCGCGGCGCCTGGCAAGCCCAAGGCGAAGGGCAAGCCGAAGCCCGCGGCGACCGGCGAGCCGTTCTCGGAGCTGGAGGGCGACGTGTTCTTCGAGCTGCCCGCCGCGACGTGCCATTCCCGGCTGATCGAGGGCCGCTTCCCGGACTACGCGCTGACGGTCCCGTCCTACAAGACCAAGGTCTCGGTCGGGGTCAAAGCGCTGGTGAAGGGGCTCAAGCAGGTGTGCCTGGCGACGACGGACAAGACGCGGGCCGTCAAGTTCACCTTGCAGGACAGCAAGTGCGCGCTGCTCACGAGGACGCAGGACGTCGGCGCCGCGACCTTCGACCTGCCGGTGACCGGCGCCATGGACACCACGTTCGTGCTCAACCCGGACTTCGTGCTGGACTACCTGGGATCGCTCCCGAAGGAGGTCGAGACCGTCGAGCTGTACGCGGATGGCCCGGAGGCTGCCGTGCTCTGGAAGGGCCCGAAGGGCTTCCAGTGGGTGTGCATGCCGCTCAAGCTCATCCTGTAGCGTCCCATCCTGGCCCCGGGTCGGCGGTCCCCCCTCCGCCCCGGGGCCCCAGTGGAATGCTCCAGAACAGGATTGGAGGATCTGTGGTGAACTGGCAGGAGCCGAAGCCCCGCATGAAGATCATCGAGTGCGGACGTCCGTTCGCGCCCGAGTACGGACAGGCGTTGACCGATGTCACCGTGGACCCGGCAGAGTGGGAGCACGTTTGCAGCGCGCGGTTCGGCCTTGGGCGCCCGTGCTCCTTCAACGACAAGACCCTCTGGACCGGCGACTCGTACAGGTACGACATCTTCCTGCGCAAGAGCGGCCGCTACGGGGGCGAGTACGCGCTTCGCTGGTGGAACGGCAGTGGCGAGGGCTGGCTGATCGCGGAGGACAAGGACCGGCGGGGCGAGAGCTGCCTGCTCTCCATGATCGCGGCCATGGGGGACGAGACGCGGCGCTGGGATGCCTGTCACTTCCTCTGGAAGGCCGCTCACATGAGCGCAGTGGCCGCGGCGGCGACCGCGGCGAACGAGATCAAGCAGGCGTTCGTCGACGGCCTCCTCAAGAAGCGGAAGAGGGGCGGCGTGGTTCGCGTGACCATCGAGCCCAAAAAGTTGACGGTTTAGACTCAAGAGGGAAATGGCATGGACAAGCCCAAGCGGTTCCCGGTGGGGATGTACCAGCTCAAGGGTCCCGTCAAGAATCCCAGCTCCGACCGGCGCAAGAAGGGCGACTGGATGGCGCCTCCGGCGTTCGCCACCGGTGAGCGGTTCTACGTCCGGGACTTCCCGGCCAACAATGGCTTCGCGCCGGACCTGGTGAAGCTGGGCTACTATGGCAGCATTTCCACGACCAGCCCGACCTTCAAGGCCCTGGAGCCCCTCCTGGAGCCCGTCGTCCCGACGGCCAGCGAGCGCCTGCGCATCCACGACGTCTCGTGCCGGGAAGTGCTGGTCCGCATGATCGAGTCGGGCGCTGTGAGCATGGAGATGGTCCTGACGGTGCATGCTCTCCTGGAGAAGGAGTGGGAGGAGCGCGACAACGCGCCCCCGAAGGAGGAGGACGAGGCATGAGCAAGACGCAGGCCGAGCTGGCGCAGGTCCATGCGGATCTGCTGTGCAGCGCGTTCGAGGGCGGCTCGAACTACTGGTACGTAATCGAGGAGATGGTCTACCCGCCCGGCAAGGCGGCCAAGGACTTCCAGTACCCGCACCTGGAGATTCCGTTCCTGGAGGGCGGCGCCATCCGGATCTCGTCCGGCGCCGGTGGTGAAGAGCACAGGAACCCCAACGACACGAAGGGGCTCTGGACCCTGGACAGGGCCGCCGTCCGGATCGGCTGGGAGCGGATGATCGCGGAGCAGCCCCAGCACTACGCGGACGCCATGACGGAGAAGGCGGACGCATCCACCGGCGACGTCTTCCTCCAGCTCTGTCTCTTCGGGGAGGTGATCTTTGGGTAAGCCGAAGGCGTCCCTGTGGCTCAAGGCCGACGGCACCGCCGAGGAAGTGCGCCCGGCCGGGCCGTACTGGAGGCTCCAGGAGATCCAGGCGAAGGTCGGTGGCTACTTCGAGATCGTCCAGCGGACCAACCTGGCGGCCGGGAAGGTGATGCTCGTGGACGAGGACGGCCGCAGCAAGGGGAGCCCCCCGAACGCGAAGGCGTCCACAATCGCGGGGCGGGACATCGTGGGGGACGTGCTGATCGTCCCGGCGGAGCTGCTGGAATGAAGTGCAAGTGGCTCATCGTCCGGTATCGCGGCACGGGGGCGGTGGGCAAGTGCGGGCGGAAGCTCTTCGCCGCGACTCTGCGCACGTACACCGGCCCGCTGGAATACATCGAGAGGACGGTGTTCTTCTTCGCCCGGAACGCCCGGCAGCGTCTACGCGAAGCGTGCTCCAGGGAGCTGACCGCCGACGGGCTGGACCGCTTCCTCCAGTCGGAACCCCGTCGCCGTGGTGCGAAGAAGACCAGGAGGGGCGAGTGAGAGAGCGCCGCACGGTCAAGCAGAAAGTCGAAAGTGCCCGCGCCTTCTCGCACGAGGCGACGAATGCGGTCGAGGACCTGCTTGAGGTCATGGCGCTGCTGGAGGCCGGGAGAGATCCGAAGGCCGTACGGATTCCCTCCTCTGTGATCCGCCGTTCCGGCACACGGGAGGAGCATCTGGTCGTGGGCTATTCAGCGCGGTACTGGGACATGTGCGCCGTGAAGGTGAAGACTGCCCGGCGCTTCCTCGGCGCGCTCCAGTCGCACTGCCGCCAGCTCGCGCGGGCCGGACTCAGGCGGGAGGGCAAGCGATGAGCAGGAAACCACGCAAGCGCAAAACCATGACCTGGGAGCGCTTCCGCTTCCTGTGTGCGGTGAACTCTGCGAAGGTCCCTGTCGTCGAGATCCACGGGAAGCGCGTGAGATGGGTCGGGATCGGATTGGTGACCGAGGGGAAGGCCACGGGCCGAGAAGTTCTGGTGACCGAGTGAGCCGCAAAGATCGCTTCAGCCGACCGCTCAAGGTTTTCTGAGCGGTGATCGTCAGGTACGGCGTGACCGTACCCGATGGGTTCCTGCCGGTGTTCTCGGTGAACACGGCGGAGGAAGCGGAGCGGCTGCTGATCTTGGCGTGCAGGAGGAATTACGACGGGCAGTTTGTGGCGCCTGAGCTGGCGCAGGAGCAGACGTTGGACAACCTGTGGGCGTTCGGCGACCGGCTGGAGGGGCTCTACGAGACCATGACGGAGAAGAGGACCTCAATGAAGATCGAGATGAAACCCGACCCGCTCTACGGGAAGTCACACACGCTGGTGACCATCGAGCACCGGGGCCGGATCTACGCCACCCGGTGGGCGAACCCGGCGCCGAGTGAGGACCGCGTGCGCGAAGCGTGGGAGCAGGATCGGCGCCGCGGACGCGGGCCGGTGGCGCGGAGGTCCCGGACGTTCCGGCCCTACAACCAGAGCACGGACCTGTTCATCGTGGAGGGCGCATGACGACCAGGGGCGAGAGCTGCGGCTGCCGCGTGGTAGGCGCCGGGACGAAGGCAGACCCAGTGCACATCGAGTTCTGCGCGCTGCACCAGGCGGCGTCGAAGCTGCGCGACCTGGGCACCGACGTGCTGCACGACCTGTCCACGGGATTCATCGTGCGCGACAGCGAGGCGGCGGAGTCCAACCGGAAGCGGATGGAGCTGCTCCTGCGCGCCATCATCCTCCGCTCTGGCGGGAAGGTGGAGACGGTCCGATGAGCACGCGAGGGAAGAAGATCCTGGACATCGACTGGGAGAAGGATGGCGTCAAGATCAAGGTCCCGGTCAAGACCTTCGAGCGCAGGAACCGCGCCACCGACAAACCCGAAATGTACTTCCGGGCCACGTTCGGGGAAGCCGGTCTCGACGTCGAGAGCACGGACATCAACGTGATCCGCCAGCAGGTGACCGAGAAGCTCGACACTTGGTACACCGTCGACTGGAAGCTCTACATGATGGTTGAGGTGGGCGGTGGCCGGTCGAAGAATGACAACTCCAGTATCAGCGTCAGCTTCGAGACGGAGTTCTACGCCATCGGGACCGACTCGCGAGGAAGGGTCCTGCGCATCGTGATCCCGAAGCCGACGGACTTCACCGACCAGAAGAATTTCAGGCGCTGGTGGGGCCGTACGCCGATGGAGGGCATGCCGGACACCGGCGGGAAGATCAAGGACAACTTCGGCCACTTGAACCCGACGACGCGCTCCCTCGTGCCCGCTACACCGGAGAACGTGGCCGCCGCCGACAACTTCAAGGTGGCCTTGGAGGCGCTCCTGGACAAGATGCACCACCACTTCGCGCCGGAGCGCGTGGAGGCCATCCTTGCCCGCGGGGCGGGCCTCTTCCTCCTGGGGAACTCGGAGGCCACCCGATGAACGCCTGCGTGACCTGCGGCCGGGCTGGGAGACTGGGCATCTGCGCGCCGTGCGCGGAGCGCGCGGAGTCGATGTTGCATGCGCCGATCCCCTGGACGCCGTTCGTCAAGGCCGACGTCGAGCACGACGACCTGCGGGCCGAGGGGTTCCAGACCTGCTTCAAGAATTCCCGGTACACGGTGTGGGTCCGGCGCCCTCGGCATGAGGACGGAGAGCTGGTGCACCTGTCGGTCAAGCGCAACGACCGGAACCCGCTCCATGACTGGCGCGACCTCCAGCGGATCAAGAACGAGATCCTGGGGCCGGAGGAGGAGGCCGTCGAGATGTACCCGGCGGAGAGCCGCCTGGTGGACGGCGCGAACCAGTACCACCTGTGGAGCATGGTCGGCAAGCGCGTTCCGTTCGGGTACCAGACCCGCTGCGTGATGCTCGAAGCCACCGACGGCGCCAAGCAGCGGCCCTACGAGAACCCGCCGCCGGACGCGCTGACCGAGGAGCAGTTCCAGCAGAAGGCGCTGGAGTACAGGGTCAACATGGCGAAGAAGTCGGCCTGCATGAAGGCGATCCACGCGATCCTGGACGACGCCAGCGCCATCGCGTGCCAGCGCCGGACCCGGGACGACAAGACGTGCGCGGACGTCCCGGACAGCCTCATCGCGAACCACTGCGGCCCGTGCATCGCGCGGGCCCTGAGCGCTCTGGACAAGGAAGGAGCTGGAATCCTGTGAGCGAAGACAAGAACAAGGCGAAGCTGGAGCGGGCCGTCATGGTCCGGCTCTACCGCGCGAAGAACAAGCTCTACAAGATGCGGGCGGTCGCGGACGACGCGATGGCCCTGCTGAGCGTCCTCGTCGACCAGACCGGCGAGGTCTCGAAGGTCATCGACTTCCTGAAGAGGCTCAGGGGGGACATCTTCGAGATGGCGCTCCGTCTCCAGCGCCGCGAGGACGTCGGCGACTGCACGCTGGACGAGATTGCGGAAGAGGCGCTCCTGACGAGGAGGAGGTCCAAGCGGTGAAGAAATCTAGCGGCCGTCGCAAGTCGCCGAAGGGCTCTAGGCAGAACCCGCTCAAGCGAAGCGAGATGTCCGAGCGCGAGTGGCGCATGAGAAATGCCAACCCGCTCGGTCACAACGCCCCGGTGGACGGGGATGGGTTGTGCACCTGCATCGGATGCAACTACGTATGAACAAAACCGACGTCAAGGACTTCGCGAGCCTGGAGACGTACGCCCGGGACCGCGCGAAGCGGAGCAGCTACCGGAACGACCCGGTGGCGGTTGCCTATTGGCTGGAGACGGCGCGGTGGGCCGTGTGCAACCAGCCGGGCTACGTCGGCCCGTTCCCGGAGCCGCTGTTCGGGAAACTGATTCGCGACCGAATCGCGCTGTACGCGGAGATGGCCCGCGCGGAAGCGAGGCGGGGCGCCTACATGCCCGCCGCGCTGGCCTACAGCCGGGCGAAGTGGTGCATGTTCATGGAGCGCAACAACGGCCGTCCGGTGTCGCCGAAGAGGGCGGGGATGGGCCTGGACTGGCTGCGGCAGATGGTGGGGTTCTGATGTCCCGCGTGATGAAGGTCTGGCTCAAGGGGACCGGCCCCTTGCTTTACCGGAACGGCATGGTGAGGGTCGACCCGACGAGGTACCCGCACCTGCACGCGGCGCTGGAGCGCGGCATGGCCGACTACCGTGCGAAGCGCGCGCAGTGGGCGCGCGTGGCGGAGCTGCGGCGGGCCGGGCAGGTCGATTCGGCGGACCGCCTGGCCCGGAAGCTGCTGGGAGTCCAGGGGCCGCCGATGTCCGAGGAGAAGAAGGCCGAGCTGCGGGCCTACAACGAGGCCCACAAGGATGAGCGCGCGGAGAAGCGCAGGCTGGCGGCGGAGGTCCGGCGCCGGACGAAGGCGCTGCTGACGACCGGCCGCAGGCGCGTCCAGAGGAAGTCGGTAGGCCGGTGACCTGGTAATCTGATGAGACAGGAAGGGGACCCCATGGGCAAGAAGAGAGACGACAAGGGCGGCCGCAGGCGCGCGCGGATCTCCGCGCTGGAGCGCGTCTACCGGGCGATCCACCCGAAGTTCCCGGCCGTGGTGAAGCAGCGCAACGCGGTGCTGATCGGCAGCGATGCGCTGGTGGTGCTGATCCCGAAGTCGAAGCGGCTGGGCCTGCGGTTCTGGAGCGGAGCGAACCCGCTCTTCAAGGACGCGGTGAACGAGGCGCTCAAGGCCGACAAGTTCACGGTCGAGCTGGGGCCGGAATACGAGCTGGAGCGGCGCGGCCAGCGGGTGCCCAAGGTGGTCCCGGCGGCGGCCTATGCGGACCTGCCGGTGGACGCGATGCGCCGGAACAAGCACGTGCGCGCGTGCCTGGTGTGCAAGGAGGTCCTGGACCAGTGCGCGCTCACCGACGACGCGGAGTATCTGGGCAGGGCCAAGGCCGCGATCTGCGCGCACATCGACGCGGTGCCCGAGCCGAAGGGCATGGCGTGCACGTACTCCGGCTGCATCCACCACGAGGACATGCCGCGCGAGCTGGCGATGACGCTGCTGCGGCTGGCGAACGCGGGCAAGCCCTGGAAGGACACCCGGAAGGTGCCCGTCGCGACGATCCCGCTGGTGGTGTCGGAGAAGGACCACCCCGAGGGCTTCGACATGACGAAGCAGGATGCGACCCACCGGCACTTCACCAACCTGCCGGTCTCCGCCGGAGACATCTACCTGCGACTGGGGCCCAAGAGGGTCACGGCGCACGTCTGGGTGAGCCCGGCCTACTCCTCCAAGCGCGAAGGAGTGGAAGACCCCGCGAGCCTGGAGAACCTGATCGCGACCCTCCAGCGCTCGCTGCCGTCGATGGTCACGTGGTGCACGAAGAAATTCCAGGACATGAAGGCCCTGGCCGAGATGGATTTGCAGTTCGAGGGCGGAGCGAAGGCGCCAGAGAAGAAGGGCGACAAGCCCCAGAAGGAGACCGAAGATGGCGATTGATCGCGTGTGGCTGGAGCGGCTCATGGAGCAGCGGGGCATCACGGACTACGCGCTGCGCTACCACCACCACTTCCATCCGGACACCATCACCAAGTGGGAGAAGGGTGGCCCGGCGCGGCTGTTCTCGGTCCGCAAGCTGGCGACGATCCTCGGCATCGACGTGCCGACGCTGATGAAGGGGATGAAGCTGCGCGTCATGAACCGGCAGATGCGGCGCGCGCGGGCACCGGGCGGCAAGAAGTGATCTCCCGCCGGTCGGTCTTGAAGCTGGGCCTCCTGGCGGCGGCGCCCACGGTCCTGCCCGTAGGCTGCTACGTTCACACGGTCAGGGCTGGCTGGCAGCCCCTGGCAGGCGAGGAGCACTTCACGCGGCGCGGCTTCTCCTTCTGGTGGCTGCACGGCACCGCCCGGTATCCGACGCCGGAGATCGCGGCCGAAGAGATCGACCGTCTGTACGTCGAGTGGAACTTCTGGTACACGTCGACCTACGGCGGGAACCCCTGGCAGCTCCTCATCCGGCTTCAGGCCGTCGACATCCAGCTCATCCCATGGTCGGAGATCCCGGGCAATGACGAGGAGCTGGTGGAGGTCGGAATCTACTGGAACACGCATAACCAGATCGACATTGCGATGCGGTCGCCGATGCGCTTCGACGCCACGATTGGCTTCTGGTCGAGCGGCATCGACGGGCTCCGCCACGAGTGGACCCACGTGATTCGGGGGAACTTCCATGCTTAGAACGCTCGCGCTCCTGGTGCTCCTCGCCGGGCAGGACGATCTCAAGACGCTGCACGACCGCGCGACGGCCGCGCTCAAGGCCGCGCGCACCCCCGAGGCGGCGACGGCCGCGGGCGTCGAGCTGCTGCGCGTAGCCGACGCGGCATGGGCGGCCAACCAGTACGACACCTGCGGCAAGGCGGCGGGGCAGGCCGAGCAGGCGGCGCGCGGCGCCGGGGCGGCGGCGCTCCAGGCGGAGGCGAAGCGGCGGCAGGCCGAGGCGAAGTACGCCGGGGCCGAGTACGCCAAGTGCGCGGTGGCGCTCAAGACCCTCGCCGACAAGCCCGGCGATCCCGACGCCAGCGGCACCTGGGGCCTCTTCCTCTGCTTCGTGAAGGGCGACATCGCCGCGGGCCTCCCGGTGCTCGCGAACGCGAGTGATCCCTTCCTCGCCAGCGTGGCCGAGCTGGAGAAGAAGGGTGGCGCGACGACCGCGGACGCGCTGGCCGCGGCGGGGGCGTGGTGGAAGGGCTCCGCCGACGTCGACGCGAAGGGGCTCCTGACCGGCGCCACGATGAAGGTCAAGGCCGACAAGGACTTCATCGCGCGGGCCCGGACCAAGATGGTCGAGCGGGCGGTCTACTGGTACGGGCTGGCGTGGCCCGCGCTCACCCCGGCAGAACGCGAAGAGGTCCGAGCTAGGCTCAAGCAGGCGCAGGCCAACGCCAAGCCCACCCCGTACAAGCCCGCCACGCCGGACGGGTGGGGCTCCATGAGCGGGGACTTCGGCCGCGCGGATCTGGCGGACGTTCACGCGCGCACCGGCCGCTACTCGCTGCGCTTCACGCCGTCGAAGAAGACCAAGAGCCCCTGGATCGTCTGCGACATGAAGAACGTGCGCTTCCGGCCGGGCCGCACCTACGTGTTCTCCGTCTGGTACCTCACCGAGAAGCTGGAGGGCGGCGATCACGGGTTCGTGACGACGGCCAACTGGTCGAAGGGCGGCGCGGGCAACGGCTCCTGTCTCGTGGTGGCGCATCGCGACGAGCCCTTCTGGCACAAGGTCACCGCGGAGTTCACCGTGCCCGACGGCTGCGACACCTTCACGATGCAGTTCGTGATGTCCGCGCAGGCAGGGCAGGTGTTCGTGGACGACGTGTCGATCCAGGACAAGAACGAGCCCGGCCGCGAGCTGGTGCCGAACGGGAGCTTCGAGTAGGAATGGATCAGATCCCCTTCGTCGAGTTCGTCGGTGGCCTGGGTGACGTCATCTGGACGATGCACTACACCTGCAAGTACACGAGCCTGAGCGCGCTCGGGCCCGACGAGAAGCGGCGCGTGGTGGTGTTGTCGCACAACCCGGCGTCCGCCGAGTTCTTCAAGTGGCATCCCAAGGCGGCGCAGCTCGACATCCTGACGCTCCCCTACACCAGCCCCTGGGGACCCGAGCAGCGGCGCGCGCACGGCCTGGGCGACGAGCCCTTCGACACGGGCATCCGCCAGCCGCACCCCATCCGGTTCTACCCGTCGCCGGAGGATGCGCCGGTGCTGGCTTGGCTCGCCTCGCGCCGGTTCATCGCGTTCTGCCTGTCGGCCAGCGAGTCGCACCGGAGCATCCCGCGCGAGAACGCGGAGACGGCCGCTGCACTCGCCAAGTCCTATGGCTACGAGGTCATGGTATTCGGCCGCCGCTACTCGCCCCAGCACATCCACGGCAAGACGAAGATTGTCATGCAGCACGTGGAGGTCACGCTCGAAGGGCTGCCCGGGGTCACGTCGCTGATCGACCGACTGTCGGCGCCGGGCACGGTCGAGGCGCTCCGGCTGGCCGCGGGCACCTTCTGCACGCACAGCGCGCTGTGCCTGGCCTCGTGGTTCCTCCAGAAGCCGACCTTCACGATGGTCAAGCAGGATGCGCACGAGCGGGACTTCCTGACGAAGGGCGGCTATGCTTTCGGGCAGGACTTCCCCAACTCCTGGCACGTGCTCCTCAACTATTTCGATCCGGTGGCCTTCGAGGAGTTCCTGGGAGGCGTGGACATCGTGTGTCCCAAGGTGACATACCCTGGCGGTACAAGATGATCGTGCTCGGGATCGACGCCGCCCTGACCCAGACCGGAGTCGCCGTCATCGAAGACGGCAAGGCGAAGTGGTGGGCCACGCTGTCGGTCGAGGGCGAGCCGGACGAGCCGGGCCCGCGCTACGTGAAGCTGCGGGAGGGGATCGCGCACGTGCACCTGCGCTTCCTGCGGGACAAGCGGGTGGACGTCATCGTGATCGAGAAGCCGGAGGACGGCATCCGGGAGGGCCACGAGGCCGGACACATCCTGAAACTTTTCGGCGCGTTCGCGGTCGTCTACGCCGAGTGCGCGCGGCTGTGGAAGCACGCGCACCTGATAGCCGTCGAGCCCGCCAAGTGGAAGGGACCCTACGGAAAGAACCTCACCGCCGGGATGATGAGAGCGAAGTACGGCGTCGAGTGCGCCAACGACAACGAGTGGGACGCGCTGGGCCTATGCGACTATGGAATCGGCATCGCGCAGTCCCGAAAACTGTTGACTGATCGTGTGAGCGGGGTATAGTTCGAGGACCGAGCGGGGCGCACCGCCCCGAAAGGAAAGGTGGAGCATGGCGATTGAATCAGCGCGGGGCTGTGGCTTTCGTAAGGCCGGTGGAATCTACCTCGTCACCGGCGGCGGCATCGGGGAGCCCTGCGAGCGGCTGCCCATCCCCATCGACAAGTGCCCGGTCTGCCAGCATGCCCCTATCGCGAAGACCCGGGGCTCGCAGTTCATCGGGGCGCAGTTCATCTTCGGCATGGCGCTGCCCTGCGTGAAGGGCGATCAGGCGCCGGACGCGAGCGACCACCACGGCCGCTGCCCGCTCTGCAATGAGAACCTCCTCGTCGCCGAGGGCGACCCCAAGGACAAGTTCCTCCTCATGTGGATCGGGAAGGAGCACTACCCGACGCCGCACGACTGGACCGCGGAGGCGAACAAGATGGGCGTCTCGCGCCGCGTGGCCGCGATCCCGAAGGGGCTGGTGCTCGGCAAGACGTGGGTGCTCGTCGCCCACCAGGAAGCCATCGTCAAGACCGAGAAGGTGCTGGAGGCCGGGGACCTGCACGAGACCCCGCGGACCCGTAAGAGCCCCGGCATCTTCCACGCCTTCCGCCCCAGCGCCTTCGAGGTCGTCGTGACCCCGAGCATGAAGAAGGAGAAGTGGGTCAAGGATCTCCAGAAGAAGCACGAGGGCGTGAAGCTGGTCGAGGTCCCGGAGGACGATCCGGACCACGCGCCCGCGCCGACGAAGAAGTCCAAGCGCCGCGCGTCGATGGACCGGCTGGGCCGCAAGCACGCGAAGAAGGCGAAGAAGGACGGCGCTCCGTGAATGTGATAAAGCTCTCACGCCACCAGCTCGACCTGCTCCAGGGCGCCTCGTCGCACCCGGACGGGAACCTAGACACCTACGGCGAGAGCTGCGTCACCCTCGACATCTTGCGCGAGGAGGGTCTGATCGAGCATGCGCCCATGCTGGTCGACGTCCGCCGCAAGAGCAAGGAGAGGGACGTGGCCCTCTGGGCGAAGGATTTCGCGTACTGCGCGAAACGCAGCGCCTGGCCCGAGGCGCGCAAATGGTTCAGCGCGATCACGCAGGCCATGGAAGACCTGAACCGCGACGTCTACCGCATCACGGCCAAGGGCCGGGAGACGGTGAAGTGAAGGAGTTCTTCAAGGTCCACCGGTTCGCGCCGGAGGCCGAGGCCCTCGTCGACAAGTGCGTGGAGATCGTCACCCGGTTCCAGCGGATGGGCTACCGGATGACCCTGCGCCAGGTCTACTACCAGCTCGTCAAGGCAAACATCATTCCGAACCAGGAGAAGCAGTACAAGCGCCTGTCCTCGGTTCTGTCCGACGCGCGGCTGATGGGGAGGATCGACTGGACGGCTATCGAGGATCGCGTCCGTAAGCCCCACATGCCGCTGGAGTTCGACGACCTCGAACACCGGCTGGACGTCGCGCTCGACAACTACCGCCTCCCGCGCTGGGCCGACCAGCCCGCGTACGCGGAGCTGTGGGTGGAGAAGGATGCGCTGTCCGGCGTGCTCGCGCCGCTGGCCCATGAGTTCCACGTGCCGATGATGGTCAACCGCGGCTATAGCTCCCAGAGTGCAATGTACGACGCGGGCAAGCGCTACCTCCAGGCCGCGTTCGGCAAAGACGTTCCTTACGTGAACCTGCCCGACTTCTTCAACCGGGATGGTGACGAAGAGGCCGCCGAGAAGGTCCGGCACGCGCGGGACGTCTTCCTTCTCGACAAGGAGAAGTTGCCGCCGTCAAAGAAGGAGCTGTACCTCTTCTACCTGGGCGACCACGACCCCAGCGGCGAGGATATGGTGCGTGATATCCAGGAGCGCCTCGCGATGTACGGCTGCGATCTGGTGGTGAAGAAGCTGGCGCTCACCATGGACCAGGTACGAGAGTACGATCCGCCGCCAAACCCCGCCAAGATGACCGATCCGCGTGCCGGGAAGTACGTGGACGAGCACGGCGCGACGAGCTGGGAAGTGGACGCGCTGCCGCCGGACGTGATGGACCAGATCATCCGGGCGGAGCTGGAGGGGATCATCGACCGGAAGGCCATGAACACGGTGATGGCGAAGGAGGAGGCCGACAAGGTGCTCCTCCGGAAAGCCGTCGAGAGCCTCCGCAAGAAGAAGGGCGGCAAAAAGTGACCAGCCCTCTCTTCCGGCTCCTGCGCCACAGCGGCGACAGCGAGCACTACTGGCGCGAGATCGAGATGTCGCACGACGAGGCGCGTCTCCGCGAGAAGATGGAGAAGATCCGCGAGAAGATGGTCGACGGCGCCGTGCGGCTCACCAAGGAGACCGTCGAGTTCGAGGGCTGGGGTCGCGGGGGCCAGAAGAGGGCGACCAGCAGCGTTCCAGGACTCGGCGCGGTCCAGCGCTCCAAGGTGAAGAAGCCCTGCGCCGGTTGCGGCGAGACGCCGCGCTACGGCCGCGAGATCGACAAGGTGTGCGCGGACTGCGAGAAGCTCATCAAGGAGGCTGCGGACGCGCGGGCAAAGGCTGCGAAGAAGGGCGGCTCCCTGGTCAAGCTGCCGCGGTACTTTCCGTCCTACAGCGCCAGCTACGAGCGGGCCCGGTTCTGGAGCGGCAGCGACGGGATCGCTAAGCACTTCAAGGCCGCCGTCGAGGCCCTGGCGAAGGCCAGCAGCTCTCCGCATGCCGCCGACCCGGTGATCCTATTCAGGGGCGAGGAGTGCGACTACAGCGGTGCGCTCTTCGAGATGGGGGAGGAGGCCGTCGCCGCCCTGCGCCTCCTGGACGAGAAGATCAAAGAAGCGATCTCCGAGGCTTTGGCCGCGGGCTACCAGGCGGGCCAGAACCTGCTGGCGAACATCGCCTCCGGCGAAATCACGATCAAGGAGCTGAACGAGAGCACGATCAAGGAGAAGGACGCCAGGAGGAAGCAGCGATAGAAATTTTATGATGGCGGGTCGCTGCATGGCGTGGCCTGGTATGGCCTGCCTCGGCGCGCTCCGGCAGGCGACCGCCTTACGTGGCTTGGCAGGCTTGGCCTGCTGGAAATCGGTTTGGAGGACGGTATGAGTGACGTGCAGGACGAAGTGCCGCCGGTGGGGGCGAAGATCGGCGGAGAACGCGGCTCGAAGGACGTCGAGACGCTCCCGAGCTACGTGGTCGAGCAGGTGGACATCGACTACAAGGCGCTGCTGTTGAGCTTCAAGGATCGCGCGCTGTTCGTCGACGGCGTGCGCAAGGAGGCCCTGTCCCGGACGCGGCCGCACAACTGGCTGTCGCGGAAGGCCAAGAACGGCACGGTAACGTTCAGCCTCATGGGGCCGGGCGCCGAGCGCGTTCGGACGGTTGCGCCCGTCGGCTTCGTCAACAAGACGCGGCGCGAAGAGAGCTGGAACAAGGAGTTCGGGCCCGGCTACACGATCATCTACGAGGCCGACGTGTACGTGGGGAGCATCAAGACCGGCCTGCTGCCGGTGATCGGCACCTGCTCCTCGGACGACGACTTCTTCAGCCTGGAGCACGTCGAGCTGCCGTACAACGAAGAGAACCCGGAACATAAAGCGGCCCTGGAGAGCGAAGAGGGGAGACTGTCGGCGGACAAGAAGACCCTGTACATCCGCAGGCGCATCCCCGCGTCCGAAGTCACGAAGGAAAACATCGAGAAGTCGGCGCTGATGAATCTGATCGTGAACGGCGTTTCGCGCGTTTTGGGTATCCGTCAGCTCTCCGAGGAGGAGCTGAAGGAGGTCGGCATCGACGTCTCGAAGATCCCGGGCATCGACTACGGCTCGCGCCGGGATGCCTCGGGCCGGATGGCCCCGGCGCTGGAGCAGAAGCGCGACGAGATCAAGCGCATGCTGATCGAGATGCAGAACGGGAGCGAGCCGGACGCGCTGGCGGACCTCAAGAGGCGGACCGCGTTCAACGACTACCAGGGCTGCCCCTCCTGGGACCGCATGACCGAGAAGCAGATCAACATGCACCACGAGCGGGTGAAGGCCGACTACGACAAGACCCGCGGGGATAGCGGCGGCGCGAAGACGCCCGCGGCCGGGGCCCCGGCGGGCGGCGGCAAGGGCGCCGCGAAGAAGGAGCCCGAGAAGCCGTCGGGCGATCAGCCTCCGGCGCAGGGAGGGCAGCGCACCCTGATCTAGCGAGGACAATAGCGGCCGCTGTAGTTTGTTCGCCGGGCCGATGTCGGGTGGAGTTCCGGCGACCAAGGCGGCTGCGCCATGCCTGCCATGCTGAGCAGTAGGGCCAGGGGTCCCGACCCCCTGGTCACTTACACGGTGGAGGGCGCATGATCGCGGTGGAGCGGGAGCGCAAGAGACCCAGGTACTGGGAGACAGCCATTGACCCCTTCTTCGACTGTGAGGGCTTGGCATACGAATTCACTTGCCGCGTACTTGTGCACAGCGAAATAGCGTTCGGCGGCGACAACTGGAGGCCCGCCGCGGTTATCTGGTATCCCATCGGTCCCGTGCCGGTGGAGAAAGCCGAAGCCTTCGCGAAGGCGATCCAGCGGGCCGTCGAGATCGGCAAGGTGATGGACAAGGAGCACGGAATCCCGTGACGTCGCGCGACTACTGCAAGGTGTGCGGAGGCGCCCAGCAGGTGGTGAACGGCATGCGCCTCAACCCATGTGGGCGCTGCAAGGACACCAACGGCTGGGAGCCCGAGGCGTGGTATAACGAGCATCCGGAGCTGCGGCCGGGGGCGCCGCCGAAGGACGCTGGAGGAGAGAAGCCGTGATCGAGCCGACGAGACAGCCGGAGCTGCCGCTGATCCAGCGCGGCGTGATGCAGGCGGAGCGCACGCTGGCGCAGGCGCGGAAGGACTACTCCGAGACGCTGCGGGAGGGGGGCGACTGCCCCTGCTGCGACCGCTACGGCAAGATTTACCGGCGCAAGTTCACGAGCGCGATGGCGCGCTTCATGATCTCCATGTACCGCATCAACCAGGAGACTCCGGGCCAGTGGGTCCATGCGCTCAACGACGTGGCCTACAAGCTGGGCATCGGCGGCGACTACGGCAAGACCGCGCTGTGGCGGCTGATCGAGAAGCGGCCCGGCGGCAAGGACGACGGGAACCCGGACGGCGGCCAGTACAGGATCACGGAGAAGGGCCGCTCCTTCGTCGAGGGGCGCCTCCGGATCGAGAAGTACAAGTTCGTCTACCACGACCGCGTGATGCAGGTCGAGCAGGGGCCGCCCGAGGAGCTGTCGATCCGCGAGGCGCTGGGAGCCGCGTTCGACTTCAACGAGCTGATGGGGTCGTAGATGTCCGTCTTCATCTGCTCCAAGTGCGCGATGATGGAGAACACCGCGCTTTCCAACTTCTGGACGCGCGACTTCGCCGCGCCGGAGGGTTCGCCGCCCCAGCCCGCGCTGTGCTCCCAGTGCGATCCGAGCATCGGGAAGTGGCACAACGAATTCGACCGCATGCCCATACCTGCGGACCACATGATCGGGCCCGACGGGTTCGTGTACCTCAAGACCGACGAGTACGTAGCGCGCCTGCTGGCCGAGCGTAAGGCCAAGGAAGACGCCGAGCGTCCCGCGCGGGACCGCGCCCTGGAGGAGCGGGCCCGCCAGCGGCGCACGCTCCCGCTGCTCGCCGCGCTGGCCGGGCTGGCGGCCGAGGCCGCGCCGCAGCGGCCGCCGATGGGGATTCCCTTCGGCTACGTCTGCTCCGCCTGCGGGGGCCAGAGCCATAGTCCCGAGTGCCGCCCCCCGCGCGGCCTGCGGAAGGTCGAGGACGGCAGGTGAGCCAGCTCCCGATCAGCGTCGTGATCCCGCACCTTGCTTCCCGGAAGGCGTTCCTGGAGGCCGTGGTGCTGCCCGCCGTGCAGCGCAACCGGCCTGCCGAGGTTTTCGTCATGCCGGGCGATACGGTGGGGCCCCAGGTCGCGCGCAACAATGGCGCCGCCCAGGCCACCCAGCCCTACGTCATCTTCATCGACGACGATTCGGTGCCCGAGGAGGGCGCCTTCGCCAAGTACGTTGCGGCGCTGGAGAAGCGGCCGGAGTGCGCGTTCGCCTACTGCGACGTCGTGCTGCACCGGGAGCGCGGCGAGGTCCGGACCCACTACGCACAGGAGTTCGACCTGGAGGAGCTGCGGCGGCGGAGCTATGTCTCCTGCCTGTCGCTGGTCCGCCGGACCGCGCTCGTCCCGTGGGACCCTCAGATCACGCGCATGCAGGACTGGGACTTCTGGCTGACGATCACCAGCAACGGCGGCAAGGGGGTCTACGTTCCCGAGCCGCTCTTCCGCGACTACCGGATCGACGCCAGCATTACGTGCCGCATGCCGCTGGAACCCAACGTCGCGCGGATCAGGCAGAAGCACAACCTGCCCCCGACCGGGGCCTACTGGTAGAGAGCAAGGAGAGATCCCATGGGCAAGAAGCCGCCAGCGCCGAAGAAGAGCGCGTCGAAGGCTAAGAAGCCGAAGGCGCCTGCCGCGCCGCCCCCGGGTCCGGTGCGGCAGTTGGAGCTGCTCCCGCCGGTCACGAAGAAGGACATGGCGCCCAAGCCGCGGCCGCCGGAGCTTCCGGAGATCCCTCCGGCGCTCCCGCAGTCGATCCCCGGCCCCGCGGAGCCGGTGATCTCCGCCGAGATCGCGGTCCCGCCCGCGGCCGCCTTCACGCAGGCGTTCGTCGAAGGGAGCCTCGCGCGGTCGCTCACCCAGCCCGACAAGAGCGTGGCGCGCGTGGTGCATAGCCACTACGCGAAGGAGCGCTACCCCTGGGTGACCGAGTGGACCGGCGCGGCCGAGGCCGGGGACCCCTGCATCCGCAAGCTGGCCTACCTGCGGCTCACGCCGGAGATGGCGCTGCCGGACAGCGAGGAGCTGTCGATGCTGTTCAAGCACGGGAACTGGATCGAGAAGGAGGTCCTCGCGGAGATGGCCGAGGCGGGCTACGAGGTCGTCGAGCAGCAGCGACCCTTCGTCGACCGGGACCTGATGGTGAAGGGCAAGATCGACGGCAAGCTGATCGTGAACTTCGACGGGAAGCGGCGCAAGCCGCCCTTCGAGATCAAGGGCTATGCCCCGACCACGTGGAACCGTGTCGACTCCGCGCGCGACCTGCTGGACAGCAACGCGAGCTACCTGCGGAAGGTCCCGGCCCAGGTGATGCTCTACCTGCTGCTGGACAAGGAGGCCGACTCCGACGCGGGAATCCTCTACATGAAGAACAAGCTGACCGGCGCGGTGAAGACGATCATCGTCCCCCGCGACGAGCAGTACGCGACGTGGCTGCTGAACCGGCTCAAGGTCCTGCGGGAGTACGTGCTCCGGAAGGAGCTGCCGCCGCGGATCGAGTTCGACGAGGCGCTGTGCGGCAAGTGCCCGTTCCGCCACGTCTGCCTCAAGGAGATGCCGCCGGGCGTGAACAATCCGGTGGTGCTCTCGCCCGACAAGCAGGCGATGCTGCTGGAGCTGCTGGTGGACTGGTGGCAGCTCAACCCGATGCGGAAGCAGTGGAAGGAGGTCGACGACCGGATCTCCGACATCGTGCGCGGGCACCCGAAGATCATCCTGGGCGACTTCATCGTGACCGGCAAGGGCGGCACGCAGGACCGCATCGACACGAAGGCGATGACGGAGGACCACCGCAAGCTGTACCTCAAGACGAGCGAGACGTGGCGCAAGGGGATCGTGAACATCAAAGACCAGCAGGGCCCCGCCGACTAGCGGTCCTTGACAAACCGCGCGCGGCGCGGTACACAGAGATGCCGACCGAACCGGAAGGAGGAGAGCACAAGGTGGAGCGCATGAGGGGGACAGTCCCGGCGCGCAGGCGGGGCGGGTGGAGGTCGATCTTCGGCTCGGTCGAAATGCTCCACCCCCGGCCCGCCCACCCGCCCATCCTGCGCGCCGGGAGCCGACCACCCCCACTATCCCGCCCAAAAAAAACAGCCTCCTGCCCCCACCGCTCAAAAACGGTCCAGGCGAGGTCAACACTAACCCCTCCAGACCCCTCTTTCAAGTTACCCGGAACCTCTGCAAGCCATTGGCGGAAAGAAGATAGTGAGCGACCCCCCTACACTAAGTCGCTCTTTTACCCAGTCGACCCTTACACTAAGCCCGATTCTAGGGAAAGTGAACGGCTCGAAAACCGAGCTGATGCCCCCACCGTCCCTCTGTGGCGCACATTTGAACGGCAACTGCACGAGGGATGCTGCTAAATGCGCTATTTTAAGCACATAACTTCGTCCAGAAACGACCCATTCGTGCGCGAACTCCTGTACAAATTCGGGTCCGACGGCTACCTGGCGTGGTTTGGGACAATTGAGATCATCTGCGAGTCATTGACACCCAAGAGGATAAAACCTTGTGGAAAACTTGTGGAAACGCTGTGCAGAAACTCGCCACGTTTCTTCTCTGAACAGCTCCTAATTGGGGTCCCGGCACTCAAAAGGATCTATGAATTCATCGCAAAGTGCCGCAAAGGTAAATTCAAATGCACACCTGACGAGTGGATCGTCGACATCCCTAAAGTCTTGGCGTTCATGGACGAATGGATGGATCGCGTCCTCAAGGAGACTCGTGAGCAACTCCCGAGTCCCTCGGGTAAGCAGAGCAGCTCAGCTCAGCTCAGTACAGCTACAGATCGCTCTGCTAAGCTGGGCGCGCTGCGGCACGGGCAGGGGGGTGCTGGGGCTGGCTTGCTGGCTTTGCTGGCTGACGAGTTCACCCGGGCCACGGGGAAGGCCGCGTTTGGCAAAGTGCGAAAGGTCGAGCAGTTGATCGAGACGATGGGCGAGCTGGTGAAGAGACGGGGGCTCGACCCCTGCGTCAACGTCATGCGGAGCCGCATCGACGAGTGCAAGACGCGCGGCCGGAAGCTCCCCTCCAGCCTCGCCTACTTCGTCCCCGTCTTCCAGGACGACGGCGCCTTCGTCAACGGGAAGATCAACCTGCCGCCTGCCACGAGGACCGGCGAGACGGCCGCGCTCAGCGATCTCACGCGAGGACTGCTCGGCGGGGCGCCCCCGCCGACGATGACGCCAGGAGGAACCAGCCCGTGACGAAGCCTGCGACCAGGGACCGCTTTGCGGAGTTCAGAGCCCAGCTCCGCGAGGTCGTGCTCCCGACGAAGACGGAGTTGGAGCACGCGGTCGAGAACCACGGCGTCTGCGGCACCTGCCAGGGAAAGGTGCGCGCGATGATCGAGGACGGCCAGCGCGTGCAGGGCGGCCTCGCGGATCTCGACATGCTGGTCCATGTCTGGTGCCGGAACGCGGCGTGCGGCTGGGAGGCTCGGCAGTGGCGGCCCTGGTCGAAGTCGCGCCCGCTGGAGTTGTGACGATGGAAGAGAAAGGTCCGGTGATCTTGTCCGAGGAAACGTTGGCCCTCCTGCGGAAGCGCACCGTGCGCACCGTGAAGGGGGAGAAGGTCGGCTGTTTCCTGTGCCGCCGGATCTTGGAGGCGCTCGGCCCCGACCGGCAGCTCCGGGAGTGGCCGGTCAACGACCGCGACGAGCAGTTGCACTTCGCGGTGGAAGCCCAGGAGGCGCACGTCCGCCTGGAGAAGGCGAGCGCCGCATGAAGACGAAACCCCAGGACACCCCGTTCCTGCCGAAGCTCCGCTACCTGCGGAAACCGCACGACTGCAACTACTGCCACGGCGTGAACGGGATGACCTTCGAGATCCCTGGACGCTTCAAGCGGCGCCTCTTGTGGGTGCGCTGCAAGTGCAAGCGAAAGCACTACGTCTGCCCCCGCTGTGCGGGTAGGATCGGCAGCGTGATGGTGAATGGCGTCCGCTTGATCGCGGCCTGCGCGAAGGGGTATGGGCAGGCCACCGTAGCCGCCGGGAGCGGCAAGAAAGGAGGGCGCTGATGCCGAGACCGCCTGAGTTCGCCAACTGGCCGTGGGACTACGCCTGGTGGTTCCTCAAGTCCGAGAAGCAGGAACCCGGCCGCGCCCGGATCGGCCACCTGGACTCCGGGAACTACTGGGACCTGCACGTCCGCTCCATGGACGCGCTGAGCCGTCAGCACATGCAGGACCTCCGCACGACGAAGGCCGGGCAGGCGGTGACGATGCCCGACGGCCGCGTGCTGGAGATCCCCTACCACCTGCTCGACGAGGAGTCCGACCGCCTCCAGCAGCGGGCGATGCGGCCCGACCCCGACCGGAAGCCGCTCACCGTCAACTGCAAGGACGGCACGCCGATCCAGAACGTGCCGCGCGAGTGGTGGGAGCAGCTCGCCGCCAGCCACATCGGCCGCCGCAAGCAGGAGCCCGCCGTGGTGCTCAAGATGGCGAACGGCGCGCAGGTCACGGTCCCCTACGAGTTCTTCGACGCGCTCTGCAAGGACTTCACGCGGCGCCGCGGCGACATGGTGGCCGCCGGGTGGTGGCCGGAGCTGCTCATGAGCGACTACGGGCAGATGAAGGGGCCCCGACCCGTCGATGGACTGGCGAATGCGCTCGGGCAAGGCGCGCAGGTCATGGACGGCAAGCAGCCGGTCCCCGGTTCCATTCAGCATCCGGCCATCGAGCAGCAGGAGCTGGCATAGCCGTGAAGGAAGCGGACCTGTATCCGGCCGTGAAGGAGTGGCTCCTCGCGCAGGGCTGCACGAAGGTGGTGCCCGAGGTTCCGATTAACTTCCGGAGCATCGACGTCATCGGCGTGTCGCCCGCGATGGTCTACGGCGTGGAGATGAAGCGCTGCCTTTCCTGGAAGGTGATTTACCAGGCGAGGAATATCCAGGTCGCCGTGGACTTCGCGTATGCCGCGGTCGGCTCGAAGCCGCGAAAGGATCGGCTCGCCAATGCCAGCGAACGAGGGATCGGCGTGCTCAGGGTGCATGACGGCAAGGTCGAGGTCCTGCTGGAGCCGAGGCCGCCGGTTGTGCCGAGCGCGCACTACAGGGCCCAGGTTCTCCAGAAAGCCGCTCACATGAGCGGCGAAGGCGTGGGCGGCGTGCCGTGTCTCGACGGCGTGGGTCCCGCGCGCGACTGCAAGCGGAGAGTGGCGGCGTACATGGACGGTCACCCCAACGCGAAGTGGCAGGAAATTTATGAGAACGTGCCGAACCACTACGTAAATGCTCACAGCATGAGAGGCGCCTTGGTGTATAGTATGGCGCGCCGCGATGAGTGGAAGAAGGCCCGGAAGGAACGGGCCGCCGCTCAGCGCGCGGCAAAGGTGGAGCGACAGGCATGACGACCGAGACCAAGGCCGCGATCCGCTGCACGCCCGTCATCTTCTCCGCCCCGATGGTGCGCGCGATTCTGGCCGGGAAGAAGACGCAGACGCGCCGCGCGCTCAAGAACCAGCCGACGTTCGCCGCCCAGCCGCGCTTCCTCTACGGGCCCGGTCACGCGGGGGTCGGCTGGTACTGCTGCGAGGACGAGTACCCTGACGAGGGGTCCGTGTTCCTCAAGAGCCGGTACGGGCACGTCGGCGACCGGCTCTGGGTCAAGGAGACCTGGCAGGTGCTCGGGAACCATGACGGCCACCCCATCGACAGCAAGGGAGCCCTCTGCTCGCTAGAGAAGGCGCAGCGGCTCTATCGCGCGGACGCGACTCCGGCACCGTACGGTCTGTTGCGCCTGCCCGGCCTCAAGGGTGACTTCGACGGCAAGTGGCGCTCGCCGATGCGCATGCACCGCTGGGCCTCCCGGATCACGCTGGAGCTGACGGAGGTCCGCATCCAGCCGCTCCAGAAGATCAGCGAGGAAGACGCCATCGCCGAAGGCGTCGACGCGATCTCGATGGACGACGTGCCGCGGCAGGGCACGCTGACGCGGCGGGACGACTACCGGCAGCTCTGGAACAAGCTGAACGAGAAGCGCGGCTTCGGCTGGGCCGCCAACCCCTGGGTGTTCGCCCTCACCTTCAAGCCGGTGGAGGGCGCATGAAGCTGGAGCGCGTCACGATCACCGGCGCCGACAACGGCGTCAGACCGTCGGACCTGGCGGACCTGTCGCGGCAATTCGCATTCGTCGAGTGGGGCATCCTGTTCTCGCCGCGGCGCCAGAGCGCGCCGCGCTACCCGTCGCGCTCCTGGGTCGACGAGCTGTGCCAGGTAGCCGCGATGACGCCTTCGATGCAGCTCGCGGCGCACCTGTGCGGGGCCTGGGTCCGCGATCTGGTGCTCGACACGGAGTTTACATGGAAGGCCGCCAACCCCGCCGCGTTCGCCGCCTGCAAGCGCATCCAGCTCAACTTCCGCGGCAACTTCCACCGGAAGGGGCCTGGCTTCGAGAGCGTCTTGCTGGATGAATGCCCGAGGGAAATCGGCCCCCTGGCGCGCCCGGGGAAGCACTTCATCTTCCAGTGCGACGGCCAGCACGACGACGTGCCCCAGGAGCTGTGCCCGTGGCTGGTGGGCTCGGCGCCGCTCTTCGATGCTTCGGGCGGGACCGGCGTGTCCCCGGGGAGCTGGCCGGAGCCGTGGCACGACCCCTGCGGGTTCGCCGGAGGGCTGGGCCCCGAGAACCTCATGGAGCAGCTCAACAAGATCGCGCAGGTGGCGGGCGACCGCCAGGTGTGGGTCGACATGGAGACGCGCGTGCGGTCCGAGGACGATCTTGATTTCGACCTCGTGAAGGTCCGCAGCGTGCTCGAACAGGCGCGCCAGTGGATGAAGTCCACCGAGCTGGTATAGGAAGGGAGGCCGAGACCCATGGAGGTCCAGGAGGCCAAGACGGGCAAGATCGAGGTTCGGGCGGCCGCGGCGCGTGAGGCGGCGGAACGGGCGCTCGGCGCCCTCGGCACGCTTCGGCAGACCGTCGGCGCGGTGGAGTCCGAGGTCCAGCGCCTGATCGGCGAGCTGGGCAAGTACGGCTCCATCTCCGCCGATGAAGCGCTCGGGTTCCTCAGGGAGCCCTGGTGCATCCTGCCGAAGAGCCGCGACGAGTGGTGGGTGGTCATCCCGAAGTTCGTCGGCGTGCAGGTGGGATGGCTGGAGCGCGCGACCGATACCTACAACATCTTCGTGGTCAACCGGTACGCCCACTGGCTGGGCGGCGTGCCCGACAGCCTGCGCGATCTCCTCAAGCTGCCCGCGCCGTTCGAGGCGTTCGTCGACGGCGGCGAGCTGCGCACCGGCCATGCTCTCACGCCCGAGCAGAAGCAGCACATCTCGAAGGAGCTGGAGCCGGGCCGGTTCAAGGTCAAGATCGGCCACGAGTTCGATCTCATGGCGCAGCTCATCCGGGACGGCGCGCTCCCATTCACGCCGCGGCCGGTCGACCCCGCGGATCTGCACCCGAACCTCAGCTTCAAGGGCATCCTCGCCAACCTGCGCGACTATCAGCAGGAGTGGTACCAGGAGTTCCTGCGGCGCGGCGCCGTCGGGATCTATGCGCCGTGGAGCGCAGGCAAGAGCGTCTTCGGCGCCTACATCTGCGCCGTGCTCAAGGGCCCGAAGCTGGTGGTGGTCCCCACGCGCATGCTGGTCGAGCAGTGGGAGGAACGCCTGCGGAAGTGGATCGACCTGGGCCTGCGGACCTGCGGGAACCAGGTGGACGTGGTGACCTACAGCGCGTACGAGCGCGTGAAGAAGATGCGGCCGACGGCGATCATCTTCGACGAGTGCCACCGGCTGCCCGCCAACACGTTCTCGCGGCTGGCGACGATCCCGGCGAAGTACCGTGTGGGGCTCTCCGCCTCGCCCTACCGGGAGGACGGCCGGACCAACTTCATCTTCGCGCTCACCGGCTGGCCGCTGGGGGTCGACTGGAGCGAATTCGAGCGCCGCGGCATCATCACCAAGCCGCACGTCGAGGTCCGGATCGTGTCCGGCTGGAACGAGAAGGTCAAGCAGGTGGAGACCGAGGTCGAGCGCACGAAGGGCAAGACGCTGATCTTCTGCGATTCCATCGAGCCCGGCGCCCGGCTCGCGGCGCGCCTCGACTGTCCGCACGTCCACGGCGGGACCGCGAACCGGCTGCCCCTGATCCAGGGCGCGAAGGTCGTCGTGTGCTCGCGCGTGGGCGACGAGGGCCTGTCGCTGCCGGATCTCGCGAAGGTGATCGAGGTCGACTTCCTGGGCGCCAGCCGCCGTCAGGAGGGCCAGCGCGTCGGCCGCCTGCTGCACGCCGACAAGCCGGGCCAGCACATCGTGCTGATGACGCAGGAGGAATTCGACAGCTACGAGCGGCGGTTCCTGGCGCTGGAAGAGAAGGGCTTCAAGGTCAACGTGAAACCGATGAGGTAGCGATGGCGAACACCGAAATCGAAAACCCGGCCGCGTCCCGACTGGTCGCGGAGTCCTGGCAGCTCTGGGGCGAGGCGTTCCGGATGGCCCGGCAGATCCTCAAGGAGAACGAGCCCTCCGAGCACCTGCACGACGCGGAGCAGCGCGCGACCTACTACGCGGCGATCCCGAGCATGGCATCGCGGCTGCACGACGAGATTCTCAGCAACATGGCCTTCCTGCACAACACGAAGGAGCAGGAACAGATCACGCGGTACGAGGAAGCGGTGGCGATGGTGCGCGCGCTGCGGGTGGCGACCCTGGCGCGCGAGGCGAAGGAGTCATAGGAGGAGGCGATGAAGAGTCTCGCGGCATTTTTCGTGCTGTGCCTGTTCTCGGGCATGGGCGGCACTCTGGGGATGCTGGTGCCGCTCCCCGTCTCCGTCTGGACCAGGGGGGCCTTCGGGGGCCTCGCCGGGTTCATGGTAGCGCTGACGTGCATCGTGTCGGTGCGGTGGGGACGCGGAGAGCTGCCTCCGGGGGAGGACGGCGACGACGACCCCGAGCCCGGCCCGCTGAGCCCCGACGACTTCCGCAAGCAGGTGCTGCGCGCGGCCGAGGACGGCTCTATCGACGACGTGCTGGCGTCTTGGCGCGGGAATGCGCCGCCCTCGCGGCGCCAGAAGGTGCGGGAGGCGCTTCGGGAGGCGGAAGGGGCGGCGCCGCCGGTGCCGCGTCAGCGATTTCGGCTGAACCAGGCCGTGCGGCAAGTGGACGGCGGCCCGATCTACGGCGTCCTGGAAATATACGACTCCATGCTCGGGCTTTACGGCGAGACAACGCACCCGGGGGGCAAGCTGATCGTCCGGGCAGAATTCTTCGCCCCCGCTTGTCCCGTGGCCGGAGAAATCTGGCAGTGGTACGCCTGCTCGAAGCATCTGCCTAAAACCACCGGCCCCCAGAAGTGCCCGCCGCTCGACGACTGGACGCGCAGGCCGAAGGAGGAGCGCGAAGCCGCCGAGTGCGGCTGCCTCCAGCCGGTCAACTTCGGCAAGGGAACCAGCACGGTGAAAATCGTTGAAGGAGAGAGCTACGACCTCACGCCGGACTGGGAGGGCAAGCCTTCCTGCAACTGGCTCTTCGAGAATCCGCCGGGGGAGTCAGTTGAGGAGATCAGGGCAAAGCTCGCGCGCGCCGTGAAGGAGGAGCTGACCTTCGTGGGAGACAGCCTGCCCTCGTGGAAGTGCAACTGGACGCTCGGCATTCACACCGACGGCCCCTGCCAGTGCGAGCCGGGCATGACGCGGTTCTGCGCCAAGGATGGGGGCAAGCAGGCGTGAGGAAGTCTGCTGCCTACTGGGAAGAGCGCAAGCGCTTCACGTACTACCAGGAAGTGCTGCGGCTGGCCCGCAAGCACGCTCCTGGGGCGGCGGCGGCGCTCGATGTCGGCGGCGCCGACTGCGAGTACATGGGCTGGTTCGACTGGATTCGGGAGAAGTGGGTGGTCGATTCGAGGCCCGGCTGGGTGCCCGAAGGGGTCAGGCAGGTCTGCATCGACTTCATGTCGTACCTCTGCGAGGACTTCGATCTCGTGCTCTGCCTCCAGGTGCTGGAGCACCTGCCGAAGCCCGAGCCGTTCGCTCGCAAGCTGCTCACGACCGGCAAGACCGTGATCGTGTCCGTGCCGTACAAGTGGGCCCGCGGTCAGGAGCCTCAGCACGTCCAGGACCCGGTGGATGAGAGCATGCTGCGGAGCTGGTTCGGCCGTGACTGGGACGACTTCGCCATCGTGAAGGACGAGGCGGAGCGGATGATCGCCGTTTTCAAGTAGAGGAAGGCATGGAAGAGAAGAAGAAGATCCAGCCCCCCAGCGAGACATTCGAGCGCGTCATCCAGCGCGCCGGATCTCTGGTGCAGACGTGCGAGCTGTGCAAGCGCGTCCACTTCGCCACCGCTGAGGAGGGCGTCTTCGAGAAGGGCGAGCTGGCAGACCTTCGGGCCAAGGCGAAGGCGAGGCCGGGCGCGTACATCGAGGACGGGAGCTACGACAGCGTGAGCTGGGGCACCATCGACGGCCAGCAGGCGGTGATCGGGTGTCCCTGCAATGGCCTACGCCGGTACGAGAACTTCATCTGGAATAACCGCTTTCTGATTATGGAGTACCTCAAGCAGAAGGCGAAAGACCAGCTCGAAGAGGCCACGCGGCTCGCAAAGGACAGCGCGGAAGCTGCGGAGGCGGTAGAGAAGGCGGAGGGAGCCTGACCATGGGCAAGAACAGCTCGATCTCCTGGACCGACGCGACCTTCAACCCCTGGATCGGATGCTCGAAGGTGAGCGCGGGCTGCTCAAATTGCTATGCCGAGACCCTCATGGACACGCGCTGGAAGCGCGCGAAGTGGGGGGCGGGCGAGCCCCGCGTGGTCACTAGCGACAGCAACTGGCGTGAGCCGATAAAGTGGAACGCGGCGGCCGCCGCCGCCGGGGTCCGCAAGCGGGTCTTCTGCGCCTCGCTGGCGGACGTCTTCGAGGACCACGCGGAGCTGCCGCCGCTGCGTGCCCGGCTCTGGGAGCTGATCGAGAAGACGCCGTGGCTCGACTGGATGCTCCTGACCAAGCGCGCCGGGAACATCGCGATCATGCTTCCGACCTCCTGGCAGAAGAACCCGCGCCCCAACGTCTGGCTGGGCGTGACGGCCGAGAACCAGGCGACGGCCGACGAGCGTATCCCGCAGCTCCTGCGCGTGCCTGCGGCGGTGCACTGGATCAGCGCCGAGCCCCTGCTGGGGCCGGTCTCGTTCCGGAAGTGGCTCCCGCCGGGCCGAGCGAACTTCCAGTGCCAGAAGTGCCAGGGCTTCGTCAACGCGCTCTCCCGTACCTGCCCGCACTGCGGCATCGGCGAGGGCTACTTCTGCGGCTCGCACGCCGGGAACAAGCCGGACCCGTCCAATAAGTTCAGCGGCTGGACCAACCGCCAGCCGCTCGACTGGATCATCGTGGGCGGCGAGAGCGGGCACCACGCGCGCCCGATGGACGCGCAGTGGGCCCGTGACATCCTCGCGGAGTGCAAGGCGGCCGGGATCGCCTACCACTTCAAGCAGAAGGGGGAGGTCCTGGCGAAGGCGATGGGCTGCAAGGATGCGGTCGGGAAGGACCCGGCGGAGTGGCCGGAGGACCTGCGCGTGCAGGAGTTCCCCAAGGTGTGGGTGGCCTAACATGAAAAAGATTAGGCCAACAAAGGCGTGGGCACTCAAAGAGAGAGGTAGGCTTGCGCTAGACACCTACTCCGCTTTCGCGCTGTACCGCTTCAAGAAGGACGCGATGGGTGGCACCAGCAACGCGAGGAATATTATCCGCGTCGAGATCAGGGAGGTTCGCGGACGATGAAGTCCGCGACTGAATGCCCAGGCCGCAAACGCCATCGGTGGGGAGCATGGCGGGAGAACAAAATCGCATGGCGCTGGAGGGTGTGCGTCAAGTGCGAGGCCGTGGAAACTATAGGACGTAGACGATGAACAAAGTGCTGCGCGTCAAGGTCGAGTATTACCACATCATCTGCGGCAAGCCCAACGCGGGCGAGAAGTGCCCCGTGGCGCTGGCGCTGACGGCGATGCTCCCCGCCGGGCAGCGGGCTCTTGTGGGGCTCGGATTCTTCTCCGTGTGTGTGGGAGAGAAGACGCTCCTTAGCACCCACGACCTGCCCGATGAGGCCACGCGGTTCATTCGCGCATTCGACTCGGGGGACAAGGTGGAGCCCTTCGAGTTCGCGCTTCCGCTGGAGGCGTAGACGATGAGGTTGGTGAAGATCGAATTCAAGCCCGCTGTTCTATGCATGACCAGCTGGGCGGGCTGGACGGAACAGCGCGTGGAAGTTATCGACGAAACTCCGAAACGGTATCGGATCATTTGCCCGCCCGACGTCCAGGCGGTGCGGCTGGCTGGGCGTCACCGATACCTTCGGGCCGGGGATACCGCGCTCGTCCCAAAGACAGCGATTCAGTTCAAGTGAAAGGCGCTGACCATGACGTTCGTGCCCGACGACAGGAAGCCGCCGTTTTGCCCTGGAGGGGGCGGAGGGCATCGGGCCTACCTAACGGATCTGTGCAAATGTACGCGCTGCGGGAAGGTCATGTGTACGGCGTGCGCGAAGCGGTTTAGAAATCGGCCCTACTGTAGGCCGTGCATGAAAGAGAAGCAGCGCGAGGAGAGTCGTCAAACCCAAGGAGAGACCAAATGACCACCGAGACGAAGCCCACCCTGCGGAACGAAGAGGCGGCCGAGCGCCGCACGAACATCGCCGGATGGGTCTGCAAGACCTGCCGCCGGTTCTTCGGCGACGAAGATGGCGCCGAGCGGATGGCCCGCTACTGCTGCGAGAAGGACCACGCCTGCGATACCGAGGGCTGCACGACCCGGGCGGAGAAGCCCTACATCTACTGCCCCCCGTGCATCGCGGGGCGCGACCGCGCGCGCTGGGAGGCGCTCGTGGCGGTGCCGTGGGACGGCGAGACGCCGCTGTGCCTGCACGACAGCGACGTTTTCTTCCATGACGAGGATGCGCTCCAGGACTACCTGGACGAGCACGGCCTCAAGCGGGAGGAGATCCGGCTGGTGATCTGCGTGGAAGAGAAACCGCGCAGCTTCGATATGGTGGATCATCTCAGCGACTACCTCGATCCCGACGGGGGCTTCGGGGATGACGGCGAGTGCCGGGAGATCGACAAGACGGTGAACGACTGGATCGAGAAGAACGTGCCGACAATGTGGACGACCGGCACGAAGCGGCCGACGGCGGAGTCCCTCCCGGAGCCCACCGTGCCGCAGGTCTCCAACCCGGAAGTCACCCAGGAGCCGCTGCCGCCCGACTGGGATGAGAGCCCGAAGGGGTGCTGGGCGCCGCATCCGCTCACCCGGACGATCTGCCAGCTCCCGCCGGACGGCCACGAGGTCCACAAGAACAAGCCGTCGACCGCGACCTGGATTGAGTGCTGGCGCTAGTGGAGGTGAACGTGAAGCTAGAACTCAGTCTGCCGTGCGAAGAAGCGAGCCCGATGTCTCGGAGTTTCAAGATAGACTGCGGGCGCCCCGCGACGGCAATAATCTGGAGCAACAGGGACCAGCGCGCTTACCGGATGTGCGAGATGTGCGCAGACCACAACGTCCGCAACCGTGGCGGGGTTAAGCTGGCTCCAGAAAAGACCACGGCGTAAGTGGAGGTTGGCGATGAGCTTCGGGCAAGAAGAGTACCGGATGTCGGTCAGATTTCGCCGACCCGGGGGCATTTTGCCAGCCTACCCAGACGGAACGGAGACCTGGCTTGCTGACAGGATCGAAGTCTTCGAGCGCGACGGCAAGCCGTGGGCTCGGATTCACCTTCCCGGCAACAGCGTCGAGATCCCTGGGCGGGACGTGCTCAAAGTCGGGTGGGAAGACATCACGAACGCCGCGGTTACCGGCTGAGGATACCATGAACTACTGGCACGAAAAGCTGGTTGGCGTAGCCTGCGGCCGAGCCCTGTTGTACGGGGCGCTGGTGGGGTTGGCTGCTGGAATCGTACTTGGGATCTGCCTGACGCGACTATTCCGTTGATCGAGGATTCGATGAAAGTCCACCAGTTCGAGGTCGGAATGAAGTACGCCATCCTCGCCGCCCTAGCTGCCATCCTCGTCGTCTGCCTTCACCGAGTGGATTCTAAGGTAGCCGAGGTAGCCGAGGAGAACCGCCTCGACCAGATATTCGGGGACATCGCGGAGTCCGCCGCCAAGGCCGTGTACCTGGAGGAAGATCCGGAGCTGGTCGGCCATCGAGAGAGATTCGCCCGCCAGTGCCTGCAAGAAGCCATCGAGCGCAGGACGTGGGACGCCGAGATCCGCGACGGCTTGCGGTGCTTCTACTGCAAGGGCCCGCATCCCTGGTCGTGGTGCGCGCACAACCACCTGGCAATCGCAAGCGGACCGTGGAGAGAGTGACCGAGGAGCGGAGCATGCCCGAAGGAACCGTCTACGTCCTGGAGCACAACGGGACCCACTACGCGAAGTCCCCCAAGCTGGAGGGAATTCGCGAGGCGATGCTGGACCTCACGGAGAGGGGGAAGATCACGGACGGAAACAAGAACGAGTGGTCGATCTTCGCGATGGATACGCCGCTCTTCGAGCATCGGCCGCTGAACCAGAAGGAGATCGAGACCTTTCTCCCGATCACGGGACCGTCATTTAGGAGGTATCGTCATGGCTGATCCGAAGCCGACCATCGGACGTATCGTCCACTTCTGGGCGATGCGGGCCAAGCCCGTGACCGGGGAGATGTACCTGCACCCCGAGGCCGCCATCATCACGGACGTGGACGAGAAATTCGAGAGCGTGGACCTGACGGTGTTCCCGCCTTCCTGCCCCTACAATCAGTATCAGCAGAAAAACGGGTCGGCGGTGACGTTAGCGCAGATCGCGTACTCGGACGTCCCCAGAGCTGGCTTCTGGTCCTGGCCTGCGAGGGTCTGAACGTGGACGTGGGAGACATTGCCAAGCTGCGGCAGGTGATCGAACGCGTGCGGCCGCTGATCCGCGAGTTCGACGGCTCGCTGGAGGAGCTGGAGGGCGAGGCGGACGATCTCAATGCCGACATCGACCGCCACTTCGTGTCCGACATCTCAGACCCGGAGGCCCTGCTGGTCGCCGCGCTGGTGCGGCGGTTGGAGGGGCGCCTGGCGATCATCGAAGAGCGAATGGTGAAGGGCACCGACCCGGGCTACCCGGTGCGGCCTCTGGTGACCTGGAAGAAGAAAGGTGGAGCATGTCCTACGTGACCGCGAACATGGCCGAGGCGCTCAAGAGCCACGTCCTGGAGGAGATCCCCGCGGGGGAGAAGATCCGGGCCTTCTACTTGAAGGAGCCGGGCCAGGGGCGCATGATGTCGACGCTCTTCCTCTTCACGCCGGAAGGCATCGTCCTGATGGGGGATCTTGTCCCCGACGGCCACGGCTCGATCAGCACCTACGGCTACGGCGTGGGCTGGTTCTCGAACGGAATGTCCGAGAACTACCTGTGCTCGAAGTTCATCCCGAAGGTCTGGGTGCGTGAGTGCGCCGTCGAGTGGCTCAAAGAGCAGATCGCTCAACTGGAGAGGGGCGAGTCCGACCAGGACCTCGACGAAGCAGAGAGGGTCGCCCGTGCCAAGAGCTTCCGCGAGCTGGTCGAGGATGAGCGAGCGCTGGCGGACTACAACTCCTTCCACGATGCGCTGAGCGAGATCGACGACTACCTGGTGGACGACGGCGCGCCGGGCGTGGACTACGACCCGAAGACGGCCGGGTGGCTCTGCGCGCTCCAGCAGCGCTTCGCCGCGGCATTCGCGAAGCTGCCGGACCCGGCGGCGGAAGCGGCGGCGGCCAGGGCGGGAGGGTCGTGAGGGGCGCCGACGATGGCCTACCGCGACGAGTGGACCTGTCACGGCTGCATGGCGGTCACGGGCCGCGGCGCGTTCAAGCGCGTCCGCTGCCTCGGCTGCGGGGTCAGATTCTGGCGCTGCAAGGCGCGGTGCGCGGAGAGGTTCTACATCTGCGGCGTGAGCTGCCGTCCGGCCTACCAGAGGTACATGCGCGGATTGATGTCGGGGGCAATTGCGCCGCCGACCCCGAGGAAGCGAAAGAGAAAGGTGGAGCAAGATGCTGACGCACACGGGAATTAAGATCCTGCCGTTGAACGACACCGCGCCGAGCCCCGTTGACCTCGCCGTGCATATGGGGCGCCTCTGCCTCTACGGCGGCGCGATCTGGTTCAACCTGCTCTCCCACTCGATCCTCGTCTCGTGGCTGGTACGCTCGCTCGCCCCGTCCTTTGAGAACTGGGCCTGGGCGCTCCTGCACGACGCGCACGAGACGGTGACCGGCGACGTCCCCCACCCCTGGAAGACCGACGACATGCGGGAGCGGCAGAAGGTTCTCGACCTGCGGATCGCGAGCTACTACAAGATCGACCGGCGGTTAGTATCCCCCGCAGCGATCAAGCAGGCCGACCTGCTCGCCACGAGCTACGCCGCCTACGCGCTGGGGCTCCGCGGCTACAGCCAGCTCCAGAAGGAGAAGCTGCCGACGGAGTGCGCGACCGAACCGGACGAGTCCACGCGCGACCTCGTGCTGGCGCTGGCCGACAGCCCCCTCAACGACCCCGCCGTGTGCACGCGCGGGCTGCTCAACTCGTCCATCGCGAGCATGGCCGACGCCTTCCACAAGATCGCGCAGATGAACCTGGAGGGTGCCTACGATGTGGTCGACCGGCTGGTGCAGCAGGCGGTCGCCGTCAGCAAGAACAGGGTGACGGTGTAGCGTGACTCAGGAGGAACTCGGGAGTAGCTCCAGAAATAAAAGGAGCCAGGCCACCGCTTCGAGGTTTTACCCTGTCAGGCAGCCTGGCCCTGGAGAGAGGGGGAAACAGACGATTGCGGTCGGCTGGACCGCGCGGTATGTCTCCTCCCCTTCATCCGTGCATGCCAAAATAGTAGCCCGTAAGGGATTGGAGGTCAAGACCTAATGAGCAAGCCCGAAGACGCGGCGCCTGACGTGACGCCTATCTCCCCAGGTGGCGTTCAGGAGGGGCGGAACGTGCGCGCCTACGAGCGCGTCTACGCGCAGTGCCTCCAGGCCGCCGAGCGGATCGGCCCGACGCTCGACATCGACAAGCGGCTCGGGATCGCCGACACGCTCTTCGACCGCTACTACGATGACCAGGTGAAGCTGGGAATCGAGGCGAAGAAGATGCAGACGGTCGAGCCGCTGATCGAACTCTTCCAGAAATTTGTGGAGCGCCAGGGCGGATAATGGTAGCCTTCCGGAGGGTCAGATGACCGACGTGAGAGACAAGGTGGAGCAGACCATGAGCGACAACGCGCCAGGCCCCTTCGTGAAGTACCCCAACTTCGAGCTGCTGCTGGAGTCCGTCCCCGGCGCGCTCGGTGACCTCGGGCGGATGTTCGTCGCCGACAAGGACCTCAACGCCCGCACGCGCATCCGCGCGCAGGTGGCCTCGCTGTTCGACCTGCTGGCCGCGGACACCACCTATCCGGACATCCCTGGACTCGACCCCAAGGAGGCGGCGCGGCGTCCGGTGCCCGGCCAGGCAGGGGTTGGCGTTGCCCCATTCGTCCGGCCCGCCGCCGAGCCCATCTTCGACGTCGCGGGCGTTGCCGACGGTCCCGAGTGGCCCGCGGCGATCCCTCCGGCGGCGCCCCAGGCGCCGCGGCAAGCAACCGACGTGCTACCCATCCCCGGAGCCGAACCAGCCGAAGCCGGTCAGCCATAGGAAAGGAGCACCCATGAACCTCAACATCGCGGTCGTTGGGCCCGGCGGGGACGCCAGCCTCTCGTTCACGGACAAGCACATCCGCGTCCGCTGGAAGGAGGCCACGCTCAAGGAGCGCCGCATGGTCTCCTCTCTCATCAAACGCGCGCGGAAGCTGAACATGCAGGTCTGCACCGTCGACGCCGACGGGCTCCCGGACAAGCCCGCCTACAAGCAGGACGTCCCGGGGCTCTTCAAGGGCGGCAAGGGCGGAGAGCTGCTGCTCCAGCAGGGCGCCCCCGGTGCCATCGCCAGCCTCGCGAAGGAGCTGATCGAGGACGAGATCAAGGTCGGCGCCCTGGTCATGGAGGCCCAGAAGAACGGCACCTGGAAGATCGTGAAGTCCGGCGACTTCAAGGCCGAGGAGCCCGAGACCTCGAAGGAGCTGGTGGCCGTCGGGGAGAAGGCGGCCGAGAAGCCCTCCGAGAAGCGCGAGCTGACGGTCAGCTCTCCGGTCGGCGGCGGATAGGGCGATGTTCAAGTGGGGAGTCGGCAAGGGCCTCGACTACCCGACGGCCGTCCGTCGTGGCGAGGTCCCCATGCCCGAGCGCCGAGCGGTGGAGATGCTCCGGCGGCAGTGCGATCCGGAACGCTTCCGGTACTACTGCCACACCGGCCATCTCCCCGCCCGCGGCAACGTCACGGGCACGATCTACCTGGTCCGCAAGGGCGGCGGCGCGATGGAGCTATGCGACGGCCGCGAGGTCGCGAGCTGGTGCATCTCCATCGGCCCCCACCGGCCCGACCTGCCGCCCACGGACCACGCGGCGGTCCTCAAGGCGATGATCGAGGGTGAGGAGCCGACCTTCGTCCGCACCGGCAACCGGGCGGGATACATGGGCAACTACATTGGCGGCAGCCAGCCGCGAAGCGACGGGGGCAGCAAGTACGACCCCTACAGGACCGTGTTGCTGATGGACGACCACCCTCTGGCGGTCCGTCTCCTGCGGGACCGAGCCGAAGGCAGGGCGGTGCTCTGCGAGTCGTTGAAGCCGGTGCGGTCCATAGCGCAGATAGGAGGCCAGGGGATCGCCTTTGACGCGGGCGAGATCGAGCAGCAGGGCGGCGCGGGCATCAACTATGGCGTGGGAAACTACGCGGACGCCACCTTCGCCACCCAGACCGCGAACACCACGAACATGGACTTCCTTTGTCAGAATCCTACGCAGGGGGTCGGCTACGTTCCTGGTCGCAGGCGCCGAGCCCAGCCGCAACCGCGCCAAGCCTTCCCCCCGAACGCGGTGGTGCGCGGCGTCGGCCGGGGGCTTTACGAGCTGGTGTGACGAGGGGGAGATGCTGCGATGCGCTGGCGACGGCGGGGAGATCGTCGCGAACGACGACGGCGGCCTCGTCTGTCCGGACTGCGGGCGCCTCGTGGGCGCCGAAGGGCATCCGGGCGTCGAGCTGTGGGACGGGGACGTGCTGCTGATCGCGGTGGACCAGTGGCCCGGGGGCGCGAGGTTCGAGAGGCGCCGCCGGGCGTTGAAGGCAGGCCCATTATGGGCCGGAGGATGACGGTGGAGCAGGTGGTAACGGGCGTTCCTAAACCCTATGTTTCCTGTGATAGGTGCCTCGGCTACGGCGTCGGTCTGGGGCCGGTCAACGAGGCCACGGGCAAGCGCGAGCACGTGCCCTGCCAAGAGTGCGAGGGCACGGGAGCCAAGATCCGCGCGGGCGACATGCTCCGCAGGCCCAAGCTCACCTGAATGACGAGATGGCCTGCCACACCTTTCGTCATGGAAACACCGTCGGGATCGTCTGCGGCTCCGGACGTCGTGAGGTCGCGCCGCCCTGCTTCGTCCTGGGCTGCGGCCGGGACGGCGTGGTGCAGTGCGACTTCGTGGTGTCACAGGGAAACGAGCCGGTGAAGACCTGCGACCGCTTCTGCTGCAAGAGGCACTCCCGGAACTTGGGGCGCAACGTGGATCACTGCCTGGAGCACCATTTCAAGGCGATGAGATCGCCGTGACGGAGGTTTGATGACTCGCGAGGAAGCCCTTCAACTCTACCGGGAGAAACAGCTCCCCCACTTCGTCGACCTGATGATGCTGGCCGACGATGCGATGGCCGAGTACCGCATGCGGAAGGGGGAGGAGGGTCCGGGCTTCGAGGAGATGGACTTCCGCGAGCGCCTGCTCTTCGCCCACGCGATGGTGGCGATGGGCGTGAACGACCGGGTGAACAAGATTGCCGCCCCGCCGCCCCCCGCCGCGGCGCCGCCCCCGAGCGCCCCGGCCGACGTCCCCCTGGTACCGGACGCCGAGCCGCAGCTCCCGGTGATTGCGGTCCGGGTCGACCCGGTGAAGGCGCAGGAGGCGTTCGCTCTCATGATCGCGAAGCGCCGGATCGCCGTGCCCGCCGCGCAGGCCGTCCTCGACGCGCTCCAGAACACCCCCGAAGGCAACGACATGCTCAAGCTGCTGCTCTACAATTCCGTGGTGCGGCAGAGGCAGAATACCGGAGGAGGATCGTAGGCCATGGGCAAGACTTGGAAGGGCTCCAGGGCGAAGGGGCGCGGCGGCAGGCGGTTCACCAGCCACGTCGGCGGCGAGTTCCGTCCGCGCGAACGTCACGCGGTGGGGCAGCCCGCGCTGATGGGCAGTCCGATCCCGCCGCTGTCGGCCGCGGCGCCCACGCCGGGGCCGCAGGCGGCGGAGCAGCGCGGCGAAGGGGACAAGAACCTGACGTGCATCGACTGCCGCACCCTCTTCGTCTTCAACGCGGGCGAGCAGGCGTTCTACCGCGAGCGGAATCTCAGCGAGCCCAAACGCTGCAAGCCGTGCCGGGAGTTGAAGAAGGCGCGGAACCAGAAAAGCGGATAGAGAAAGGAGCGACCATGCCAAACGACGTTGAGATCGACCCCGCGGCGAAGCCGCACCGGTTCCCCATGATGGACGTCACGCTCGGGGAGGAGCCCGGCACGCTGGAGGTCCACTACAGGAAGTGGGACGCCATCGTTAAGTCTTACACCTGGACGCGGGAGACGGTCCGCATGAGCGCGCTGCCGGAGCTGCTGCGCGAGATCGAGGACAAAGACCGGAAGTCCCCCCTCGGCACTTCCCTCTACCGCTACCCGCAGCCTCTCTTCGACACGCTGCGGGTGCCGGAGGTCGTGGGGGGTGGCCGGGAGACGCTCTTCGCAGACTCCCAGTTCTTCCCGGACCGGACGGTGAAGGTCTACGGTCGTGACACGAACATGAGCCAGAGCGGCCAGCTCGGCTATCCGCTGGGCTATCGCCTCAACCGCCTGGAGGTCGTCGTCGAGAAGTATGCGCACCCGGACGACGTGCTGCTCTTCCTCAAGAACCTCAGCGGGCGTGTCGTGCTCGGCATGGATAGCACCTTCGCGGTGTTTGCCGGGGGAACCCTGCGCCCGTTCTTGGACGGGATGCCCGAGGCGCAGATCCAGAAGCTGGGCGACTTCGCCAAGCGGGGCGTCTGGCTGCATTACTGGCACCCGCTTCAAAACTACGATCTGGATTCGACGGAAGGCTTCAGCGTGCGCCTGGACCTGGCGCCCATGGAGCTGCGTGGCCCGATGCGCGTGAAGTTCCTGCTCCAGGACACCCTGATCGCCCCGGCGATGGGCAAGAACGACCGCCGATAGGAGCTGGGATGCCTGACCTGCACGAGATCGTCTTCAAGATGTCGGGGCGCTCTCAGAAGAGAGCGCTTCGGAAGCATCGGAAGCACTGCCGCTCAAAGGACCGAAGCAAGGGGCGGGTCTGGCCTTCTACTAGAAAGTGAGGAACCATGCGAGCCTCAACGCAGAAGTGGGTGACCCGCGCGGTCACCCTATCGAGCAAGGCGAACGACAATTCCAAGGACGGCCGCAAGGCGTACCGCGCGCGCTTCAAGCGCGTGGCGAAGCTGGACCTCGCGGTCACGATACTCGCGCTGATGGCCTGACGGAGGGACCATGAACGAGAAGCACGCTGAGACGCCGCGGCAGGCGCTGCCAGTGCTCGGGCCGGAGACCTGGGCGGAGCACGCGGCCTTCATCCACGAGAGCATCGTCAAGAAGTGGTCGCCGTACAGCGAGGAAGACCGGCGCTTCCTGGCCCTCGCCACCGCGGGGGAGGTTGGGGAGATCCTCAATCTCATCAAGAAGGACTGGCGCGGCGATCCGGGCAGTCAGGTCCGATGGTTCCTCCTCGCCGGAGAGTTGGCCGACGCGCGGATCTACCTGGAGTTGCTGGCCCGGTGCGTGGGGCACCGGCTTCCGCCATTGGAGCGTGGGCCGCTCGGGGATGGCGTGACCGCCCGCGACATCCGTGAAGCAGCGTTCGCCCTATTCCGCGACATGGGCAAGCTGTGCGGGCTCGAAAGCCAAATGTTTGGGGTCGGGCTGACACCCAGCCACGAGGCGGTCATGGACAACTTGCTCTGGGTCGGCGGAAGCCTTTGCCACCTGGCGGCCCTCCTGGACGTCGACCTCGACTGGGCCTGCGGCGTGAAGGTGCGCGAGCTGTACGAGCGCTGGCCGCACACGAAAGCGGGGCAGGTCTTCTACGCGCCGCACGACTATCAGGCTTCGTTCGAGCCTACGTCGTGGGAGCGCTTGGGAAACGACATACAGATGGGCGCGCTCGCGGTCCGGGAAAACGCGGAGACCGGCGTGCCCGTCGAGCCGGAGAACCTGGAGGCCGCGCTCTCCTACGTGCGCTACTACATGGACGCCCCGGCCTTCGCCCACCCCGACAGCATCAGCAAGATCGCGAAGCCGTCCATCGGGGGCCTGCGGATCATGGCCCACCGCGCGCGGACGCTCGACGACCTCAGGGCGTTCCTGAAGCAAGCTCAGAGCGTCGGGTGGTACCCGCTATAGGCAGAAGAGAGAGTTGAGGCAAGGATGAGCGACTGGAAGCACAGGACCACGGAGCAGGCGCGGGACGCGCTCTCTCGCTTCTGCACGAGGAAGCCGGTCATGACGATCCCGGTGGACAACGAGCGAGACGCCGACATGATCCTCGGGGACGTGATCGAGGAAAGGGACAGCCTCCTTCTTCAGGT
>Ga0214473_10000619_pt1 | contig 49603 bp, 42 predicted proteins | sample RVTome_7_FD_203509 | JGI IMG/M metagenome (GOLD analysis project Ga0214473, IMG submission 203509) | Soil microbial communities from uranium-contaminated site in the Upper Colorado River Basin, Wyoming, United States - RVT98D197 | ecosystem: Environmental > Terrestrial > Soil > Contaminated >...
CAAAGTTGTTGCCCGCGGGCGTAAATGTGAACGTAAACGGCTGCGTGCTGCCGGGCAAAACGTTAGCGGTGGTTGGCGATACAGAGACGCCGGCGGGCAGCGGGCCGAAGGTGATCGTGACGGGAGAAGTGAATGAAGTGCCGCTGGTCACCGCGGTGATTCCGATCACTACGCTGGAGTTGGCAAGCAACGTGAGCGGCGCGTTGGGATTGGTAAACTGGGACAAAGTGAAAGGCGGCGCGCCCTGGTAAGTGAGCGGCAAGGTGAAGCTCTGGGTGATGGTGCCGGATGAATCCGTGCCAGAGATGATCAGGCTGAAGGGCGTAGTGGCCTGAGGTCCCGTGGTGGGAACCGTGACGGTGAACGTGACAGTGCTGAGCGAAGAAGCGGGATTGGTGGAGAACGTCACTGTTCCGGGAGTTCCGGCAATGTCCGCCGTGCCCGTCAACGTAACGGCGCCGTTGAAGCCGCCGAGCGGCGAAAGGTCGAAGGAACCGGTGAGCGTGCCGCCAACGGGAACGACTGCGCCGCCCGGGAGAAGCACGTTGGTGATCAGGAATCCCGGGGAAGAGAATGAGCCCAGGGCCAAAATGCAGGAACCTACGTTGACGCCGCTGACCTGGTTGCCGCCCGGGCAGCTCACTTGCGCTGCGTAGTCGGTGATCTTCCAACCTTTGTCCATACGCTCGAAACGAATGGTGCTGCGCTCAGTGCCTGTGAGCTGGCGCTTGCCCTGCGTGGAATTCGGCGGGGCGGGAACGCCCGGCGGGAACGGATTGCCGTTGTCGTCGAGGAATTCCGTGGGCTGTTCCTTCTTGGTGAACTGCAACTCGAAGTCGGCCTGGCAGGCGGCCTGGTCCTGTTCCTCAGAAATGGTGCAGTTGACCGGGCGCTGGAATACACGCACGGTTTCGATCTGGCTGCGGAAGCTGTCTTCGATGGCCGCCGCAAAGCCGGAATAGTTGCGGAATTTTTCCTCATCAAAATACTTCAGGAACTGGTTGGGCTGCAGCGACTCGTAACCCGAGGCCAACTCGCGGATGATCTCTACCGGCTGTATGCCGGGCTGGACCGTCAAGGAATAGCGCTGCGTGACGGATTGCCCGCGGCTATTGATCACAGCGAGCTGAATCACATAATCGCCAGGGGTCAACAAACTCGTATTGACGGTGAACTGGGCCTGGTTGGAGGAGAAGCGAGTTTCCAAAACCTTCCACAGGAACGCCACGATCGTCGTGCCCGCGGGCGTTTCCGTGGCGGAGGCATCCAGCAGGAACTTGGCGCCGCGGATGGCAGTGATGATCTGGCCCGGCGGGGCCTTCATGCTTCCGGGCACGTCCGCGCCGGCTCTGCGTGCGTTCTCCTCGCTAGTGACAATGAGCACGCCAACCTGCAGTCCTTCCGGACGCTCAACAGTGAATGGGTAAGTGCCGTGGGGAACATTTTGCGCCACGGTGATGGACACCGGCAGGCCGTTGGCTGCGAGCGGGCCGGTGATCCGTGCGGTGATCCCTTCACGCGCAAAGGACACCCCAGTAGCGCCAGCAAGACCTTTTCCAACGATGCGTGTCTGAAAAGTCTGGCCGGGGAAAGTGGCGCGCGGCTGCATGCCAACCACTTCGTCCACTTCGGTTTCACCGAAGGCGTTGACGAGTTCTTCATCCGTGGCCATGCGCTTTTCGCCCGGGCGCTGATCGGCAATGAGCGTGATGGCCTCGCCGGGGTTGAGCAGGCTGGCAAAGTCAGAATAGAGGGGGTTGGGCGAGCCGACGGTAACCATCCCGCCGCCCAGCGCGATGACCGTGGTGTAGATTTGAGCGTCTTCGATGAACTCGTCGGTGCCGACCACACCGGCAACGGCCGCTGTAGCGCGTACCTGGAATCCACCGCCGGGCTGAGTGATGCGGACCACGCTGGCGCGCATGCGGCCATAGGCGAGCTGCAATTGGGTGCGCTGTGCCTGCGTGTCGTGCGTTTGGATTTCGAGGGAGGACGACGAGCCCACGTTTAGAATCGACCCGTCGTTCAGACGCACGCGCACGCGCCCGCCGCGCTCGGTCTTGATCGTGTCGCCCCAGAGCAATTTCATATTCTTGGCGGCTTCGAACACCTTCTTCTGCCGGACCACGTGGTCCACCGGGATCATGGCGGAGATGCTCCCGGCCTCGCGGGAGGGTGCTTGCGCCGCCGCGGGGAAAGGCATCGCGAGCGCCACCGCCGCCAGCAGAATCCACTTCAACCCGCCAACCGTTCTTTCGTGCCTCATCGGAGTACCTCGAGAAATTCAGAAATCACAATTCAGAACTCAGAAATCGCAATCCAGAACTAGCGGCGGAATCGAAATAGCAGCGTCCCGCCGATAATGGTTTCCCGGAAACTCTTCAGGTCGGTGACAAACGGATCGCCGGTGTCGAAGAAATTGTTGCCGCGCTCGTAATACACCGTGAGGAGGCGGTTCTCGTCGTTCCGTATTTTGTAGGTCATCGCGGCACGCCACGTCGGCCGCTTGAAGCCCTGGTTCAAGTAGAAGAAATTCAGCAACGGATCCAATTGCGCGCTGGCCTTCAACGGTGAAAGCGAAATGCTGTTGAACTCGCGGTAGATTCCTTCAAAGCGGAAGTAACGCGGCGCTTCAATCTGCAACTGCGCGTTGAACGAGCGGCTCGTATCATGCGCGCCGAAGAAATCGATGGAGTAAATCAGGGCTGGATCAGAGGGGGCCAGCGCCGGGTTGTCGGGCGTGTACTTGCCGAGGCGCTCCAGTTCGTAGCGGAACGACGGAATCACGTCCCAGTTGTTCCAGGTGTAGTTGCCGCGAAAGCCAAAAGCGAAGCGATCGGTATCGGAGGAATTCTGATTCAGCACCGCGTCCATGTCGTGGCGATGCTCGTAGTCGAAGCTGAACGACGAATCGCTCACCGGCAGCGTGAGGCTGAAGAACGGGATGCGTGTGGAACGGATGCGCTCCTCGGTGGCCTGGCGCAGTTCGGTGACCAGGCAGCCGGGATGCGCCGAGCGCTTGGTGGTGATCTGCGGCGTGGGAGGAGTCGTCGGCAGCGTCACGCAAGTGGCCAGTGGGTCGCCCGCCGTGTCCAGATTGCGCTCGCGGTAGCCGACTTCGAGCACCATCCTGCGATAGATGGGCAGGTCACGGAAGGTGAGTCGCGCTTCCGGCGCGCGGACGATGCTGGTGTAGTTGCGCTTGCCATTCAGATTGTCGTTGGAACGCCGCCAGGACATGGCCAAGCCGAATTGCCGCAAAAACTGATAGTCGCCGCGCACGCTGAAGTCCTGCAGGTCGCGAATCTGCCGGGCGTTGGCGCTGGAAAAATCGGGCTGGAAGCGCGAATAGTCCAAGCGCCAATTCAACTTTGCAATGCGCTGGCTCACTTCCGCGCGGTAGGCCGCGTCGGTGATGCGTCGGTGGTAACAACGCGCGTCCAGCACGGCACCGCCCACCACCGGCGCTTGCACCGCGCAGGCAAAACTGCTGGGGTTGAGGACAGCGCTGGCGGGAGGCGTGCCGCCCATCGTCCAGCTATACGCGACCTCGCCCGCCACTTTCATGCGCAAGGGCCGCAGGTCAAGATTGGTGTCCATCGAAATCAAGTGATTGTCCGCCGCCTCGGAGGACGTAAGGCGGCCATCCTGCAGTTCCACTTCGCCGGCCTGGCAACCTCCGGAGATGGGGCGAACCGTGCGCAGGTTCGTCGTGGTGTCGGAACACGTTATCGTGGCTTCAGGCAGCGACTGCTCCAAGTCTTTTCCGCGGCTGTAATTGAAGGCCGCCCAGCCGCCCTTCCCGACCCTGTACTCCAGGCGCAAGCCGCCCACCGCGCGGGTGTATGGCTTTGCCGGTGTGGCGGGATTGAATGGAGTGGTAGAAGTGATGTCGCGGAAGAACTCGGCGCGGCGGTAGAGCGAGCCCCAGCGGTCCGTGAAATAGCCAACGGTGCCAGTGAATCTCAGATTGTCCGTCCACTGATTCCAAAGATGCAGGCCCTTGATATTCTGGCTGAAGCTGAAGCGCGAGTAGTTCACCAGCGAATCACCCAGCGTCGCTTCAAGACTCCTTCCGGCCAGCCGCAGGTACGCGCGCTGCAAGCTGTTGCGCTCGGGATCCACTCGCGGATTGTCTGTATAGCGGCCTACAACGGAAGTTTCAAAGCGGTAGCTCCCGAAGACCGGGGCATTATTCAGAAAACTGATTTCCGAAATGTTGTTGATGCTGTCGCAGGTGCGCGGCTTGCCGGGCGATGCCGCCAGGATCTGCGAGCGAGTGCAGGCGTGCAGGAAGGAGCGATCCGTGTTGCCCTGCACACTGACGCCTTGGACATCGTAGCGGATTTCAAAGTTGGTCTGGCCTGGCTCGATGTTGGGCTCCACCGGGCGAGGAGCTGCTCCGGAGACTTGCGGTGGAGGCGCCTCCTGTTTTTGCTGTGCTTCGCCGGCGGCGGGCGTTCCGCTCTGCGGGGCCGCAACCTTCTTTTCAGCGGGCGCGGGGGTGCCAGGGACGGCACCGTTGCTCGCAACGGACTGCGCCGCAACGGTGGCGCTGCAGGCCAGAGCCAGCAGCACAAAAATAGCAATCAGCCGGAGCGCCATGACATGGCCGTAAAAGCGCAGTCCTGAGGATCGCCCATGATTCCCGCAATCGTTTTGCGGTTTCATAATTCCACCCCGCTTATCGGATTTGACCGCGAACGCCGCGGTCGAAAAGATTTGACTGCGCACATTGCAGCCGTGTTGGTAGGGGTCGAAAGTCTAACGAAGTAGCACATTGTTCGAGCACGTTTCTTGCGCTCAGTGCCACCAGTGAAAGCTTCGCCCTGGAGGGAATGCCTTCGGAAACTCAACGTCCAGGGCCGGTGGGACCTGAGTCGAGACAATTCTAGATACACACCCCACTTGATATCGGCAGTAGGCTGTCACTCCCTCTTTCTCTTGTCAACAAGAAATTGGACTTTCCAAGACGCAAAAAAGGCTGCAAGAGTTTGCATTTACAGGAGATTTGTGTGCAGCTTGCTGGTCGTCCACATCATGAAAATTAGAGCCGCATTTTCATGCTGATGTGGTTCGGCGAAGCACCTTGCTCTAGAGGATTGCAGTATTTCAGTAAGGATTTTCCCAAATAGCGGCGCGCGGGACGAATCGCGAGATGCGACCTTGCAAGGCGAAATAATCTCCGGTGTTACATCCCTTCATAATTTGGCCCGCCGCCACCTTCGGGTACCACCCAATTGATAATCTGGTAAGGGTCCATGATGTCGCAAGTCTTGCAGTGAACACAATTGGAAGCGTTGATCTTCATTTTCAGCTCGCCGCCTTCGTGCGCCAGCTCATAGACCGCGGCGGGACAGAAATATTCGCAGGGATTGCCGTACTCTTTCGTGCAGCGTGAAATGCAGATGTCCGGCTCGAGAATGTTCAAGTGGCAAGGCTGGTCTTCTTCGTGCCGCGTGCCGGAGTGATAGACGTCGGTGAGCCGGTCAAACGTGAGCTTGCCATCGCCCTTGAACCGTTCGGCGCCAACTGGCGGCTGAGCGTCAAGTTTGTAATAGGCTTCGTGCCCGGCATGAGAATGCATGGGGTCCACCAGACCGCGCCCGCCGCTAATCTGCTGGAATGCAGCGTGGATCATGCCCATCCACAGGCCGTTGTGGAAGCCCTGATGAAAGTTGCGCACGGCCCAGAGGTCCGGCTTAATCCAGCTTGCCTCGACTTTTTTCTGGAAAGCGGAAAGCGTTTTGGCAGAGGTGTCGCCGGACTTCAGCGCCTCGAGGATCGTCTCCGCGGCCAGCATGCCGCTTTTGATGGCCAGGTTGATGCCTTTGAGCTTCTGAGAATTCAAAAAACTTGCGGAATCGCCGATGATGAGCCCGCCGTCCACGTAGGTGCGCGGCATGGAGTACCAGCCGCCTTCGGGCAGCGTCTTGGCGCCGTAGCGCACCAACCTGCCGCCGGCCAGCATTTTTCTAAGAAACGGATGCGTCTTGAATTGCTGGAATGCCTGATGCGGGTCGAACAGCGGATCGTGATACTCGAGTCCGAGCACAAGGCCCAGCGAAACGCGGTTCTCTTTCATTCCGTAGATGAACCCGCCGCCGTACATCTTCATGTCCACCGGCCAGCCCATCGTATGCGCGACGAACCCCGGCTGCACGCGCCCCGCGGGCACTTCCCACAGCTCCTTAATGCCCAGCGCGTAAATTTGCGGGTTCAAGCCATCGAGCTTGTACTTACTAACGAGTTGCTTGGTCAGCGAGCCGCGCGTGCCCTCCGCCAGCACGGTGACTTTCGCGCGCAGCTCGTAGCCGGGAGTAAAGTTGTCTTTGGGCTGGCCGTTCTTGTCCACGCCCTTGTCTTCCGTGATGACGCCGGCAATGCCCTCGCCTTCGTAAATAAGGCTTGCGCCTGCGAATTGCGTGAAGAGGTTTGCGCCGGTCTTTTCCACCAGCCCGCCCAGCCATTTAGTGAGCTTGCTGAGAGAAATGATGTAGTTCCCGCGGTTCTTGAACGGCGGCGGAGTGATGGGAAAGCGGAGTGCGGACTTTTCCGTGAAGAACATCACGCAGTCGTCCGTTACCGGCGTATCCAGCGGAGCTGACGATTCGAAGTCGGGCACCAGTTCTTTCAGCCCGCGCGGGTCCATCACCGCACCGGAAAGCTGGTGCGCTCCGACTTCGCGCCCTTTTTCCAGCACGTAGATGTTTTCTGTGGATAGCTCGGGTTTCGCGCCGGATTCGTTGTGCTGGCGGAAGAGCTGGGACAAATGCAGCGCGCAGGCCAGACCCGCGGGGCCCGCTCCGACAATAAGTACGTCCGCTTCCAACTGCTCGCGCTCGGCCATCACGCGGCCATTCTAATTGACCACAAGCTCCAAGGCGAGTAGTCTCTCCGAGGCTCGGGCAAGTACACCGCTCATTCATACGCAGTCATTTACAACGACGAGGAGGGAATTCATGCGTTGCTTCCTGTTTGTACTGATGGTGTTGTTGTGCGCCGCCGGCACGGTGGCTGCACAGTCCGCAGCTCCTTCCGACTCCGCTAAGGCGGCGAACGGAAGCAAGCCAGCGGACGAACAAACGGCGCTCATCAAGACGCTACTCGAGCGCATGGCACACCTCGAGGAGCGCATTGCTGAGTTGGAGGCCCGGCAGCCCGCGGCAACAGCCGCGTCGGCGCCCGCCGCCGAGCCATCCACTGCCGTGACGGCAGCGGCGAAGTCCACGCCCGCTCCTGCCAGCGGCGGGCAAGGCGGGATGAATCATCCCGGCATGGGGCAAAGCAATGTTCCCTCGCAGGAGATGACGTTTCCTTCGCTGAAAATCTCCGGCTTTGCCGATGTGGTTTTTTCCGCCACCGACGAAAGCAACGTGAACAGCGGCTTCAACCTCGGCCAGCTCGTGTTGCACATGGCTTCGCCGCTCTCAAAGAAAGTGAGCTACTTTGGCGAGGTGAGCTTCACGGCTACGGCGACCGGCTACAACGTGGAGGTGGAGCGCTCCATCATCCGTTACGACCGCAACGATTACTTCAAGCTCTCTTTCGGGCGGTATCACACGCCGGTGAGTTACTGGAACACCGCGTTCCACCACGGCTCCTGGCTGCAGACCACCATCAGCCGGCCGGAGATGATCAAGTTCGGCAGCCGCCTGCTGCCGGTGCACTTCAACGGCTTCCTGACCGAAGGCGAAATCCGCAGCGGCAACGCCGGGCTGAGCTACAGCGCCGGTGTGGGCAACGGCCGCGGGGCCACCATCAGCCGCGGCGGCGACGCCGGCGACGTGAACAACAATCGTGCCTGGCTGCTCAACTTGAACTCGCGGCCCGCGAAGCCGTACGGGCTTCAATTCGGCGGCACCATCTATCGCGATAAACTTTCCCCCGGGCCTGGATTGCGCTTCAATGAATGGATCAGCTCGGCGTATCTGGCGTGGACACACGAGACGCCGGAGTTCCTGGCGGAGTTTTCCAACGTGCATCATTTCGACGTGAACACTAGCCGGAAATTCAATACACAAGCGTTCTACGTGCAACTGGCCTACCGGCTGCCGTTCGCTGAGAAGAAATGGAAGCCCTACTACCGCTTCGATTACATCAATCGCCCGGCGACGGAAACCGTGCTGGGCATCACCGATTTCATGAGCTCCACCGTGGGAATGCGCTGGGATATCTCCGATTTCACAGCCTTCAAGGGGGAATACCGCAACACCAAGAAGGGTCCCGGACAACCGCACATCAATGGCTTGTTCATCCAGACAAGCTTTACCTTTTAAGGGAGAGAGCCGATGAAACGAGCACACACAACGCGGTTCTTCCTCGTCCTGCTCTGCGGCGTCCTGGCCGCTGGGTTCCTATCACCGCTGGCAGCTCAGACTTCGAAAGGAGGCGACGTGGCCATCGTGGTTCATGCCAATACGCCGGTGAGCAATCTCTCACTCGCCGAAGTGCGCAAGATTTTCCGCGGTGAGAAACAATATTGGAGCACAGACCTTCCCGTCGTGCTGCTGGTGCGGGCCCCGGTGGCGCGCGAGCGCGACGTCGTCCTGAAAGTAATTTATCAGATGACCGAGGCGCAATTCCGCCAGTACTGGGTGGCCAAGATTTTTCGCGCGGAATCGGTTTCCGCGCCCAAGCTGGTCTATTCCCCGGACATGGCGAACCAGTTGGTGGCCACGCTGCCCGGCGCTATTTCCTTTGTTGATGCGCGACAGGTGGGGCCCGGCCTGAAAGTGCTGCGCGTGGACGGCAAGCTGCCCGGTGAGTCCGGCTATCCGTTGCGCTGAGCGCGCGAACTACAAATGCATCTTGCGTTGACTAAACTGTGCCTCATGCCTAAGATGTCTTTGCGCATTTCTCCTACATGATTGGCAAAACCATAGGGCAGTATCGCGTCGTGGACAGCCTGGGTGGCGGCGGCATGGGCGTGGTGTACAAGGCCGAGGACTCCAAGCTGGGCCGCGAAGTGGCGCTGAAATTCCTGCCCGACGAGCTGGCCAAGGACCCCGTCGCCCTGGAACGATTCGAGCGCGAAGCGCGCGCCGCCTCCTCCCTGAACCATCCCAACATCTGCACGATTTACAACATTGAGGAGTTCGAGGGCCGGCGCTTCATCGCCATGGAGTTGCTGGAAGGCCAAAACCTGAAGGACATCATTGCCCGCGGGCCCCTCGAGTCCGAGCTCATCCTCGAACTCGGCATTCAAATCGCCGACGCGCTCGATGCCGCGCATACCAAGGGCATCGTCCACCGGGACATTAAGCCGGCCAACGTTTTTGTGAATCCGCGCGGCCAGGCGAAAATTCTCGACTTCGGTCTGGCCAAGCAGATCGCGCAGAAAAAGCTGTCGCACACCGTCAACGCTTCAGCGGCTGTCACCGCGGCCGTCGGCGAGCACCTCACCAGCTCCGGCGTGACTATGGGCACCGTGGCCTACATGTCGCCCGAGCAGGTGCGCGGGAAGGAACTCGACGCGCGCAGCGACTTATTCAGCGTCGGCGTGGTGCTCTACGAAATGGCCACCGGGAGGCAGGCATTTTCGGGGAATACCTCGGGCGTGCTGTTCGAATCGATCCTCAACAAAGTACCGCCTTCGCCCGCGCGTCTGAATCCCGAGCTGCCGCCCCGCCTCGACGATGTGATTCTCAAGTGCCTGGAAAAGGACCGCGAGTTGCGCTACCAGAGCGCCGCGGAGTTGCGCGCCGACCTCAAGCGCCTGCGGCGCGAAACGCATTCGGCGCGAGTGCTCGCCGAAAGCGGCGGGACCGTCGCAACAAAATACGGCGCAAGACCTTGGTGGCAAAAGAAAGTGTATTTGGCAGCGGCCGCAATGGTTGTGCTGGTGGCCGCGTCTGTGGGCGGTTACTTCGCCCTTCGCAGTGGCGAAGTGATCGATTCGCTGGCCGTGCTGCCTTTCGTCAACTCCACCAACGACCCGCAGACCGAATATCTGAGTGACGGCATCACAGAAAGCCTTATTAACAGCCTTTCGCAGTCGCCCAGCCTGAAGGTGATGTCGCGCAGCGCTGTCTTCCGCTACAAAGGAAAAGATGCCGACCCGCAAGCTGCCGGCAAGGCGCTGGGTGTGCGCGCCGTGCTCGCCGGGCGAATGGTGCAGCGCGGCGACACGCTTTCCATCAGCGTCGAGCTGGTGGACGCGGGCTCCGGCCGCCTGCTGTGGGGCGAGCAGTACAATCGCAAACTCGCCGACCTGCTTACCGTGCAGGAAGAAATCGCGCGCGACATGTACGAGAAACTCAGCAGCCGACTGGCCGGGGCGGAAGAGAAGCGGGTCGCTAAGCGCTCCACGGCCAACGCCGAAGCTTACCAGCTCTACTTGAAAGGGCTTTACAACTGGAACCGCTGGACGGAAGACGGTTTCAAGAAAGCCATCGAGAACTACCAGAGCGCCGTAGAAAAAGATGCGAGTTACGCCGTGGCCTACACCGGCCTCGCCGATAGCTACATCTTGCTGAGCGACCTTGGCTATGTGGCGTCCGGCGATGCCTGGCCCAAGGCCAAGGATGCGGCGGCCTCCGCGCTCTCCAAGGATGCATCGCTCGCCGAAGCGCATACCTCCGCCGCGCTGGTGAAGGAACTGTTCGAGTGGGATTGGTCCGGCGCGGAAAATGAATTTCAGCGCGCCATTGAGTTGAACCCGAACTCGGCCGTGGCCCACCACTGGTACGGCGAATTCCTCGCCAAAATGGGACGCTTCGAGGAAGCCGCGCAGAAGCTCCAGCGGGCGCAGGAACTCGACAAGCTCTCGCCGATGATTAACGCCACGCTCGGCTGGCTCTATTTTGTGCGTCACGAAAACGAACGCGCCACCGAGCAACTGCAGAAAACGCTGGCCATGGACGCCAACTTCGCACCCGCGCGCCGCACACTGGAAATTGTCTACGCGCAGCGCGGCATGACGCGCGAGGCGCTGGGGGAGTGGCAGAAGGCGCTGACGCTTTCCGGGAATCCCGAATTGGCCGCCTCACTCGAATCCGATTTCGCCGCCACCGGCTATCAGGGCCTGCTGCGGGATTGGATGGAGGGCATGAAGCAGGTGGCCAAGGACCGCTACGTTTCGCCGTACAGTATTGCGCAATCGCACGTCCGGCTGGGCGAAATGGGTCTGGCGCTCGAATGGCTGGCGAAAGCCTACGACGCGCGCGACACCCGAATGGTCGCGCTAAAAGTGGATCCTTGCTTCGACGCGCTGCGCACCGACCCGAAGTTCCAAGCCATCATCAAGCGTGTCGGCCTGCCACAATAGAATCCCCGTTACGCAGATTTCGCTTTTTCGAGTTCCTCGGCGAGTGCGGGGACCACTTCGAACAGGTCGCCGACGATGCCGTAGTCCGCAACTTCGAAGATCGGCGCATTGGCGTCCTTGTTGATGGCGACGACGGTGCGCGAACCTTTCATCCCCACGACGTGCTGGATGGCGCCGCTGATGCCCAGCGCGATGTACAGCTTCGGCGCGACGGTTTGACCCGAGCTGCCGATTTGGCGCTCCATGGGCAGCCAGCCTTCATCGCAAATGGGCCGCGACGCGGCAATTTCTCCGCCCAGAACCTTGGCGAGGTTTTCCACCAGCGGCAGATTTTTTTGCTCCTTGATGCCGCGGCCGATGGCGACGATGATCGGCGCTTGCGACAGGTCCACTGCCTGCTTCGCTTCGCGGAACATCTCCAGCGGCACCGTGCGGATGTTTTCCGGCTTCAGGTCCACCGACACACTGTTCACCGGCGCTTTCGCCGCGCCGTTCTGCACCTGGTCCGCGCGGAATGCGCCGGCTTGGAACGTTGCGAACCACGGCGCCGCGCCTTGAAAGGTGACGTCGGCGGCCGTTTTGCCCTGGAACATCTGCCGGACGAAAACGAGTTTGCCGTTTTCGTAGCGATAGCCGATGCAGTCGCCGATCATGCCCTTGCCGAGCGACGCGGCGAGTTTCGGCGCGAAGTCGCGCACTTGATACGTGTGCGGCAGCAGCACCAGGTCGGGCTGGGCCTGCGCAATCACCTGTTTGAGCGCGTGCGTGTAGCCGTCGGCGGTGTATTTTTCGAGCAGCGCGTGCTCGACGAGCAGTACCTCGCCCATTTTTTTTGCTGCGAGCTCGCCAGCCAGCGCGCCTACGCTCTTGCCCATCACGGCTGCCACAAGCTTTCCGCCGGCCTGCGCTGCGATTTGCTGCGCCGCCACAAGCGTTTCGAAGCTCACTTTGTTCCAAATGGCGTCCCGCTGTTCAGCAATAACGAGAATCTTCATCGTTTCTTCTCCTGTAGGGGCGCGCCTGTGTGCGCGCCCGGGACGGACACATAGGTCCGCCCCTACAACACCCGTGCTTCGTGTTTCAGTTTTTCCACCAGCTTGGCGGCGGCTTCCTTGGCCGTGCCAGTGAGCATTTCAGTCTTTTTCGTTTTTGTGGGCACGTAGATACGCTCGAGCTTCTGCGTCGGGGTGGCATCCACGCCCAGCGATTCGCGTGGGATGCTGTTAATTTCCTTTTTCTTGGCGGCCATGATGCCCTTCAGAGTGGCATAGCGCGGCTTGTTGATGCCGGACTGTATGCTGATCACGGCGGGCAGCGGCACTTCCATCCACTGAAACCATCCAGCCTCGAGCTCGCGCTTCAGCTTCATGCGGCGGTCGTTCACTTCAATTTGCATGATGATGGTGGCGTGCGGCAGACCGAGCAGTTCGGCGAGCAGCACGCCGGTCTGGCCGAATCCGTGGTCGTCGCTCTGCAAGCCGGTAAGGACCAGATCGAAATTCTCTTTTTGAATTGCCGCGGAAAGGGAACGCGCCGAGCCCAGCGGGTCGAGCTGGAAGAATTTTTCGTCCACTACGTGGATCCCGCGATCGGCCCCCTTGGCCATGGCTTCCTTGATGGTTTGCTTCACGCGCTCCGGGCCCATGGAGATGGCCACTACTTCGCCGCCGTGCTTTTCCTTCAGGCGCAGCGCCTCTTCGAGCGCGAAGCCGTCGGGCTCGTTGGTCTCGAAGCCGATGTCCGTCTCGCGGATCCATGCGCTGCCTGCGGGGATTTGCAGGGGCGCGTCCTTGGCCGGGACTTGCTTGATGCACACGGCAATTTTCACGGGTTCCTCCGACGGGCGTGGCGGGAAGATCTAATGGCGCGCCGGCGAGCGCGCCGTTTCAGCTTATTTACCTTCCCAGCGTTTGAGCAGCAAAGCGGCGTTGGTGCCGCCGAAACCAAACGAATTGGAGAGCGCGTAGTTTACCGTAGCTTTGCGCGCCACATTCGGCACGTAATCCAGGTCGCAGGCCGGGTCGGGATTTTCGTAATTGATGGTCGGCGGCAAAAGCTGGTCGCGCAGCGCCAGGACGCTGATGCCGGCCTCCAGGCCGCCGGCGCCGCCGAGCAAGTGCCCGGTCATCGATTTTGTGGAGCTGACCGGCACTTTCTTTGCGCGCTCGCCGAAGACGCGCTTCAAGGCGACCGTTTCGATAGCGTCGCCGATGGGGGTGGAGGTGCCGTGCGCGTTCACGTAACCCACTACGTCCGCCGAAACTTTGGCATCGCGCAGCGTGGCCATCATCACACGGTACGCGCCTGCGCCTTCTTCGGCGGGCTGCGTGATGTGGAACGCGTCGCCGGACATTCCGTAGCCGACGATTTCGGCGATGGGAGGCGCGCCCCGCTTTTCCGCGTGCTCCAGCGCTTCGAGAATCAGGATGCCGGAGCCTTCGCCAACCACGAAGCCGTCGCGCAGCGCGTCAAACGGGCGGCTGGCGCGCTCCGGCTCGGCATTGCGAGTGGAGAGCGCCCTCATGGCCGCAAATCCGCCCACGCTCAAAGCCGTGATGGCGCCTTCCGCGCCGCCGCAAATCATGGTGTCCGCATCGCCGCGCTGGATGATTTTGAAAGCGTCGCCAATTGCGTGCGCCGAAGCGGAGCAGGCCGTTGCGGTGGCGGAGTTAGGCCCGCGCGCGCCGGTGCGGATGGAGACGTGTCCGGCGGCCAGGTTGACGATCGTTGCGGGAATGAAGAACGGAGAGATTCGGCCGGGGCCCCCCTGCACCATCTTGGTGTGCTCGCGCTCGATGACTTCGAAGCCGCCGATGCCGGAACCGATAAAGACGCCCGTGCGATCGGCTTCTTCGTCGCTGCTGATTCTCAGCGCGGCCATCTGCATCGCAAAATCGGTGGCGGCAATCGCCAGCGAAATAAAACGGCCCATTTTTTTCTGCTCTTTTTTCTCCACCCACACGCCCGGGTCGAAGTTCTTCACCTCGCCCGCAATGCGGCAGTCATGCCGGGAGGCGTCGAACAGAGTGATGGGGCCGATGCCGCTTTTGCCGGCGGCAATATTCTTCCAGGCTTCCTCGGTGCCGATCCCGCATCCACACACAAGACCGACTCCGGTGACAACTACGCGGCGGCTCACGATTGGTTTTCTCCTGCGGGGGCTGCTGGCTTACTTTTTCGCCGCAGAGTGTTTTTCGATGTACTCGATGGCGGCCTTGACGGTGGCAATCTTCTCGGCGTCCTCGTCGGGGATTTCGATCCCGAAGGCTTCCTCAAAGGCCATGGTCAGCTCGACGACGTCGAGCGAATCCGCGCCCAGGTCGTCTACAAACGAGGCTGTGGGGGTGACTTCCGCTTCGTCCACGCCCAGTTGCTCCACGATAATCTGCTTTACGCGTTCTTCAACACTGGCCATCCTGTCTCCTCCGGTGCTCTCGTTTGATGGTCCGGCTTCGGGGTGCTGCCTGGAAATCCGCTGTCTCCAAATAACCCGCCCATTCTAGACGCGGCCTTCCGCAAGGTCAACCGCGGTTGAAGGTAGCACAGGCTGAAAGCCCGTGCCACTACGCCATGTACATCCCGCCGTTGACGTCCAGCACATGGCCGGTGATGTAACCGGCCTCCTCGCTGGCGAGAAAAACAATCGCGGCAGCAACGTCGCGGTCGGTGCCCATGCGTCCCAGCGGAATCTTCGCTTGCATCTCCTGTTTCACTTTGTCAGGCAGGGGATCGGTCATTGGAGTGGCGATGAAGCCGGGTGCAACCGCATTCACCGTAATGTTGCGCGAGGCAATCTCCACGGCAATCGCTTTGGTCAGGCCGATTAACCCGGCTTTGGCCGCAACGTAGTTGGCCTGCCCGGCATTTCCTGTCTGCGCCACCACCGACGTTACGTTGATGATCCGCCCCCAGCGCTGCCGCATCATCGGCCCCAGCGCCTGCTGAGCGCAAAGATGCGCTCCGGTCAGATTCGTGCGAATGACGGCGTCCCAATCCTCCAATTTCATGCGCAGCGCCAATCCATCGCGAGTGACAGCGGCGTTGTTCACCAGAATGTCCAGCTTGCCGAATTTCTCGAGTACCTGCTTGAAGCCCGCCTTGATCTGCTCAGCGTCGGCCACGTCCATGGACACGGCCAATGCCTGGCCGCCCACAGCGGTGATTTCCGCCGCCACGGCGTTCAGTTTTTCCGTATTGCGCGCGGCAACGGCCACTTTGGCGCCGGCTTCGGCCAGCGCCAGTGCGGTGACGCGTCCGATGCCTTGCGACGCGCCAGTCACCAATGCGACTTTATCTTTCAGGCTGAACATAATTAAGCGAAGCGGCGACGATTGCCTGGCGCTACTCCGTTTCGCCGCGGGCCTGCGTCAGCTTTTCCACCGCCGCGGTCAGGCTTTTTTCGTCCTCGACGTTCAGACAATGCACCGAGCGATCGATTTGCCGCAAAAGGCCGGAGAGGACCTTGCCCGGGCCAACCTCGATGAAAATCGACACGCCTTGCGCAATTAATTCGCGAACTGATTCCTCCCAGCGCACCGGCAGGCACACTTGACGGATCAGCGCATCACGCGCTTCATCGCCTTTTTCAATCAGGTCGGCGTCGGCGTTGTTCACCAACGGGCAGCGCGGGTCGCGGAAAGTGGTTTGCCGCAAGTCCACTTCGAGTCGCTGCTGCGCGGGCATCATCAACTCGCTGTGGAATGGCGCGGACACCGCTAGAATTACCGCGCGCTTTGCGCCGCCCTGCGTGGCTAGCTCAACCACGCGCTTGACTGCAGCAGCGTGGCCAGAGATCACTGTCTGCTCCGGCGAGTTCAGATTTGCCGCGGAGACGACCCCGCCTTCCGCGGCTTTCTTGCAGATGCCTTCAATTTGTGCCGCGCCCAGGCCTAGGATGGCGGCCATCGCGCCTTCTCCGGCGGGCACGGCTTCCTGCATGTACTTTCCGCGCTTGCGTACCAGGCGCACCGCGTCGGCAAATTCCAGCGTGCCCGCCGCCACGTTGGCCGAATATTCGCCCAGGCTGTGTCCGGCGACATAGTCCGGCGAAATGCCCTTCTCCTGCAATGCGCGCAACGCCGCCACGCTCACCGTGAGGATGGCCGGCTGCGTATTTTCCGTGAGCTTCAGCTCGTCTTCCGTGCCCTCGAAGCAGATCCGCGAAATGGCCAGGCCCAGCGCCTGGTCGGCCTCCTCGAAAACGGCGCGGGACACCCCGAACTTCTCGGCGAGGTCCTTGCCCATGCCGGGGTACTGTGAAGCCTGTCCTGGAAAGAGAAATGCCAGTTTTCCCATGCAGTTGCTCGGTTTCTCCAGCGACACTCCGCCGGGGATTGACCGGGCGCGCAGCGCTCAGCGCTTGGCGCCCACTCCTACTTCGGAAAGTTCCTGTTCGATTTTCTCGTTCAGTTTGGCGCGGCTCAATTCCGCCGCCACGCGGATGGCGTTCTTGATGGCGTTGGCGTTCGAGCGGCCGTGACCGATGATGGTGACGCCGCGCACGCCCAGCAGCGGCGCTCCACCGTACTCGGAGTAGTCCAGCTTCTTCTTGAAATTGGCGAACGCCTTGCGCGCAAACACGTAGCCCACTTGCGACGCCAGCGTGCTGTTCAGCGCTTCCTTCAGCGTTGTGCCGATATGTTCCACGAGTCCCTCGCTGATTTTCAGCGCCACGTTGCCGATGAAGCCGTCGCACACGATCACGTCGGCGTCGCCGGCGAAGACGTGCCGCCCCTCGATATTACCGACGAAATTCAACGGCATATGTTTCAAACGATTGTGAGCTTCCTTGGTCAGCTCGTTGCCCTTCATTTCTTCTTCGCCGATGGAGAGCAGCCCCACCTTGGGGCGGCGCGTGCCGAACAGCACGCGGTGATAAATCTCCCCCATGATCGCGAACTGCTCGAGGTGAACGGGCTTGGAATCTACATTGGCGCCCACGTCGAGCATCACGGAAACGCCGCCGCGGGTGGTGGGGAAGGGAGCGGCCAGCGCCGGACGGTCCACGCTGGGCAGCGTGCCCAGGATGAAGTGCGCGGCAGCCATTACCGCGCCGGTATTGCCCGCGCTGACGAAGCCGTCAGCGTCGCCACCCTTGACCAGCCGCGCGGCCACGTGCACGGAGCTATCTTTTTTCTTGCGAAAGGCCGTTAGCGGCGACTCGTCCATGGCGATGACTTCGCTCGCGTGGACGATTTCCAGCGGCAGGCCGCGATGTGTGTGCTTGGCGAGCTCGCGCTTGATGGCCTCCTGCTGGCCGACCAGAAGCACGCGCACATCCAACTCGCGCGCAGCGAGGATGGCGCCTTCCACTTCGGCCCGCGGGGCGGAGTCGCCGCCCATGGCGTCAAGAGCGATGGTGATCATCTAAACTCCGGAAGGAAGAATGCGTCCTGATTCATTGGGATGCCCGGAAAGGTAGCCCGTGAACTTAGGACGTTCAGGACGAGGTGTCAACCACTTCGCGCCCTTTGTAGTACCCGCACTCCGGACAGGCCTGGTGGGGCATTTTCATCTGGTGGCAATGCGGGCATTCGGAAAGCGTAGGAGCGGTGAGCGCGTCGTGCGCCCGGCGCTGGTTCTTGCGCCGCTTGGAATGACGTCGTTTCGGGTTGGGCATACAGACTCCTTGCTGCTGGCCGGTTTCTGCTCAGGCCAGTCTAGCGATTCGGGATTTGGATTGCTATTGCTTCTTGGTCCAGTCTTGCTTGAAGCGCGCCAGCGGTGCGAGACGCGGGTCGGTCTTCTGGATTTCGCAGCGGCACTCTTCGCTGTTCAGATTCATGCCGCAGTGCGGGCACAGGCCCCGGCAGTCGCTGCGGCAAATCACCTTCATGGGGATCGAGAGGTTCACCTGCTCGGCCAGCACGTCCGCCAGGAACAACCCGTCGCCCTGGAAAAACCCGATCTCTGTGTCGTCCACCTTCAAGTGGATCTTCTCTTCCTGCGCGATGGTCGTCGCAGGACGGTAGAACAAATCAAAGTCCCGGCTGACTTCCTCCACCACCGTCTCCAGGCACCGCGAACAGACCAGCTCAATCCGCGTATGCAGGTGTCCCGAAATGCGGATCTGCCCTTCCAGCAGCTCTGCCGTGGCGCGGACTTCCAGCGGCTCGAGCTGGCGGAACTCGACGGAGTGGAAATCGATGGTGCCGGCCGGATAGGACTTCTGAATCCGTGCCTTCCGGACGGCCAGCTCTTTGACATCCAGAAACATTCGGTCCGTACCTGCTCAAAAGATTGCGCAAATTCGCAAATCCTGCGGCCCGTGCTGCAAAACGCCGCATTTTCCGCGAAGAACGATTATACGGGCGAGTCACTCAATGTCAAGGAACGGCGGGCAGCGCGTCCCGAAAGGGTGAAGGGGATTCTGCGTTGTAGTGGAATCACAGCAGCGCAAAACCGGCGCTACGGTTTGGGTGCGGTGTCTTGCACTCCCGTGTCCAGAATCACTTTCCAGGAACCGTCCTTCTGTTTGCGCCAAATGCTGACATACTTGCCCGAGCCTGCCGGCCGCGTACCTTTTTCGTCCGTGCGCGTGATTTCGTAGCTGCCCACGGTGTAGCCCAGGTCGCCGGACTTGGACATCCGCGCCAGCAGCGGCTTCCAGGCGATCTTTGCTGCCGGGTCGTTCAGCAGCTTGGACCAGCTCTCGCCGAATTCCCTCTTGCCGATCAGCGGCGAGTTCGGCCGCACAGTCTGAAAATCCTCGGCGACACAGGAGAGGAAGCCTTCCAATCCCCGCTCACCCGTCACCCGGGAAAACTCTTCGTCTGCCTTCCAAATCGGCAGCTTCGTGTCCTGCTCGCCGGAGCGCACCGCGAACGCGCTCAGCCCCAGCAACAGCACCACGACACTGAATCGATATGCTTTTTTCACAAAGGCCTCCCCTGCAAAGTTTGAACCAGAAACTTACTTTCACGAATCAACTGGTATGCTCGGGCTCGCCGCCAATCCATTCGCGGTGCAGGCGGAGCAGGAAATGATCGGTCATGCCCGCCACGTAATCGCATACCACGCGGTGCCGCGGCTCGCTCTGCGCCTGCTGGAAATAATACTTGGGCATCTTTTCCGGGTGCTCCAGATAGAAGTGGAAGAGCTCTCCCAGCGCCGCCACGCAGGCGTCGCGCTCCTCGCTGAGGGCCGGTGAATCGTACAGCTTGTCGAAGAGGAACTTCTTCCAGGCCATGTTGTGTCGCGTTCCCTCCGGCGAAAAACTGGCCAGCCGGCGCGAGTAGCGGCGCACGTCTTCCGTGCTGTATACGCCGCTGGCGGCGAGCTGCGTGCGCGTGTGCTCAATCAGGTCGGTCACCTGGCGGTCGAGCGCGCGCTTGTTGGCTTCACTGAATTTCAGCTTGGTGCGCGCGACGGCGTGGGCGCGATCCACTTCCGCGTACATTTCCGCGAACAGTGGAACGCCCTCGAGGATTTCCGGCAAGTCAAGCAGGCGGGCTTCGAATCCGTCGTCGAGGTCGGCTGTGTTGTAGGCGATTTCATCCACCACGTCGATCAACTGCGCTTCCAAGGGCGCCCGCTGGTCCAGTAGGTATTCGGCCAGCTCCGGAAATTCCGTGGCGGAATACTCTTTCGAGTGCTTGATGATGCCTTCCCGCACTTCAAAGGTGAGGTTCAACCCAGGGAAGTCCAGGTAGCGTTGCTCGAACTGCTCCACGGTGCGCAGCGCGTGCAGATTGTGGTCGAAGAGGTCGCTGTGCTCGCGCATCATTTCGTCGAGGCGGCTTTCGCCGGCGTGCCCGAAGGGCGGGTGGCCGATATCGTGCACCAGTGCCAGCGCTTCGACCAGTTCCGCGTTTAGCCCCAGCGCGCCGGCAACGGTGCGCGCGATCTGCGCCACCTCCAGCGTGTGCGTCAGGCGATTGCGGAAGTGGTCGGAGTAGCGCGTGGTGAAAACTTGTGTCTTGGATTCCAGCCGGCGAAACGAGCGGGAGTGAATGATGCGGTCGCGGTCGCGCGCGTAGGCACTGCGGTAGGCGTGCGCCGGCTCGGGGTGCCGCCGCCCGCGCGACGCTGATTCCTGCATGGCATATGCTGCCAGCGCCATATGCGCCATTGTATGGCCCGCTGCGGGTTTTGGGTAGGGCGGAGGAGCGTGTCCGACAAAATGAACGATTGTGCACGCACCGCGGCGGGCACCTTTACAAAAGCAAACTTACGACTTGGGTTTGAGTTCCAGCAGGCGCTGTTCGGCCTGGTCGGAGGCAGCGGTGTCCGGAAATTCCGTCTTGATTTGCGTGAAGAGCTTCACCGCCTCGGCGGGATTCTTCTGCGAATAATACTCGGCGAGCGCCATCATGGAGACTTGCTTGGGCAGCATGATGGTGGGTTTGGCGATGAGCGCCTGGAAGAGCTTTTCCGCTTCCGCGCCGGCGCCGGTTTGGGCGTTTACCTTGGCAAGCTGGTAGCGCGCCAGTGCGGCCATTTCCGTGTCGCGGCCGCTTTCGACTTCAGCGAGCCATTTTTTCGCTTCGGCGAAGTTGCCCACCTGCGTGTAGCTCAGGCCGGCGTAGTAGCGCGCCACTTGCCCGGGCCGCGTCAGCGAGAACTTGCCTGCGACGTCGGCGAATTTCTTGGCCGCGTCCATGTACTTGAATTTATCTTCCACATAAGTGATTTCGCCCGGCTCTTCCGGCTCACCCGCGGCGCGGATGCGCGCGTTGAACACCTTCATAGCCTCTTCGAGCGCGGCAGTGGCCTTCACCGTTTGCTGCTCGCTATAGAAGCGCCAGCCGAAGATGGCCAGCACAACGACCAGCACGGCGCCGCCGATGATCCACGCCTGCTTCTGGTGGGACTCCACGGCCTCCACGCCGTGGACAAACGTCTCGGCAATTCGGTCCTGCTTTAGTTCCTTGCGGCTGATGTGCTGCGCCACTCGTGAGCTCCTGGCGATGAATGCAAACGGGAAATCCTACCATAGCCGGCGGCCTCCGGCCATCTGCTTTCCGCGCCCGTTTAATCCGTCGCGCGCCGCCGGAATTCAGATCGATTACTACTCTATGAGGCAAAGCAGGGTGAGGTTGGGGTCGATGAGCAGCTTTTTCGGCGCGGTGCGCACCGTGAACTGGAACGGCGTTTCTTCGCCGTTGGTGATTACGGTGCCCAGGAGCACGGGCTTCCCGCCGAGCGCTTGCGGCGCATAGATGGGCACCGGCGCAATAAACGACAGCGGCACGCCGCTCTGTTTCAATTTGCCGCGCACTATGAACCTTTCGCCCGCCGGCCTTACATTGAACTCCACCGAGAATTTCGGGATGCCCGTGTCGCGCACCCACTCGTCGAAAAACCAATCCATCGCGCCGGGCCGCCCGGCTATTTTCTTGCTGCCTTCGAGGTCCATTTCCGGGGTCATCACTTTTTCGACTTCGCGTTGCAGGTCTGCCGTGGTCAACGCACGGTGGCGATAGTTCGCCAGGAGCGCTTGCAGGAGTTTTTCGAACCGCTCATCCGGTTCTCGGGAAACTTCCGGGCTCCTTGAGGCACCGGCTTTTTTTGCCACGGGTGGCGCGCCGGATTGCCGCAGCATCATGCGCAGCATGTGGATTGTCCACGCCGCTTTTGGATAAACGAGCAGCGCGTACCCGCCCGGCGACTTGGACGAACGCAGCCGGTAGCCCAGCGCCAGGGGGCCAATTTCGTCCGGCGTTTCGTCGCGGCCTTCTCGATTGGTCAGCTCGCTGCGATAGTTCTCCAGCCATGCCGCTAACTCCCCCGGCTGCCTGCTTTCCGCGAACATCAGCGCCAGATAATTGGCCAACCCTTCCTGGATCCATTGGTCGCGATAGCTTCCCCAGCCAACCACGTTGCCCCACCACTGGTGAGCCAGCTCATGAATCGGCACCAGCTCGGAAAACTGATCCTGGGTTCGGCGGCCAATGCCCGCGCGACTTTGATCCGTTGGCGACAGGAACGAAAGCGTGGAAAGGTAAAGTAGCCCCGGCCAGCCCTGCCCGAACGAGCCGGGAATCTGCGCCACCGCCAGCCTCTCGAACGGGTACGGCCCCATCCGTTTTTCATTGAAGCGAATCGCCTCGGCCAGTCGTTCGCCGAGGGAACTCATCAGCGCGGCGGGACTCGGCGCCGGGTCCGGCCATTTGATCCGCGGCGGGAGCAGCGTGCCGGCGCGCGTGCGGGGCGGGGCTTCCACGATTGGCTTGTTGAACCGTTCCAGCACGGCTTTTTCGAGCTGCTGATTTGCGTAAAGATCAATCTTCCACGTGTCCGTCTCCACGTGCCCGGATACATATTCACCCAGGTTGAAACCGGCCACTGGAATGGGCCCTTCCGATTTCCATTTTCCTGTGCGCCATTCGCCCGCTTCGCTTTCCTCCAGCTTTTTGCCGGTGGCGACCAGCGTCAGGCGGCGCGGCCAGCGGAATGCCAACTCGAAAGGGACGAAGAAGCCCGCGCCGCCGGCATTCGGGTACCAACTCCCGCGGTCACCGACGAAAAACACTCCGTTGCCTGCGTCGCTGATCACGATTCCGCGATAGGCTATGCGCAGGCGGAAGATCTCCCCCGCTTTGGTGGCCTGCGGCAAAACGATGAACACGGCATCGTTGCCACGCAGCAGCATCTCTTCCGGCGCTACCTCCTCGTTCTGAAAAAACAGAAGCGCGCTTCCGGCTTCATCCGTCACTGCGCTGACTGCAAGCCGTCGCGAAAGCTCCAGCGGGACAATTCTCTCGCCTCCACGAACGGCCTTCAACTGCACATTGGTTATGCCTTCCAGCGTGCGCGTTGCCTGAATCGTGGTGTCGATGGTGTATCCCATCGGCGCAATAGGAGCCGCAGGCGCGGGTCCGTCGGCGCGGGAAAAGGAAGCCCAGGTGTCGTAGTAGCGCACGCCCTCAGTAAAACGAGTCTGCCCGATCAGGATTTGTTCCTCGCGGCGGTTGTCCACCAGCACGTCGAATGAGCCGAACGTATCGCCGGCGAGTCCCGCATAAAAATAAGTATGCGGCTCTTCGGCCAGCAAATCGCTCAGGATGCGCAGCGAATGCAAGGAGTTCAGGTTCGCCACCACCGGGTTCCAATCCTCGGCGAAGGTCGGCTCGGCAAACGGCTCCACTTTGGCGCGACGCAAGTGCTCGAGGAGCTCTTCAACCGTGTTGTCGGTGAAGCGGAAGTAAGCGCGGGAAAAGGACTCGTCGAGCAGCGGCGCGCCGAGAAAGCGGGCCAGGGAACGCTTTTCCACCAGGTCGCGCGGCATGGCAATCACCCGGCCCTGCCCGGTAAACACGGCGCCGGTGATACGGCCATCCAGCGCGGCCAGGAAAGCCAGCTTGCCCTCATCGAGCGCGATGCGCACGGCGTCGCGCCGCAGAGAGATTTCGCGCACGCGGTAAACTTGCTCCCCGTCCACACGCAGTGCATTCAGCTTTTGCAGCAGCTCGCGCGGGCCGCCCGCAGCAGGCTGCTGCGCGGTGGCCGGCACGGCCAGCAGCGCGAAACATGTGAAAGCTCGAAGCACTCTCCGCATGCGCCTCACTGTAGCAATTGGAGCATTAGCTAGCAAGCCGCGTTGCCTTGCGGCGGGAAATGTCTGTTAGAATTTTGACGTGCGTCGCGTCCTCGTTCTTGCATTCCTGCTGATTGCCCTGGCGCTGCCTGCGCCGGCGGATACGATCGTTCTCAAGAGCGGCCGCCGCATTTCCGCCACCAACGTGGTCGAAGAGGGCCAGCGCATTTACTTCGAAACGCCTTCCGGTCGCCTGAGCTTCCCGAAATCTGCGGTGGAGCGCGTCGAGCGCGGCGGCGAATCCGTGTGGGGCGGGGGTAGTTCCTCCGACGACTCCCAAAAAGTGGACCTGGCGGCCGCGGCGCCATCGGCAGGTGCGGTGATCGGCAACGAGGAAATCGCACGCGCTACGGTGAAAGACGGCGCGCTCGACCGCACTTTCATCGCGAAACTCGAGAGCGAGGCGCAGGGCGGCTCCGCGCTGGCCGTCGCCAAAGTCGTCGCGGCCCTGCACGCCGCGGCGCAGTTTGAGCTGAAGGACGGCAAAGTGGACGCGGCCATCGAACATTACCGCCGCGCGCTATCCTTCGCGCCGCAGCACGTCGGTGCGCTGCTCAGTATTGCCCACCTGTATCTGCGCAAAAGTGAGTTCACCAACTCCCTGGCTTATCTGGAACGCGCCAACCAGACCGCACCGGACAATGCCGACGCCGCCCGCCTGATGGGCTGGGCCTACTATGGCATGAATAAGATTGAGCTGGCGGTACGCGAATTCAAGCGCGCCTTTAAGCTGCGTCCGGACGTAACCACGCAACAAGCGCTGCTCAAGGCGGAGCGCGACCTGGAGATTGAAGAAAAGTTCAAGAAGAACGAGTCCGCGCACTTCAAGCTGAGTTACGACGGCGAAGCCGAACCGGGTCTGGCGCGCGAAGTGCTCAAGCGCCTCGAGGACCACTTCGCAGTCATCGAATCCCAGCTGAACTTTTCTCCAACGGACTCCATCGGCGTCATCCTGTATACGGCGGAGGCCTTTCGCAACGTCGGCCGCGTACCGGGGTGGGCCGGAGCGCTCAACGACGGGCGCATTCGCGTGCCCGTGCAGGGACTTTCCAGCATGACGCCGGAACTCTCCGCGACGCTCAAACACGAGCTCACGCATTCCTTCGTATTTCAGAAAACGCGCGGGCACTGCCCGGTCTGGCTGAACGAAGGCGTGGCGCAGTTCTTGGAAGGCGCGCGCAGCGCGGAGTACGCTGCGGACTTGATTCAACTGCATGAAGAAAAGAAGGAAGTCTCGCTGGCCACGATGGAAGGGTCGTGGATGGGACTTTCCGGCAGCGGCGCGACGTATGCTTACGTCTGGTCGCTCGCTGCCATCGAGTATTTGGTGCGGTCGCGGGGCATGGAAGATATCGTGCGCCTGCTCGACCGCCTGGCCACCGAGTCCTCGATGGAAGCCGCCCTGCGCAGCGTCCTGCGTATCACCTACCCCGAACTCGAGGCGGAAACCATCCGCTACCTGCAGAAAACCTACGCGAAATAGCAGTAGGGGCACGATATATCGTGCCCCTACAGGGAAGCCAGCAGGCCCGCAATCAGCGCGACGCGCGCGGGGAGCGCGCGAATCACTATGTTTTCGTGCTGCGCGTGCGCGCCTTCGCCGATGCCGCCCAGTCCGTCGAGCGTGGGCACGCCCAGCGCTGCCGTGAAATTCCCGTCCGAGCCGCCGCCGACAAAAGACTCGCCGAGTTCCAAGCCCATTTCGTCCGTGAGGACTTGCGCGTGGCGAAAGAGAGCGGCGGAATTTTTGCGCTCCATCGGCGGACGATTAATTCCGCCGCGGATTTCGAGCTTTGCACCGCGCAGAATTGGTTTGAGCGCGTGCAATCGCTTTTCCAGCGCACGGGCTTCGGCCATGGTGGTCGCGCGCAAGTCCACCAGCGCCCGCGCGCGGTCGGCGATGACGTTGCTTCGGTTGCCGCCCTCCACCACGTTCACGCTGACCGTCGTGCCGCGCTGCGGCTCATTCAGGTGCATGATGCGCTCAATTTGCAGTGCCAGTTCGTGCACCGCGTTAATGCCGTCTTCGGGGTTGAGCCCGGCGTGCGCCGCGCGCCCGGTGATGATGATCTCCGCCTCGCCGACTCCTTTGCGCGCCGTTTTCACTTTTCCGGCCAGCCCCGTGGACGGCTCCAACACCAGCACCGCATCGCTTCGCCGCGCCTCGCGCTCGATGAATTTCCGCGAGCTTTCACTGCCGATTTCTTCGTCCGTCGTCCACAGGCAGACAACGCGCTTCTTGGGAGCCATACGCAGCTCGCGCAACATCTGCACGGCGAAAAGCGCGATGGTGAGGCCCGCCTTCATGTCGAAAACGCCCGGGCCGCGCGCGCGACCCCCGGTGACCCGCCAGGGCATCCGCTGGAGCGTGCCGAGGTCGTACACCGTGTCCATGTGACCCAGCAGCAGAATCTGTCCTTGTGGCCGGGCCGGACCGAGGCGCGTGTCCACAAACAAGTGATCGCCGCGTTGTTTCTGCCGCAAGAATTCCACGCGCGCGCCACGGCTCCGCCATTCTGCGGCCAGCATTCGACCGCAGCGGTCCACGGCAGACTTGTTATTGCTGGGCGATTCCGTCCGCACCAGGCGTTCGAGCACGCGCAGGAGTTCCGATTGGTGGTGTCGCGCAAGGCGCAAAAGCTCTTTCATGGGAAGCATGGCTCCGCCCATGCTAACAATCGCACGCCGCCGGAGCAACCGCGTTTCCGTGGGAGCGAGATTCGCTTATACTTGTTAGCTTCGGGAGTCTTCAAAACGCGCGTCAAGTGAGTGAACATGGCTCCCAAAGCGTCGCCACAAGAGGGAGGACGATGATCCTCGACATCAACGGCATCCAGAAGATTCTGCCTCACCGCCCGCCATTCCTGCTGGTGGATGCAATCGTGGAAATGGAGCGGCTGAAGTCCATCGTCGGTATCAAGAATGTGACCATCAATGAGGACTTCTTCCGCGGGCATTTCCCCGGCAAGCCGATCATGCCCGGCGTGCTCATTGTCGAGGCCATGGCCCAGACCGGCGGCCTGCTGCTGCTCCAGGAGGTCGCCGACCGGGAAAACAAGCTTCTTTATTTCGTGGCCATTGACGACGCGCGCTTCCGCCGCCCGGTCGTCCCCGGCGATCAGTTACGCATCGAAGTCAATGTGCTCACTTGGCGCAGCACGTTCTGCAAGCTGGCCGGAAAAGTCACCGTGGAAGGTGACGTGGCCGCCGAAGCCACGCTGATGTGCAAGATGGTGGACCGTGAATCATGAACGAGATTGACCCGCGCGCCGTGGTTGCGGCTTCGGCCCGCTTGGGCCGGGACGTTCGCATCGGTCCGTTCGCCATCGTCGGCGAAGAGGTCGAGTTAGGCGACGCCTGCGTGCTCCATGCGCACGCCGCGGTGCGCGGCCCGGCGCGGCTTGGCAAGGGCAACGTGGTGCATCCGTTTTGCTCCGTGGGCGGCGATCCGCAGGACCTTACTTACAAAGGCGAGCGAACCGAGCTGACCGTGGGCGACGAAAATGTGTTTCACGAGTTCGTCACCGTAAATCGCGGCACGGCGAAGGGTGGCGGCGTGACCCGCATCGGCAGCCACAATTTATTCATGGCCTACACGCACGTGGCGCACGATTGCATGATTGGCGACTACACCGTGTTCACCAACGGCGCGACGCTCGCCGGGCACGTGACTGTGGAAGACTGGGCTGTGGTCGGCGCGTTTTGCCCGGTGCACCAGTTTTGCCGTATCGGGAAGCACTCGTACATTGCGGCGAACACGGTCATCACCCAGGATGTGCCGCCGTTTTCCAAGGTAGTCGCGCCGCGCGAAACGAAATGCTATGGCGTGAACAGCGTGGGGCTCGAGCGCCGCGGGTTTTCCAAAGAACGCGTCAAAGCAATTGAGCAGGCGTATCGCTTGCTGCTGCGCTCCAAGCTGAACACCTCGCAGGCCATCGAGAAGATGAAAGAGACGCTGAACGGCTCCTTGGACGTGGAAGAACTGATTCGCTTCATCGAAACGGCAGAGCGCGGGCTCACCAAGTAAGGAACTTTCGTGGTTGCATCGTCCACACAGACACAAGCGGCGGAGCGATGGGCTTTGATTGCCGGGAACGGACGATTTCCATTTCTCGTCTTGGAGGGCGCGCGCAGCCAGGGCATCGCCATGGTGGTGATTGCCATTAAGGAAGAGGCCTTTCCGGAACTGGAGCGCGTGGCGCCGCGCCTGCATTGGGTGAGCCTCGGCGATCTGGGTGGCACGATTGACCTGCTGAAAAAAGAGCACGTCTCCCGCGCGGTGATGGCCGGGCAGGTGAAGCACAACAAGATTTTCAGCTCCATCAAGCCGGACTGGAAAATGGCCAAGCTGTTGATGTCGCTGGCGACGAAGAATACGGACTCGCTGATCGGCGCGGTTGCCAAAGTGCTCGAAGAGGAAGGCGTGCAACTGGTGGACTCGACGGCGTTCCTGAAGCCGCTGTTGCCCACTGCGGGCGTGCTCACGCGCCGCGCGCCGGACGCGGGCGAAGCCGCGGACATCGCCTACGGCCGCGAAATCGCGCGGCAGATTGCCGGGCTCGACCTGGGACAAACCGTGGTCATCCGCGACCGCGCCTGCGTGGCCATCGAAGCCATGGAGGGCACTGACGAAACCGTGGAACGCGCCGCGCGCATCGCCGGCGGCCAGCGGCTGGTCGTGGTGAAAGTGAGCAAGCCGCAGCAGGACATGCGCTTTGATGTGCCCGTGGTGGGTTTGCCCACCATAGAAGTGATGAAGCGCGCCAACGCCACGGCGCTGGCCATCAACGCCGGCCGCACGCTGCTGATGGACCGCGAGGCCATGCTCGAAGCGGCCAACGCTGCGGGAATTGCGATTCAGGCCTTTGAAGCTGAAAAATAGGAACAAGCGAATTAGTCTGTCTTTGCAAAGGGAATCGTGTCACACAAGAAAATCCGCGTAGCGGTAATCGGCGTGGGCGACTTTGGTCGCAACCACGTCCGCGTCTATCGTGAATTGGAGGAAGTCGAACTCGTCGGCGTGGTGGATAGCAACGCCGAGCGCGCAAGCGCCATTGCCGCGGACTTCAACACGGAGGTTTTGCCCTCCATCGAATCACTCGCCGGCCGCGTGGACGCCGTCAGCCTTGCCGTGCCCACCATCGAGCACGCCAGGCTCGGTTGCCACCTTCTGGAGCAGGGAATCGACGTGCTAGTGGAAAAGCCCATGGCGGCGTCGGTGGCCGAAGCGGACCAGCTCATCGCCGCGGCAGAGAAACACAAGCGCGTCCTGCAGGTCGGACACCTTGAGCGCTTCAATCCGGCCATCGTGGCCGTGCAGCCGCTGGTGACCCGGCCGCTTTTCTTCGAGGTCCATCGCCTCGGCGTGTTTTCCCCGCGCAGCCTCGACGTGGACGTGGTGTACGACGTGATGATTCACGACCTGGACATTCTGCTCGCGCTGGTGGACGGCCCGGTGAAGGAAGTGAAGTCCGTGGGCATCCCCATTCTCACCGAGCGCGTGGACATCGCGCATGCGCGCATCGAGTTCGAGACCGGCGCGGTGGCCAACGTCACCGCCAGCCGCGTTTCCACCGAGCGCGTCCGCAAGATGCGTTTCTTCCAGGCGCATGAGTACATCTCCGTGGACTATGCGCGCCGCGATGCCCTGCGCGTTCGCGTGGCCACGCCCGCGCGCGACGGCAAGCAGCCCGAATTTGATTTTGAGAAACTCGAAGCGAAACCGGAAGAGCCGCTGCACGCCGAGCTCTCCGCGTTTGTCGACGCCGTGCGCACGCGCCGCGCTCCGCGCGTGGACGGCGCCGCCGGCCGCCGCGCGCTCGCGCTCGCTGACCGCGTCATGACGGGCATCCTCGACCACGCGCGCAGCGTCCAACTGGGCGACGTTTCTCCGATGGCGCCACGATGATTCCGCGCATTCTGGTTCCGACGCAGCTTCTGCCGCAGGCCAAGGAATCTTCCGGCCCGGCGAAGCGCGTTTCCACTTCGTTGGACTCCCGCTCTGTGGTGCCGCAGGACCTTCCCGTGGTACCCCTCGACGGACGCAGTAGCATCCCCTCGCACATTCCGCTGGAAGTGCTGGGCGCGCGCGTGCTGGTGCCGCGGGACATGCCCGCGACGCCGCTCGACGCGCGCAGCGCCATCCCCTCGCACGTGCAGCTCACTGTGCTCGATTCCCGCGTGGCCATTCCCAAGGACGCTCGCCCTGCGGAGCTGCACATGGCCGCGCGCCTCTCCATGGACGCGTTCCGCGACGTTCTGGTGCCCGATGTGCTGCTCACCGGCGAAGTGAACTTGCTGGTCCAGTCGGTCGAGGAGCGCGACGTGGATACCCGCTGGCTATCGCAGACGGGCACGCTGCTGTTCCACATCTTGCTGGTGGTGGCCGCGGTTGTCTGGCCCACATTGTTTCCGCCGCGCATGCCCACGCAGTCGGAGCTCGAATTGGCCAGCCGCTCGCTGGGCATGGTCTATCTGCCGCCGACGCGCGAACTCGCGCCTTACGTGCCGCCCTCGGCGCCGCCCGGCCCGCGCATGAGCATCGACCCGCGCGTGCTTCGTCAGGTGGCTCCGCCCAACGTTGAACCCGCGCCACTGCCGGGACCGCCGGAAAGCAAGCCCCAGCGCGAATTGCCCGCCGCGCCCACGCCGCAGGTGCCCGTTGCGCCGCAACGCGAATTGCGCGCGGAAGCCCCGCGCGAAACTTTGCGCCTGGAATCGCCGGATGCTCCCAAGCCCGGCAAACCACTGTTGCTCCCGCGCATTTCGCCCGGCAAAGCGCTCGAAGAATCCATGAAAGGTGGCTCGCGCGGCAGTGCCCCCAATCAAGGCGGTTTTATGGACCCCATCCCGCGGCGTCCGGGCGGCGGTGGTGGTGGCGCGCCGGGCGGGGGCGGGAGCGGAGATAACTACGTCGGCGCCGGCGTCCAGATGCTCACGCCGGATGAAGGCGTGGACTTCACCAATTATCTGGACCGCGTGCTGGCCAGCGTGCGCCGCAACTGGTACGCGGTGATTCCCGAATCCGCGCGCATGGGAGACAAGGGCCGCGTAGTGCTGCAATTCCGCATTCTGCGCGACGGCAACGTGCCCTTGCCCGAGCCCAACCTGCTTCTGAGTTCCATGAAGGAGCCGCTCGACCGTGCGGCCATGTCTTCCATCCGCGCCTCCAGCCCTTTCGAGCAGTTGCCGCCGGCCTTCAGCGGGCCTTTCATCGAGCTGCGTTTCATCTTCCTCTATAATCTTCCACTCTCTGAGGCTTCGCGGTGAAACTCAATCGCACGCAAATCGTCGGCGCCCTGCTGCTGGCCCTGCTGCTGCTCATCTTTTTGATGGCGCGCTACTGGAATTACCTGGGATGAATTCTTCTGCTTCTCATGCTGCTCCGCTGGTGGCCATCGTTGGCCCCACCGGCGCGGGCAAATCCGCGCTGGGCAGTGCTGTGGCCGGGCGCTTCAGCGGGGAAGTGGTGTGCTGCGATTCCACGCAGGTTTACCGGCGCTTCGACATCGGCACAGCCAAAGTGCTTCCCGCCGAACAGCAGGGAATTCCTCATCATTTGATGGACCTTCTCGATGCCGATGAAATTTTCACGGCCGGCGACTACCGCCGCCGCGCGCTTGGCGTCCTGGAAGATTTGCGCTGCCGCGAAAAGCTGCCGGTCTTCACCGTGGGCACCGGTCTGTACTTGCGCGCGCTGCTCGAAGGGCTTTCCGACGCACCTACTCGATCCGATGAGCTGCGCGAGCGCCTGCGCCGCGTGGCGGACGCCCGCGGCCACGCGCATCTGCACCGCATCCTCGCCCGGCTCGACCCCGCCGCCGCTGCGCGCATTGCTTCGCGCGACCTCGCCAAAATGATTCGTGCGCTCGAAGTCCGCTTGCTCACCGGCAAGCCCATCACCGAGCTGCATCGCGCGGGCCGCCCGCCGCTCGAGGGCTTCCACGCCATCAAAATCGGGCTAACTCCACCGCGCGCCGCTCTCTATCAGCGCATCGAGCGCCGCGTGGACGCCATGCTCGCCGCCGGCTGGCTCGAGGAAGTGAAACGGCTGGTGGAAAGCGGCGTTCCCTCGGGCGCCAAGCCGTTTCAGTTTATCGGCTATGGCGAGTTGCGCACGCACCTGGCCGGAGTAATCGCTCGCGACGCAGCAGTGTCCGCGATTCGTCAGGCCACGCGGCGCTACGCCAAGCGCCAGCTCACCTGGTTCCGCAAGGAACAAGGCGTGCGCTGGTTTGAAGGCTTTGGTGACGACGCAAAGATCGTCGCCGGCGTCGCAGAGTACCTCGCGGAACAACTCCAGCTTGCGCAGCCGCCTCGCGCCCCACGCGCCAGAGGCGTATAATGGCCTTGATGGCTCACCAAAGTTCGCCCGCCGTGACAGGAACGATCCGCCGCGTATGAAAGCCAGCCCGCAATCTGTCAGCAATCGCGAACGCGTCCTGCTTGTCGGCATAGCCGTGAAGCGCGCTTCGCGCATCCCGGGCGTCGAAGCGGGCGTGGCCGAGCGCGAATCGCTGCTCGAGCTCGACGAGCTGGCGCGCAGTGCCGGCGCGCAAGTGGCCGGCAGCGTGCTGCAAATGCGCGACGCCATCGACCCCGCAACCATCGTTGGCCGCGGCAAGCTCGAAGAAATCAAGATCGAAGCGCAGATGCGCAAGGCGCCGCTGGTGATTTTCGACCGCAACCTCACCCCGGGCCAGCAGCGAAACATCGAGAAAGCCACCGAGTGCCGCGTGGTGGACCGCACGCAATTGATCCTCGACATTTTCGCGCGGCACGCGCGCAGCCGCGAAGGCCAGTTGCAGGTCGAGCTGGCGCAGTTGAATTACATGCTCCCGCGCCTTTCCGGCCGCGGCGTGGAGATGTCCCGGCTCGGCGGAAAAAGCGGCGCTATGGGCGGCGGCATCGGCATGCGCGGCCCCGGCGAACAGAAACTGGAAACCGACCGACGCCGCATCCGCGATCGCGTGCGCAAAATCGAGCAGAACATCGATCGCGTCCGGAGGCAGCGCGCCGTGCGGCGACAGGCGCGGCAGGCCGTGCCGCTGGGCATGGTCGCGCTGGTGGGCTACACCAACGCCGGGAAATCCACGCTCTTCAACGCGCTCACGCACGCCGGGGTGCTCACCTCCGGAAAAATGTTCGCCACGCTGGACCCCACGATTCGCGCGGTGCGCCTGCCTTCCAACCGCAAAGTGCTGCTTTCCGACACGGTCGGCTTCATCCGCGAGCTGCCGCCCGGCCTGATTGCCGCATTCCGCGCCACGCTCGAGGAGGTGCAGGAGGCTTCGCTCATCCTGCACGTGGCCGACGTGGCCAACCCGCGCCACACCGAGCAGGACGCCGAAGTGGAAAAAGTGCTGGCCGAGCTGGGCGTTGAGGATCGCCCGCGATTGCACGTCTTCAATAAGCTGGACCTGCTCTCTCCGGAGGAAGCTGCGGCGCTGCACAACGGCAATGGCAACGTGTTCGTCTCCGCACTCACCGGCGCGGGACTCGAGGAACTCCTGCGCCGCATCGACGCGGCCCTGCCTGTGGATCCCACCGTGCGCGTCACCCTGCAACTCCCGCTGGCCGACGGACGCACGCTCGCGCTCGTCCACGCCTGCGGCCGCGTGCTGCACTCGGAAGTGCAAGACGGTCACATGCGCCTCGACGCTGAGCTTCCCGAATCTTTTGCCCGCCGATTGCGTGACGCCGCGGTCGAAATCCAAAGCTGACCGCGACGCCTAGGAAACATCCCGGCCTCCGATTGCGTATCATGAGGTGAGGAGCAAGGAGGTTTGTTCCATGGCGAGCTTTTTTCTGTGGTGCGTCCTGCTCGTACTCTGCTGGCCGCTGGCGCTGATCGCGCTGGTGCTCTACCCCATCGTCTGGCTGCTGCTGTTGCCGTTCCGGCTGGTCGGAATCGCCGTCACCGGCGTATTCGAACTGCTCCGCGCCATTATCATGCTGCCCGCGCGCGTGCTCAGCGGGCCAAGTCGCGCTTGATGGCCGATTTCCGCTAATCCACTGATCCCTCGCCGGTTGCGCCCGCCTGTGGAAAAGTACGTGGAAATCTACCCAGTGCCCTGCCGTGCGCTCAGTTTAACTTTGAGAATACGCCATACACTTCACTGGCAGTTTAGTCACGCAACTGATTGAAAATACAAGAGATATTTTATATTCCCTGAATTCGCAATCAACCATAGATGCAGCAAAACTGCGGCAAATGCGACGAAAGTTTTTGCACAGATTTAGGGCAGCCGTGTTCACTTTTAGTTACGCCCACGGACTGTTCATCGGACATCCTCCATCTGCAAACCTCGCGGCGCGCGACACCCCATTTGCTTCGACGAGTCGATTGACTCGTCTCCGGGCCGGGGCTATAGTGAGCTTGCCCGGCCGCCGATGTGCTCTTGTGCGGCAGCTCGACGGTTTCCGATAAAACGCCATGAATCTGCCCAACAGCCTGACCATCCTGCGGATTTTTTTCGTGCCGCTGCTGGTGGTGGTGTTGCTCACGCGCGAACCCAACGTGGAAATCTGGGGAGTCGCTGTCAATTTCGAAATTTGGGGCGTGTTGATCCTGTTGCTGGCCGCGTCCACCGACTGGGCGGACGGCTACCTGGCGCGCAAGCGCGGCGAAGTCACCACGCTGGGCACGTTGCTCGACCCCATCGCCGACAAACTACTCATCTCCGCCGCGTTTATTTCCCTGGTGCAGACCCAGCCGCTGCGCGTGCCCGCCTGGATGGTGGTGATCATCGTGGGGCGTGAGTTCACCGTGATGGGGCTGCGCAATATCGCCTCCTCGGCGGGCTTTACGATCGCCGCGTCCACGCTGGGCAAGACGAAGATGGTGCTCCAGGTGGCCGCGGTATGCGCGCTCATCCTGGGCGCTCGCTATCCTGTGCTGCACCAGTTCTCCATGCTTCTGCTGTGGCTCGTTGTACTCAGCGCGATTGCCTCTGCGGTGCAGTACTTCATGAAGTTCTGGACCAAAGTGGACGACAGTGTGAAGCAGCGCCGCCTGCGCTTGCGCATTCTGGCGCGCCGGAAGAAGCAGCAAGATGTTGCCACTCCCTGAAGCCGAACGTCGCGCGCTGCTTGCGCTGGCGCGGCGCGCACTCACTGAAGCCGTCTTGCACGGATATGTGCTGGACGTGCCCTCGCCTTCCGGACTGCTCGCTCAACCCGCCGGTGTCTTTGTGACGCTCCATCATGCGGGCCGGCTGCGCGGATGTCTGGGGCAAGTGGAACCATCGCTTCCGGTGGCCGCTGCGGTGGCGCAAATGGCTGTTGCAGTTTCGCGCGCGGACCCGCGCTTTGAGCCCGTCACAGCCGACGAGCTTTCCGCCATTGAGATTGAGATTTCTGTACTCTCGCCGATGAAGCCCGTTGCCCCGGAGCAGATTGAAGTGGGCCGCCACGGATTGCTGGTGCGCCGCGGCGCGTTCCGCGGCTTGCTGCTGCCGCAGGTCCCCGAGCAATACCACTGGTCCCGCGAGCGGTTCCTTGAAGAAACCTGCGCAAAGGCCGGCCTGCCCCGCGACGCGTGGAAAGACCCGGAAACGCAGCTCGAAGCCTTCACGGCGGAAGTTTTCTCCGAGGCGCAGCTTCACGCGGAGCGCCACGTCAAAGGCGCCTGAATCCTGTGCGCCCATGGCTGAACCATCTGGCCGCTCCAAATCAGCGACACAATGGATACACCCCGGAATGTGTTGTTCTTGGTTTTACTGCGAGCGGAAGCTCTGCGCCTTGCCGGTTCAGTACGTCGCGCCTGACGGCACCCAGATCAGATCGACACGGCGATTCTGCGCGCCCGCCCCGGCTTGTCCCGTGGCGGAACGAACATCGATTCTCGCGCTGGCGATTCCGGTGGAAGACAGATACTCGCGAACATTGGCCGCGCGTTGCGCAGTCAGCCGCTCCGCGGCGCTTTCGCCGGGATCGGAATAGCCCACCGCCACCACCGTGGAGCTCGGCTCGCCCTTCATGCGGATAGCGAGATCATCCAGCACGCGCTTGCAAACGTTGTCCACGCGCGCGCTCGACGCGCCAAACGAGCATTCCCCCATTTTCTGCGCCTGCGGCGCAGCGGGCGGAGCTTGCGTCGCGACGTACGCCGTGCAAACAACCGCCGGATTGTGGCCGTCGCTCGCTTGAGCGTTCACGGTGTAGCGCCCGGGAGCAAGACCGGTCGTGTCCAAGGACACGGACGAACCCGTGGTTCCGGAAAGCTGTCCGGCATTCGCGGCCCAGTTGATGGTGAGGCGGTCGTTTTCGGGGTCGCTGGCCCTTGCGGTAATGCGCACGCGCTCGCCGGCCACGACGCTGGCGCGGTCCGCTGCGCAAGAGAGCTCCGGCGGACGATTCGGCGCAGCGGCCACAGGAGGTGGCTCGGGCTTCGCCTCAACCACCGGCGCCGGCTCCAGCAGTTCGAGGTAGTCTCCCATAAAGATATCGTGCAGGCTAAAGGTGATCAGCACCGTCGAAGCGTTCTCCGAGGTGCGAAGCACGATGCCTTCGCCTAGTTGTTCGCGGGGCAGGTCTTTCCAGCTGTAAGGCACTGGCGTGTGGCCGAAGAGCATGCGCGTGTACTGCGTGTTGCGGTTCTGGTAGGCCGTGTCGTGGCGCGTGCCCTGGAAGCGGAATATGCGCACATAGTCGCCCACTTTGGAGCCCTGTGAGCTACCCAGGTTCACGTAGATGATGCTGTTCATGCCCACCACTTGCGCCCAGTCTTTCGCGGACACCACCATTCCCTGATTCTTCCCGCTGGGGGCAGGGAAACGGTTATGGTCGGTCGGCCGCAGCGCGGGCGCCGGTCGCGGGGCGAAGGGCCGCGCAATGTCGCCGCGCAGCATGAAGTCGCACGAGCTTACAATCTGCGCCACCGACACGTTGGCTTCCACATGGGCTACCTTCACGCGGCCTACGTCCAGCCACTGCGTGCCCATGGCCCTCATCAGCGAAGGCTGGTACTCAAACCACTTGATGTGCGTCGGATTCTTCTCGGCGCGCATCACTTGGAACTCATCGCCCACCTTCACGCCGTTGGACGAGCCCTTGTTGATGAACACGTAGTCGCCGTCTCCGAACGTAATCTTGTAGGCAGACTCCTCGCCGGAGATCACGTAGGTGTCCGCGGGAACGGCTTCCCGCGTCACCATGCCGGAGCAATAGATGTCGTTTGGATTAGGTGTCTTGGGCCCTTGCTGGGCCATGGCCGCGCCGGCGCCCAGCGCCAGCAAAAGACACAAAGTTCCCACTTGCATGCGCGTACGCATAGAAACCTCCACCTTGGGGACGAGTTTCTTCCCAGCGCGAACGTACCAAACGCTCTGCCACGCGTCAAGCAACTCTCCCGCCCGCTTTACACTTTGGATACCACATGGTACAAGCAAACGTTTCCGCCGTTTGAGACGCCGCCCATGAGCAAATCCCTCTTCGGCCAAGACCGCATCTGCGCCGTCGTCGCTGCTCCCGACTGGCGCCGCATGGGCGGGCAGCTCTTGCGCGCTCTTCAAACAACCGCGACGGTCGAGTTCCGGCTAGATTGGCTGCGAGGAGTTCGGGAGGAGAATCGCTGCCTTCCGTCCTTGGCAGAGGGGCGCCTCAATCTGACGGGCGATAGCGCGTGGAATTATCGCCTTCGAAGAGTCGCTTCCGCACGTGATCGCCGCGATTGGGTGCCCGGCCTCAAGGATTACTTTCCGCGGCTTCCTTCTGGCAAACGCCCGACACGTATCGCCACTTGTCGGCATCACTGCGCTGGAGGCCGCTTTCGAGGAACTTGGACCGGACAAATCTCAAACCTTATGCACGCCACCACTCACAAGTGCGAGTGGCTGGATATTGAAATCGAGCTAGCGGAGCGATTTTCGCCTGAGGAACTAGGCCTGCGTCTTCGCATGTTCGCCACGCCATCTGCGAATTCAAGTGTGCGTGAAACCATTGACTTTCTCCGTTCGGCCGGCGTCCCAATTCGTGAGAACGATCCAAATTTCATCATTTCGTACCACAACTTTCACGAAACGCCGCGTAATCTGCGACGAGTCGTTCAGCGATTGGAGAAATACACGCGGGACGCCATCAAGGTCGCCACGCAGTGCAACTCCATTGCCGATAGCCTGCGCGTGCTGGCGCTGGCCAAAGGGAAGAAGAATGTCATCGCCGTGCCCATGGGGGAAATCGGTCTCCCCGCGCGCGTGCTGGCCCTTCGCGAAGGCAGCGCGCTGGCCTATGCCACCGTCGGCGAAAAAACCGCACCCGGGCAACTCACGCTCGACGAGATGAAAAATCTCTACCGCGCGGACAAATTGAATCGCAAGACGCGCGTCTATGGCGTCATCGGCGACCCCGTGAGCCACTCGCTCTCGCCGCTGATGCACAATCTCGCTTTCCAGCAGAAAAAAATCAACGCCGTCTATCTGCCGTTCCTCGTACACGACCTGAAAGATTTTCTGCGCGCTAACAAGCCGCTGGGCATTGCCGGATTCAGCGTCACACTGCCGCACAAGGAAAAAATCCTTCGCTACCTCGACGACTGCGACCCGCTAGCCGCGGTCATTGGCGCGGTGAACACCGTAGTCGTGCGCAGCAACGGAAAGCTCTACGGCTGCAACACGGATTACGTTGGCGTATTGCGCGCGCTCGAGCGCCGCGTGCGATTGCAGGGCAGCCGCGCGCTGATTTTTGGCGCCGGAGGCGCCGCGCGCGCCGTGGCCTTCGCGCTCGCGCAAGCCGGCTCCATCGTTTGCATCAGCGCTCGCCGGATGAAGGAAGCCGAAAAACTCGCTCGCGCCGTTGGTGGCGAAGCCGTCTCCCGCGCGCGCATCCGCAAGGAATTCTTCGACGCCATCGTCAGCGCCACGCCTGTCGGCATGCATCCCAAGTCCAACCAATCGCCTCTGACCGCCAACGAGCTGAATTGCCGCCTCGTGTTCGACACCGTCTATCGCCCTATGAAAACACGATTGCTCCAACTCGCGGAGAAGCGCGGCATCGAAACCGTTTCCGGCATCGAAATGTTTATCGCCCAAGGCACCGCGCAATGGGAGATTTGGACCGAGCAGCGCGCGCCGGCGGCGTTGATGCGGAAAGCGGTTCTGACCGCACTGAACAAAGAGGAAAGGAAATAGAGGAGGTAAAGGATGTTGAGGAGGTAGCGGAAGCGCGCCGCAAATTGCGCGGTCTTTTCCCTGACCCCTGATCCCTGACCCCTGATTCATGATTCAACCAGACTACAAAACGTTTTGCCGTCTCGCCCGCCAGGGCAACCTCGTGCCGGTGTACGACACGATCACCGCCGACCTGCTCACGCCGGTTTCCGCCTACTTGCGCCTGGCGCACGGCGCGAAGTATTCGTTTTTGCTGGAAAGCGTGGAAGGCGGCGAGCACCTTGCGCGCTACACTTTTCTCGGCGCCAATCCCGTGGAAGTTTTTCGCGCGCGCGGCCGGACGTGCGAAGTCGAAGGCCGCAGCCATCTGCGCTGGAACGACGTCAATCCCATTGATTTTTTGCGCCATCGCATTGCGCGCTACAAGCCGGTGCGTTCTGACGAGTCAGCCGGCCTGCCGCCGCTGGTGGGCGGCGCCATCGGCTATTTCGGTTACGACTGTGTGCGCCTTGTCGAACGCATCCCGGACACCGCGCGCGACGACCGCCAGCTCGATGACGCCGTGCTGATGTTCTACCTCGGCCTCGTCGCCTTCGACCACGTTCGTCACCGCCTGTGGATTATCCGCAATGTCTTCACGGAAGGCCCGGGCAGCCTGCGCGCCAAGTACGACGCCGCCGCGCGCGAAATCGAGAAGACGCGCCGCGTGCTCGAGCAGCCGCTGCCTGCGCAGAAGCGTCGAGCGCCTCTCGGTGCCATGCGTGTCACGTCGAATTTCAGCAAGCCTGCGTATCTCGCCGCGGTGCGCAAGGCCAAGCAGCACATCCGCGCCGGCGACGTTTTTCAAGTCGTGCTCAGCCAGCGCTTCTCCGCGCGCGTGAGGACCTACCCGTTCGAAATTTATCGCGCGCTGCGCGTGGTGAATCCATCGCCGTACATGTACTTTCTGCGCCTGGGCGACGTGGCCGTGGTGGGCAGCTCGCCGGAAATGCTGGTGAAGGTGCAGGGCCGCGACGCGTTTTACCGCCCCATTGCCGGCACGCGCCCCCGCGGCCGCAGCGCCGCCGACGACCGCCGCCTCGAAGCCGAGCTTCGCGCCGACCCCAAGGAGCGCGCCGAGCACGTCATGCTAGTGGACCTCGGGCGCAACGACCTCGGCCGCGTGTGCGACTACGGCAGCGTGCGCGTTGAGGAAATGATGTTCGTGGAAAAATATTCCCACGTGATGCATCTCGTTTCGCGCTTGCACGGCACGCTGCGCGCGGGCGTGGACTGCTTCGACGCGCTGATGGCCTGCTTCCCGGCGGGGACCGTAAGCGGTGCGCCCAAGGTGCGCGCGATGGAAATCATTGACGCGCTCGAGCCCACGCGCCGCGGTATCTATGCGGGCGCGGTGCTTTATCTGGATTTTTCCGGCAATCTCGATTCCTGCATCGCCATCCGCACTTTGGTGATGAAAGGCGGCGTGGCCAGCGTGCAGGCCGGCGGCGGCATCGTCGCCGATTCGGTGCCCGAACGCGAGTATCAGGAAACCGTGAACAAAGCCGGCGCGCTGCTCGCTGCGCTGAAGGCTGCGCATAAAGGGAAGTAAATGAACGACTCAATTCAGAGCCTTTTGATTGGAATCCTAGGGTTTGGCCTTTTTATATGGTTTCTACAATTTGTCGCCAGGAAAATTTGGAATCGCCCAAGCCCGGATCATCCGCAGAACGGAGTGAAGCCTCCCAAAGAACCCGCAATGGCGATGAGAGATCCATTTGGGTACTTGCGTGACCAAGAGGAGATTGATGATGCGGACGCCGTTGAGGAAAGAAGATTGCGAAAGCGATGAGGTCAGAGACTTTCAACTGACAACTGACAACTGACAACATGCTTCTCCTTCTCGACAACTACGACAGCTTCACCTACAACCTGGCGCAGTACCTCGGCCAGTTAGGGCAGACGCTCGAGGTCCGTCGCAACGATCAAATCACGCTCGACGAAATCGAATCGCTCGCGCCCGAGCGCATCGTCATCTCGCCCGGCCCGGGTATTCCGCAGAACGCCGGCATCACCATCGCGCTCATCCGCCGCTTCGCCGGAAAAATTCCCATCCTCGGCGTGTGCCTGGGACATCAAGCCATCGGCCACGCCTTTGGCGGGCGCGTGATTCGCGCGCCGCAGCTCTTCCACGGCAAGACCAGCGAAATCCGTCATGACGGCAAAACGATTTTCCGCGGCCTGCCGCAGCCCTTCACCGCCACGCGCTACCATTCGCTGATTGTGGAAAGAAAGAGCCTGCCGAAGGAGATGGAGATTTCCGCCGAAACGAGCGACCACCTCATCATGGGCCTCCGCCATCGCAAGCTGCTCGTCGAAGGCGTGCAGTTCCACCCGGAATCAGTCCTCACCGACTCCGGAATGCCGCTCCTGAGAAATTTCCTTGAATTGTAGGGGCGACCGGCAGGTCGCCCGCCGCGCCTCCGGGCGGAGAACGCTCCGCCGTTACCACCGCAAATCCGCCAGCAGCGCACCAAAAATCTCCATCCCGCGCCAGAAATTGCCGATGCGCAGATTTTCGTTTTCGGAATGCTGGTTGTTGTCGTGGTTGACGATGGGCACGCCGATCACCGGCAGCTTCCTGTTCTCGAACAAATACATCGGCGCACTGCCGCCGAGCGTGGGCATCTTGACGACCGGCGCGCCCATGGCTTCTTCGACCACGCGCACCACCGCGCGCGACACCGGCAAATCCATCGGCGTGCGCGACGCGGGATAGCCTCCGTCGCTGGTCACGCTCGCGATGAACGGATACTTTTCCCGCTCTTCGTTGGTGGGCTCTTCGCTCGTCACGTAGAAGCCTTGCTTGCGGATGTGCGCGATAACCCGCTCGACCTGCCGCGCCGGATCAATATTTTTCACAACGCGAAGGTCCAGCGAGACCTCCGCCTTCGTCGGCACAATATTCTGTGACTGCTCGCCCACGAACGCGCTCTGAATCCCGCGAATATTCAGCGACGGCATGTTAATCAGCTCGACGAGTTTCTTTCCGCCGCCTTCTGCTTTTGCAAAATGTAATTCGCGCATCAGGTCGGCGTCGTTCGCGGGCAAATCCGCCAGCGCCTGCTTTTCGCGCTCGGAGAGCGGCGCGACGTCGTCGTAAAAACCTTCAATCAGCACGCGCCCGTCGGCGTCTTTCATGGTCGCCAGCAGCCGCGCCAGATGAAACGCGGGATTCGGCGCCCAGTTGCCGTAATGGCCGCTGTGCAGCGCGCGCGTGGGCCCATAGACGGTGATGTTCACGTCGGTCACGCCGCGGTTGCCGAAGAAAAGCAGCGGCCGCCCCGACTGATGCACCGGCCCGTCAATGGTGAGCAGCACATCGCCGCGAAAAAGTTCAGCGTGCTCGGCCAGCACTTTCTCCAGGTTCGGCGAGCCGGCCTCCTCTTCGCCGTCGAGGATGAGCTTAAGATTCACCGCCAGCGGAATCTTTTTCGCGCGCAGCGCGTCCAGCGCGGCCAGCAGCGCAACGATGGGCGACTTGTCGTCCGACGCCGAACGCGCGTAGATGCGCCAGTCGTCCTGATACGCCGTGCCCGCGGCGGGAAATGGAATCAGCGTCCCGCCGGCATCGAGCGACTTCGTGCGCAGCGCGGGTTCCCACGGCTTCGTGCCTGTCCAACGGCTCGCGTCGGTGGGCTGGCCGTCGTAGTGCGCGTAGAAAATCACCGTGCGCGTCGCGCCCGCTGTGGACAACTCTGCGAACACTTCCGGGCCTCTCCCGGTAATTGGCAGGAACTGTACGCGAAATCCGCGCGCTTCGAGCATGGCCTTCAATTTTTCCGCATTGCGCAGAATGTTCGGCGCGTCCGTGGCAATGTTGGGAATGGAGAGAAACTCAACCAACTCGCGCGCGATGCGATGCTCGTTGGCTTGACGGTACTCGCGTACGGCCGCAGCCGCCCGCGCGGCCGGCGTGGTTGACTCCTGCGCCGCCGCGGGATATATTGCGTTGAGCAAAAGAAAGCAGAGTAAACTGATGCGAATCACGACGTCCCTCCTGTAATTGCCGCCGCGTTGCGCGGCACCCGAGCATCTCCTCGAGCTGACATTATAGGTTTTTCTGAGCCGCTTCCGGTTGCAATTTTCCGGATGCGCGAATTGCCCGAAAGGGATAAGGTTTTTCGCGATGAACGAATTTGCATTGCAGGTAGAAAATCTAGTCAAGGTGTACCAGCCGCGCGGCCTCCGCTTGCGCGGGCGCATGCCGGTGCGCGCCGTGGACGGCCTGAGCTTCGAAGTGCAGCGTGGGCAAATCTTCGGCCTGCTCGGTCCCAACGGCGCGGGCAAGACCACCACGCTGAAGGTGCTGAACACGCTGATCCGCCCCACCAGCGGCCGCGCCAGCGTGCTCGGCTTCGACGTCATCGCGCAGCCGCTCGACGTGCGCCGAAACATTTCCGTGGTGATTCAGGAATCCGCCGCCGAACTTTTCCTGAGCACGCTCGACAATCTGCTCACGTTCGCGCGCTTTCACTCCGTGCCCGTTGCGGAAGCGCGACGCCGCGCCGAAAAAGTGATGGACCTCTTCCAATTGCGCGAGGACGCTGCGCGCAAGGTGCAGGACTTGAGCGGCGGATTCCGTCGGCGCGTGCAGGTGGCCAAAGTCTTCATGGTGGATACGCCCGTCGTCTTCATGGACGAATTTTCGACGGGCATGGACCCCATCCTGAAGCGCGCGGTGATGGCCCTCCTGCGCGAGGAGGCCGCGCGCGGCCGCACCATCGTGCTCACTACGCAAATCCTCAGCGAAGCCGAGGAGCTGTGCGACGACATCCTCATCATGAACAAGGGCAAGCAAGTTGCGCGCGGCGATCTGCACACGCTGAAGCTGCTCTCGGAAAACGTGTACGACGTTTCGCTCACGTTTGAAAAGCTGCCCGCCGCCATCGAGCAGCACCTTGCGCCGCTCACGCCGCGGCGCATGAGCGTCAGCGGCAACAACGTCGAGTTCAGCGTGAAGGCCGACGAGGCGCGCGTGCTGGCGCTCGTCGCCGAGCTGGCCAAGCGCGAGCGGGTGCTGCGCGTCGAAGTGAGCGGTGCCAGCCTGGAAGATATTTTCGTGGAATTGATGAAGTAGGGGCGACCGGCAGGTCGCCCGCGCGTTGTCATCCTGAGTCCCGATGAATTCTTCGGGACGAAGGATCTCTCTTCAAGCTGCTGATGAGAGATTCTTCGGGCCGATTTCATCGGCCCTCAGAATGACAGAGCAAATGGAAGGAGAGAAATCATGTCTGCCATATCCGCAATGCTCTACCGCGAAGGAAAAATCCGCGTCACCAACCTGACCTTTATTTTCTGGGACCTGTTTTACCCGCTCGGCTACCTGCTGGTCTTCGGCGTGATGATGAACTACATGGTGGGCACGCAGTTTCCGCTTGCCAACGTGGACTACAACTCCTTCTTCCTCGCCGGCGTGCTGGGCATGGCCAGTTTTGGCATCGCCTCGAACACTTCGTGGTCCTTCTTCCTCGACCGCGACAACGGCATCTTCTACGAGATGCTCACCTACCCGCTCAGCCGCGCCGAATACTTGCTGGGCAAAGTTCTGTTCACCGTGTTCATCGCGCTGCTGCAGACGGCCATCACGCTGGGCCTGGGCGCGCTCGCGCTGCGCATTCCGCTGCGCGTGGACCTGTTGCCGCTGTTGTTACTCGCCGTGGCCGGCGGCACCGCGGGCTGGTTTTTCTTTTACGCGATTTTCGCGCTGTGGACGCGCCGCAACGACGTCTTCAACAGCGTCACGTCCGTTTTCTATTTTGTGTTTTTGTTTGCCAGCTCGATGTTCTATCCGCTGGAGCCGTTGCCGCGCTGGTTCCGCGCCGCCGCACTGGCCAACCCCGTCACCTGGCACGTGGACCTAATGCGCTATCTCACCATCGGTTTCGGCGACCCGCGCACCGTGGCCATCGAAGCTGCCGCCTTCACGGTGTTCTGCGTCGCGTCATTCGTGATTGCCGTCCGCTTCCTGCAAGAACAGGAGTAGAATCCGCCTCAGGAAAGCACGAGTAGTGAAAGCGGATCGTTGAAAACAATCACTAAGTCGCAGTTGATTATCCTTGTTGCGCTGGCCGCAAGCGGATGTGGGGCATTTGCAAAATTTACTGTTCATAAGAAAGCACTTCCAAGAGCTAATTCAATTTCCTATGAATTCGAGGCGTCGTTGGCCGAAGTCCACGAGGCAATCCAAAGCGCGTTCTCGCGCGATCACACTTTGCACGTAGCTTGGCCCCGAGAGAATAACCCATTTGCAAAGGAGGCCTTCGCGCAGCCGGGCACGGAGAGCGACGCCTATCTCTATACTTTTCATGAGCCGATCGGAAGATCGAAGGTCTATTATCGAAATAATCTGCCGCTAGAGTACATCGCTAATTTTCACCTGCGAATTGCGTCAAAAGGACAGCATGAGACTCGAGTTGAAGTTCAGACATTTGGATCTGAAGTGATTGCAGGAGTGAGCCCTTTGGGTTTTCACGGCCCGGCAAACATCTATGTGCGCGTCGAGCCAACTACAATCGAAGAGTATGAGATTTTGTTGAAAATTGGTGCTGCTTTGAATACACCGAATATGCCCCCACTGATCGTCCCTTCAAATTAGTGTCATTCAAATTGTGCTTGTTGAGTATTTGTGAATTGACACAAAGCGTCGAGCCTTTTCTGCGCCGCCCCGCAATCAATGGACTCCGCAGCGAGGCGCACGCCATCAAGAAAATCCGTAGCGCGGCCGGCGGCCACTAGCGCGGCTGAGGCGTTGGCCTGCACAATTTCGCGGTGCGGGCCGAGTTCGCCTTTCAGCACGCGGCGGACAATCTGGGAATTGGTCTTCGCATCGCCCCCGGCGATGGCCTCGAGCGGTGCGCGCCGCAGTCCGAAATCCTCCGGCACGATCGTATAGCTGGTCACCTTGGCGTCACGCAACTCCGCGACGTGTGTTTCCCCGCTCAAGGAAATCTCGTCCAGCCCATCCGCGCCATGCACCACGAACGCGCGCGTGCTGCCCAATTCCGCCAGCGCCTGCGCCAGTAAATCGGTTGCGCGCCGCTCATACACGCCGAGCACCTGCGCCGACGCGCCCGCCGGATTCGTCAGCGGCCCGAGCAGATTGAACGCCGTGCGCAGGCGCAATTCGCTGCGCGCTTTCATGGCGTGCTTCATGGCCGTGTGCAGGGCCGGCGCGAAGAGAAATCCGATGCCCACCTGCTCGATGGCCGCGCCAACGCGCTCCGGCGGCAAATGGATGTTCACGCCCAGCGCTTCCAGCACGTCCGCGGAGCCGCATTTCGAGCTAATCGAGCGGTTGCCGTGCTTGGCCACGTGCACGCCCGCGCCGGCCACCACGAACGCCGTCGTCGTCGAAATGTTGAACGTGCCGCGCGCGTCGCCGCCCGTGCCGCAAGTGTCCACCAGCAGGCGGGCCGGCGGCGTGTGTCCCGGCGGATAGATGCTCACGGCGTGGCGCCGCATGGCGGTGGCGAAGCCCACCAGTTCGTCCACGGTTTCGCCCTTGACATGCAGCGCAGCGAGAAACCCCGCAATCTGCACGTCGCTGACGCGCCCGGCGAGGATCAGCGTCATCGCCGCATCGGCATCGCCGCGGGTGAGGTTTTCTCCGGCTACAACTTTTTGCAGCGCATCGAGAAGCATGTGTTTGATTTTGCGACGTCCCGCAGCTCGGGAACCCGCCGCCACAGTCTTCGCCTTGCTCGTTCTGAAAGATGCGAGTAAACTGATTCGCTTTGCGTCGCCCCGAATTCTAGCACTGTTTCCGGTGAGACCCGCCAAGCGGTCGAACCACAGGACATCCGATGAAGATCCATGAATATCAGGCCAAGGCCATCCTCGCGCGCTACGGTGTGCCCACGCCGCGCGGCGAAGTGGCCTTCAAGCGAGACGAAGCGCGCGCCATCGCCGAGCGTCTGGGCACGCCTGTCGTCGTCGTGAAGGCGCAGATTCACGCCGGTGGCCGCGGCAAAGGTGGCGGCGTAAAGCTGGCCAAATCCGCCGAGCAGGCCGGCGAGCTCGCCGGGCAGATTCTGGGCATGAAGTTGGTCACGCCGCAGACCGGCGCCGAAGGCCGCATCGTCAAGCGGCTGCTGATTGAAGAAGGCCTCGACATCAAGCGCGAAATCTACATGAGCGTGCTGGTGGACCGCGCCACGGCCTGCCCCGTGTTCATGGCCAGCGCCGCCGGCGGCATGGAAATCGAAGAGGTCGCGCGCGAGCATCCAGAAGCCATCCTGCGCGAGCAGATTAATCCGGTCGTCGGCATGCAGGCGTACCAGGCGCGCAAGCTGGCCTTCGGGCTGGGTCTCGAGCCGGAAGTGGTCAAGGCAGCCGTTCCGTTCATGCAAGCGCTTTATCGCGCGTTCGTCGAAACCGACGCGTCGCTCTTGGAAATCAATCCCTGTGTGATTACCGGCGATGGCCGCGTCGTCGCGCTCGACGCCAAGATGACCTTCGACGACAACGCCCTTTACCGCCACAAGGAAGTCCGCGAGCTGCGCGACCTCGACGAAGAAGAGCCGCTCGAAGTGGAAGCCTCCAAGTACGGCCTGAACTACATCAAGCTCGACGGCACCGTCGGCTGCATGGTCAACGGCGCCGGCCTGGCCATGTCCACCATGGACATCATCAAGCTCGCCGGCGGCAGCCCGGCAAACTTTCTCGACGTCGGTGGCGGCGCCAGCGCCGAGCAGGTGAAAAACGCCTTCAAGATTCTGCTCACCGACGCGCACGTGCGCGGCGTGTTCATCAACATCTTCGGCGGCATCCTGCGCTGCGACGTGCTGGCCACCGGCGTGGTGGACGCCGCGCGCGAGCTCAGCATCCAGGTGCCCATCGTCGTGCGCATGGAAGGCACCAACGTCGCAGAAGGCCAGCGCATCCTGAAGGAGTCCGGCTTGAACTTCACCATTGCCAACGGCATGAAAGATGGCGCGGAAAAGATCGTGCGCCTCGCGGGAGGTGCGCGGTGAGTATCCTCGTTCACAGTACGACCAAAGTCCTCGTGCAAGGTTTCACCGGTCGCGAAGGAACATTTCACGCGACCCAAATGATTGAATACAAAACGAACGTGGTCGCTGGCGTGACTCCGGGCAAAGGTGGCACGAAGCATTTGGACAAGCCAGTATTTAACACCGTCGCCGACGCTGTTCGTGCCACCGGCGCCGACGCCTCGGTGATTTTCGTTCCGCCGCCGTATGCCGCAGACGCGATTCTCGAGGCCACGGACGCGGGCCTGCCTCTCGTCGTGTGCATCACCGAAGGCATCCCCACTTGCGACATGGTGCGCGTGGCCGCGGCGCTGCGCGACAAACCGACGCGGCTCATCGGCCCGAATTGTCCGGGCATCATCTCGCCCGGCCAGTGCAAAATGGGCATCATGCCCGGCAGCATTCACAAGCAGGGAAACGTCGGCGTGGTCAGCCGCAGCGGCACGCTTACCTACGAAGCAGTGGACCAGCTCACGCGGCTCGGCATCGGGCAATCCACCTGCATCGGCATTGGCGGCGACCCGATTATCGGCACCACGTTTCTCGACGCCATCAAATTGTTCAACGACGATCCCGACACGCACGCTATCGTGATGATCGGCGAAATCGGCGGCAATGCGGAAGAAACCGCCGCGGAGTTCATCAAGGCCCACGTGAAAAAGCCGGTGGTCGGTTTCGTCGCGGGACAGACGGCGCCTCCTGGCCGCCGGATGGGTCATGCCGGGGCCATCATCAGCGGCGGCAAAGGCACCGCCAAGGAAAAATACGCCGCCATGGCCGCCGCCGGAATTCACACCGTGCAAAGCCCCGCGGAAATTGGCTCAACTTTGAAATCGGTCATGTAGCGCCGGGCTTCAGCCCGGCATCTTGCGCTCAGGAAAAACAAAAAGGGGAATTTCGAATGGCGATCGAACGTACCTTAGCGATCATCAAACCGGATGCCGTAGGTCGCGGCCTGCAGGGCGAAATCTTGTCTCGGATCTCCAAAGCAGGTTTCAAGATTATCGCCATTAAATCTTTGCGCCTCACTAAGGCTGAAGCCGAAGGCTTCTACGCCGTGCATCGCGGCAAAGGTTTCTTCGAGGAACTCACCACCTTCATGAGCTCCGGCAAAGTGATTGCCATGGTGCTGGAAGCGGACGGCGCCATCTTGAAGTGGCGCGACACCATGGGCGCCACGAATCCCGCCAACGCCGCCCCCGGCACCATTCGCCGCGACCTCGCCGAAAGCATCGGCAACAACTGTGTCCACGGCTCCGACGCGCCGGACACCGCCGCCTTCGAAATCGGCTACTTCTTCTCGGGCCACGAGCTGCTCTAATCGCTCGACCTGCTTGACCGCCGTGCAGCCGCATGGACTCGCACCTGGTGCGGCGCGCTGGAGCGCGGCAAGCTGTTTTGCACCCCAGATTCCGCTTGACAAAGTCATTTCTTTAAAGTAATATTATGTAGCAATGTATTCTCATCTGGCTATAATCGCGCCGCCAGGGCAAAATCCAGCTCTGCTGGTTTTTCCTTTGGAGGTTCTTCGGCTACCACCTGCGTCCATCGCGCATCAGCCAAGCCGTTATGTTTCAATAGCTTGCGCACTCTTTGGCATTTCTGTGCACACAGAAATGCAACCAACTGCTTTTGTTTCAATGCTCTACGCACTCTT
>Ga0214473_10000620_pt1 | contig 49558 bp, 44 predicted proteins | sample RVTome_7_FD_203509 | JGI IMG/M metagenome (GOLD analysis project Ga0214473, IMG submission 203509) | Soil microbial communities from uranium-contaminated site in the Upper Colorado River Basin, Wyoming, United States - RVT98D197 | ecosystem: Environmental > Terrestrial > Soil > Contaminated >...
GTCTCTATTACACAAGTACTTACGAAAATTATGTCGCAAAACGATTTTAACCAATTTCATAACCAGTTGTCCTTGTTCGACTTATAACGGGACAGTAGTGGTATCGTATAGCAAATTATAAAATGTTAAAGGTGAGATTGCAAGGTAACTTTTTGCCCAGCAGCGGGTTAATAGATTCAGCGGCAAGGGGTATTTTATATTTCTAAAAATCGTGTTTTAATATTTCGATGGTTCGGTGGCAAAGCTCGCGACCATAATCAGTCCATCGACCCTGGCCCCAGTAACGATAGCAGCTTGTCTGGGTCAGCAACAAATGATAAAGAGCGTTGCGAAAACGCTGTTCAGAAGTAGCAATACCTTTGGCAAGAACTTTCTGATTGAACAGAACGCTGGCTTGCTCCATCGGCCCAAGCACTTTTTCATAACCCCGCACCCAGGAAATGTTATTGGTCCAACTGCCGCCCTCCATGTGAAATCGGTTGTCTTTTTTCCCCAGTTCGCCGATTAGCTTTTCCATAGCGTCGGGACCCGCCCCATCCTTGAACTGTTCCCATATACGATGCTGAAATATCGGCTCAATCGCCGGAAAATCCTCTTCCTTTACGCCCAAAGTATCGAGGTATTCGAGATATTCCGTAATATTTACAGCAGGGGTCGGGCTGGCGCTACTTTCCGATATTACCTGCTTGTATTTACTGGGGAATTCATTCATCATCACGCCGCCGTTTTCACCGTCGGAAATCTGAGTCACCAAAGAAGGGACTGATTTTCCACCGAGGTTTATTTTATTTAGCCCCAAGGCCTCATAGTAAGGCTGCATCTGCCCTATGAGTTTGGTGTCACTGCCTTGTGTCTTGATAATTGCGGTTATGGCAAGTGTTTCCCCGTCGGAGTTTTTCGCTATAAGCCTGTGCGGCCTATGCGGATATTTCAGGGAGCTACCATCTTCGACGTGTTCGACCGTATGCTCCTGAACGAGGACCCATCGGTAGCCACAATCCTTCAATGTTTTAACGAACTGGTAGAAAACATCGGGATGATTGGGCAAAGCCATCTCCGCGGGAGAAAACCCCCTGATTCTTCCTAAAGCTTCGAGGCCGAACAGGCCTGCGAAAAAATGCTGCCACGCAAGCACGTGAAGCCGATAATCCTGCGTCGGGGTCGAAGGAGCGACGGCGTGGCCCCAGGCTGAACCCAGCCATTCGACACATCCGCGATAATTGGGGTCACACGTCAATTTCCTGAGGCTGTCAAAAACATCCGTGAGTCCCATTTTGTGCATGCCATGAAGCAGCGTACCTGAATAATCGAACATGCACCGCGGCTGTTTGTCCTGGTTGAGAAGTTCCGGTATAAATTCACCCATCCGTTTGTAACACCAGCGAAAAACTGAGGCGTTGTGGTTATCGCCGACGTCCGGGTGTTTCATCATATACTCTAAATTGCTGATTTCATCCGCCTTAGTAAGTTCCTGGTCCGGATTTGGTATGATTGGCTGGTGCATGTGCAGGGCCATAGCGCAGGCACTTTTGACATTATTCCAGTCAATTCGGCTTTGGGGTAAAAAAACGTGATTCTTGTTCATAGCCGAAACAATAATGGCCTCTGAACCGGAAAGATTTGGTACGCCATCGAGATATAGTGGAATTTCTGCCATTTTCTCACATAGCCTTATGGTAAAATTTACTTACAATAACAAATGCATTTCGGTGTGTCCTTATTTACGCAAAGAGTCCATCCACGGCTGTTGTGCGAAAAGAGGTAACACAAAGGATTCTTCCATCAGCCGGACATCGAGGCCTGTGGACGACGTCGTACCTCCTGCAGCCGGCAGATAACAGCCTATTGTATAATCGACGAGCATTCGTCTCGCACTGAAGCGCCAGGTTAGAGTGCGAAGTGAATGCTTCTGCCGAGCAATCCAGCGATGCGGTATACCCTCCGGGTCTCTGTCGTAAAACATAGGGACAACCTCACTTTCCAAAACTTTATACAGAGATTGAACATCCATGTGGTCCTGGAGGTCCCAATTGGAATGCTCACTCCCATTACCAACAGCAAAGCCGTTCGCACCATCGTAGGCCTCGGCCCACCATCCGTCAAGTATGGAAATATTCAGTCCCCCGTTGACGGCCACTTTCTGACCGCTTGTGCCGCACGCTTCAAGGGGACGTCTTGGCACGTTAATCCATGCGTCAACCCCCTGGACCAAATGGCGGCATACGTTGAAATCATAGTTCTCGATGAAAATCACCTTTCCGACAAACCTTTGGTCTTTGCTGAACCTGAATGCCATTTGGATGATATGCTTACCCTCATCGTCCTTGGGGTGGGCCTTGCCGGCAAAAATGAACTGCACCCTTTTACCAGGATTGTTGACCAAACGGTCCAAGCGGGCCGGGTCCTTGAACAGAAGTCCTAATCGCTTATACCCGGCAAAGCGGCGTGCAATGCCAATAGTCAATGCATTCGGGTCGAGCCTCGCCTGCTTAATAAATTCGGAATCGGCTTTCATACCGCGAGCTATCTCCTGATGCTGCAGCCTGCGGTCCACATACTCGACTAAATGAGACCTAAGAAGCTGTTGTTTTTCCCATAATTCGCGGTCGTCTATCTTTTCTATAGCTCTCCAGGTTGAAGGGACATCCATCACCTCCCGCCAATTACTTCCGATGTGTTTGCTATACAGTTGTGCCATCGGTTCTGCCAACCATGTATCGACGTGGACACCGTTGGTAATATAATTTATGGGCGTATCATGCTCGGAGACACTGGGAAAAAGTTTGTGCCAAACGGCTTTCGTAACCCGGTTATGCAAAGCGGAGACGGCGTTTCGATATCGCGACATTTTCAATCCCAGAACGGTCATGGAAAATGGTTCCTTTTCTTTGCTCGGGTCGACGCGTCCGAGAGCAAGCAGTTGTTTGTCTGTAAGTCCGAGCCGCCGCTGCAGAGGTCCGAGGGTCTTCTTAATCAGAGCGGGCTCGAACACGTCGTGCCCTGCGGGTACAACCGTATGCGTAGTAAAGACACTCATAGCGGCCGCCTGTTCGCACATATTCTCAAAGGTTTGGCCGTCTCTTTCCATCAACTGGTGTGCAAGCTCCAGTGCAGTGAAGGCACTGTGACCCTCATTCATATGTATTACTGACGGGAATATCCCTATCGCCTGAAGCGCCCGCATTCCGCCAACACCGATAATAAGCTCCTGTCTTATACGCATTTGCCGGTCCCCACCATACAAGCGGCTGGTCAAGTTTCTGTCCTGTTCGGAATTGCCTTCGACATTCGCATCGAGCAACAACAGGAGGTTACGCCCGACACGGACCTGCCAGACACCTATCCAGATTTGATAAGAGTCGGCATCAACCGCTATTCTTACCGGCTGACCGTATTCGTTTTTGACCACTTCAAGCGGCAGGATATTTTCGGTGGAAGAGAAATAGTGCTCCTGCTGCCAGCCGTCGGCATCGAGGGACTGCTCAAAATAACCGTGCGAGTAGGCAAGGCCTATGCCAACCATTGGAATGCCAAGGTCTGATGCAGTCTTGAGATGGTCACCTGCCAGAACCCCAAGCCCTCCGGAATAAATGGGCAGCGATTCATGCAAAGCAAATTCGGCACTGAAATATGCAACGGGCCTAAACCGCAGAGGTCCGGCGTGCCAGGCGCCCCAGACCTCACTTGCAGTCAGATAATTATGCAGTTCGCGGAAGGCATTATTCAAGCGCTTGAGCGTTTTTGAATCTCGGGACCTGCTATCAATTGCATCGGCCGCCAGGCGATTCAAAAACTCAACCGGATTATGATTAACCTGCCGCCACAACTGAGTGTCTATGTCCCTGAAAACCCTGACGAATTCCGGATGCCACGCCCAATATAAATTCCTGCTTAGTTCTTTGAGTTTGTCCGCTAATTCCATGGCAATCACACATTATTAACTAATTCCCGATAAATTCCCTCGGTTTGCGCTGCGGAGATGTCCCAGCTAAAACCAAAGGCCGCTTTGACCCTTCCGCGTTCTCCCATCCACCGGGCATGGGCGAAATTGTTGAATATCTCCTTTATTCCCCAGCAGATTGAGCCGGGATTATCATAAACAAGCAAACCTTCATAGTTATGAGAAACAATTTCGGCTGGGCCGCCATTGCGTGTAACCACAACCGGTTTTCCCGCGGCCCATGCCTCAAGCACGACTATTCCAAAAGGTTCGTTGCGACTGGGCATACATACCACATCGGTGCTCTTGTAAAGGTTTTTTAAATCACCGTTGACTGACATATTGCCGAGAAACCTGACCGCATGTCGTATCCCTAATTGATTTGCGCGCTGCTCGAGGGCACTTCGCATATATCCATCGCCAACAAAGACGACCTTGGCATCCGGTCTGTGATGGAGTATTCCAGGAGTCGCTTCAAGCAACAGGTCGGGGCCTTTCTGGATAGCCAACCGACCGACAAACAGGACCATAGGGTCCATAGGGCCGATGCTATAATTGCGTCGACAAACGCCCGGGTCAATAAAGCCGTCAAAGTGAAAACAGTTTATGCCGTTGTGAACGCATCGCAATTTCCAGTCAGGTACTCCATACTGGGATTTGACCTCATCACAAAGTTTCCCTGAAACGGCAATTACTCTATCGGCACAAAAAGCGCCCTCGGCCTCAACCATCCGAATGCGACCCGATTGGCCATGGAAGTGATAGTTGCCGCACCTGCCGAATTCGGTGGAATGAAGAGTAAGAAAAACCGGTCTGCGGTAATTATTCTTGACTTGTACGATTCCCTTTGCGCAGAGCCAGTCGTGACCGTGAACCACATCGAAACGGGCACCCTGGAAGGCTTCTGTCTGCCGCATAAAATAAACAAAACTGTTGCACATGTTGTTCATTTCGGTAATAAAATCCGAATGTAAGTCTATGGGGCAACGATGGTAATGGACGCCGTCTATAAGACAATAAGTAGTCTGACCCTGGCCGAGACGCGTAAATACATGGACCTCATGTCCCCTTCGCTGCAATGCGGCAGCAAGTTCGGTCACATGGACCGCAACACCACCTACAGGGACCGAGTGCAAGCTTTCCCATGCATAAATCGCTACTTTCATCCGTTAATCTTTCGCTAACAATTCCACCAGTTCAAATCTATATTCGGGAATACTACATCATGTAACTCGATGTTTTTCAGTTCAAATTTTTGCACCTCGTTAAGATTGCGGAGATAGGACGGGTCTTCAGCCAGCCGCTCCGCAATATCCGTCAGGATGTCAAAATTTTCCACATGCTGAGTAAAGCGTTTGATACCATAATGTGGGGCCTGCTTTCTACTGATTACAAAAGGCCAGTCGCTTGCCTGCAGCAGGAGTAACTCGCGTCCAGCCTTTTCCAGAATCCTTCGCATGTCGGGCTGGGTCCTCCAGGGCAAATGATATGTCAATTTTCCGAACAGAGCTTCGCAGCGATATTCCATTTCCCAAAGCCAATTGAGGTCGTGACTTGACCAGACACGATGGTCGCCCCCTTCTCCCCAGGAACCTGCCCGCAGTTGGGCCCACTTATCCGGCGGGCGGGAACGCAGATAATCTTTCGCGGTACATAATTCCACTTCGGGGTCTGCGTTCAAGGTAAGCAAAATATCTCGGAGAAATCCGGGGCCTTCAAACCACCAGTGACCGAAAAGCTCTGCGTCAAAACAAGCAACCACTACACCTTGTCTGCCAGTTTGTGAACGGTAATCGTAGAGACGTCGCTTGACCTGGTCGCAGAAATGACGCACGTGCTCATATATTTTGCCAGGAACATCATCGGGATAATAGAGTTGTTTTTCACCCAGACCGCTCCTGCAGTCAGTTACTTTCCAATATCTCAGGCCGCGGCGATTGCCGTGCCTTTTATGGAACTCGAGATATAAACCATCCGCAGGATAGCCGACAAATCCGCACCAGACCTGATGGCAGATGTGAGGGTCTCTTGCGAAGGCGGCAACAGGGAAACCGTTATTGTACTGCCCTTTCACCCATACCGGCTCATGCAGCGAGCCGTTTCTATTGCCGTTCTCAACCAAGTGCGTATCCACAAAAAAATGCGTCAGTCCTTCGTCACCGATGATTCGCTCAATACCTGCCCGCGGGTGAGTATCGCCCCAGGAAATTGGGGGCGTCCAGTTGCCTGCCGGCCTGTAGGCGCCTTCGGGAAGCCAGATACCATTTGGCCGGAATCCCAAAATACGCTCTGAAGTATTCAAACCCGCCCGCACTTGTGCACGAATTGAGGAATCCTCAAGAAGCAGGGGCATATAACCATGCGTGGCAGCCGAGGTCAACAGCTCAACCATTCCGGCCTGCGACTGCTGTTTGAAGGCTGTGGGTATGTCGTAATCGATATCCCTGAATTGCCGAGATAATTTTGAGTAGAACTGCTCCCACAAGCTTGCAAGATAAGCCATGTGCCCCTGACCAATTCGTTCAAATTCGTGTCTGTCACTTTTCGCACGATTCAGGCGGTCATCCAGATAGCTTCTGAAACCCTGCTTGAAATAGTCATGAGCAAGCTGTTCGAGCAAAATCGGGGTCATGCCGATTGTTAACCGCGGGTTTCCATTAAGAGAAGCACATTCGTCAATAACCGACAGCAGAGGTAAGTACGTCTCCGCGGCAGCCTCGTAAAGCCAGTCTTCACCGTCGGGCCAGATGCCATGCCTTAACACATAAGGCATATGCCCGTGAAGGACAATACAAAAACTACCGATAGACATTTTCCACTTCCCGCAAAGGCTTTTCCTGATAACAGCTCTGTTCTTCGGGTGGCGCAGTTTTTTTGCAGTACTCGGCAAGGGCCTCTAATACTTCTTCCATGCCGCCTCTGATTTTCAAAGAATGGTTTGTTTGTAAAGGTATGAAACCCCGGCTTTCCAAATGTGCCTTTAACGTATCCAACACTACATTTAAACTTTGATTTTCGATAGAATGTGGCATCATCAGCTTAGCTTCCAATTTGACGCAGGAACTATCGTTTTGCCGATGTTCCGGCACGCCCATATCCTGCGGCGACAGTTGCTTGTAAACATCGAGGGTTTGTGAGGCTATTTTGCTCCAGGTGAATTGGTCAACCAAAACTTCCCTGCCGTTTTGCCCCATCCATCTTGCCTGGTCGAAGTCTGACAAAATACGGTTAATTCCCCAGACCACGGAATCAGGACGGGGGTATATTTTCAAGCCATCTATTTCATGTCGAACATATTCACTTGGGCCGCCATTTTCGGAGACCACAACCGGTTTAGAGGCACTCCAGGCCTCGAGCACAACGATTCCGAACGGTTCGTTGCGGCTGGGTACGCATATACAATCGCTTAGTTTGAAAAGTCTGACCAGCTCATCACCATCTTTATGGCCAATAAAACGCACAGCATGCATGATGCGAAGGTTCTGCGCTCTCGCCTGCAGACCCCCCCTCATATCGCCGTCACCTGCGAAGATAAATTTGGCATTCGGATAAGTCCTTAAAATACTGGGAATCGCTTCAATCAATATGTCAGGCCCTTTCTGCCAGGCGAGCCGACCGCAAAAAAGGACGGTTGGTTCCAGTGGACCAATACCGTATTTGGCCTTATCCTGTCCAGCATCGCTTATAATGTCAAAACGTTCACAATTAACCGCGTTGTTGATTGTGCATACTTTGGATTCAGGAACGTTATACATCCACATAATTTCTTTCTGGGTAGCGTAAGAGACTGTGATGACCTTATCTGCCCAGTAGGTTCCTGCTCTTTCCTGCTCCCTCACACGAACGCTTCTGCCATTGACAAAAGCGTTGCCGCACCTGGCGTATTCTGTCGAGTGTATTGTCAGCACAGTTTTATGGCCACCACCCTGTTTGATCCAAATCATCGCATTGGCCGCGAGCCAGTCATGAGCGTGGACAATATCGAAGTGCCCTACAAAATCCTCTACCTCGAAGAACCTGTCTACAAACGAACGGCACATGTTGTTGACGTCATCTACGAAGTCGTTGTGTGGTAAATACGAACAGCGGTGATAATGGACACCATCAATAAAATCATGAGCACGCTGACCGGGCATGCGACGGGTAAAAAAGTGCAGATGATGACCTTTACCGGCCATCGCACCGGCCAACTCGCTTGCGTGCACAGCCACTCCGCCTACGGCTATGGAATGAAGCGATTCCCATGCGAGTATTGCTATTCTCATAAAAACAACCTCTTTTCAGTTTTCAAAGTTTCGTACGGCATCATGCACGCTACGTCCTCCCCCCGTAGAGGACTGTCAATTATTCCAATAAATCTGCTCCGCCGGCACACCGACATCATTATAGACAACGACACATTTTCTCGCCGCTGCATCCCACGTAAGCTGTTTAATTTCATCTTTTGCAAGGCAATGCCGGCAGGCGCTCGGCTCCAATCCTCGTCGCCCCGTCTAAATCCTGGATGGTCATTGGTAGTAACATAGTAATATCCACGTCGAGATGCCCCATCGCGCATACCAAACCGTGGCAGGCGGTGCCAAGACCTCCGCTTATAAAAGGCGGAAATTCCCATCCTAACATCACGACTCGCAGTGGCTTTTCCCTTTTTCCTTTTTGGATTAAACGCCAAGCGTGCATGCTTGACAAAAGTAATGTGACGTTATTCTATATCTAATTCCCGTTTTAGCTGAGCTTCAGCTTCATACCAGATTCTCTGGTCTTGTCCCGAGGGGCATCCTTTTTTTCGCCAAATCGATTTCGCCCGCTCCGCTATCTGCTCATGAGTCAGAGAAACCGTCGCAGTTGCACTGCCTCTCCCTTTGCCACTGCTCAAACTTTCCGTTTTATTAGTTGTTTTAGTCATGTGTTTTTCTCCTTGTATGATTCTATATGACGCCATTAACCAAACGTCTTTTAATTCATACGCTCAATATTATACCTAAACGCAAATATGTAAATCAGTGTATATTCTGTTTTTACTATCAGCAGAAGTGCTTTGCCGAGGACGTGTTTTACCTGATATATCTATAGGTGATAACCGCAAACTTCCATCGGGTTAGTTCCGCTATATAGGGTAGGCAATTCCCTGCTCAAGGTTTTTGACAGGTCCGTTTTACCTGATTACTCCAGGCTGGCTGAGCATAATAAAAAAGGCCGAAATATACTCTAATCGGCCTTTCTACTTCCCCCTCATTCCACCGGTCTTTCTCATCAACCGGCAGAGACTACTTTTCAATCGGCATCTTGTTTCTCTGCCATTCCTCAAAGCCACCGATGAGCTCCATTACCGGGTAATCGCCTTCGGCAAATTCCCTGCATGCTCTCGTGGCGAGGAAACAGGTGACTGAATAGCAATAGACGACATTCGGCCTTTCGTGGCTCAGACCTTCAAAGCTGCTCCATTGCTCCTTCGGCAGATTTATCGCACCCGGAATGTGACCTTTTTCATAGTCTTCCGGCCGCCGGACATCGATGATATTGACCTCATTCCTTTTGATGGCCTCGCTTAATTCATACGGCCCCATCTCGAATTCGAGCTTGTTCTCGAAATACTCCAACGCCTTGTGTGGACTTATCGCGGTAAACATATAACTCACCCCTTTCGCATTTCTTTATTATTAACTTTCCTTTATTTATCATACGTTTCTGGCCGCTACATGGTGCTCGGACGTCACAGCAATTTAAAAAATCACAGACGTTATTATGTTTACTCCTCAGGCCCTTATGGTTTAGCGTTATAAACAGTTAAAACCAGATAGTACGTTCGGAGTAGTGCGGTTTGTAAAACCGAATCACCCGCCAATCTTACGGCCTCAGCAATTACCATAGCTAAATTCAGGATTTCCCCTATTCACCACAAGTTTGTCTGTGCGTATGCTGCAAATTGTGCGAAGGACTTTGCTGTAATATATCAGTGGCGATTGCACAAGACTTTGAATTTGCAGATTGTAACGGATGGTGGAAAATGGATGTGACAAGCAGTAAAGGAGCGATTCGAAAGGACGCAACGAAATTGCTGGTGGACGGTATTCTTTTGAGCACGCGGAGGCGCCATGACTGCGGGGCAAAGATGAGCGAGACCGACCGCGTCGTTGAAAATGGTTCGATATTTGTCTGGTACGAATGTGAAAATGCCAACTGCGACGGTCAATGACTGCAGAAATATCAGAGGCAGATGGATGTCGCGGTATAGAACAAGTCAGCCGGATGCTTTGAAATGCGAACAAATCTGAACTTGAAAGTTTAGCCCGTGAGAGTTTCTAAATCGGGGGGGCGAATTTAACTCACGGGTTTTTTTATGCGCTATTTTAGTCTGCCCGGTCTGCCGGATTCAGCGGCGCGGTAAGCGTTATTGTGGTACCTTTACCTTCCTGCGACCGGATTTCAAGGCAGCCGCCTATCTGGTGCAGACGTTCACGTATGCTGAATAATCCCAATCCCTTCGATTTTACCGGTTTGCTTTCGAGTTGTTCAATATCGAAACCTTTTCCATCATCCTCGATGACAATTACGATATCCTTATCGGTCGGAGCCAGGGAAATCCGCAAAGTGCCTGCCTCGGCGTGCTTGACCGTATTTACCAGTATTTCACGGATGGAGCGGTAGAGAAGAATTTTAGTCTCATCGGTCAGCGGCTTGGGTTCATCGGAAATCTCAAGAGATAATTTCAGCTTGTGCTCCTTCGCGAACTGCTCGGCCAGCTCTTCGACCGCCGCCTCCAAACCGAGGTCATAAAGAGAAGACGGACTTAACTCGAATATCAAAGAGCGAGTCTGTCTTGTCGCATCATTGATATAATGTTTTACTTCCTCCAGGACCCCGACCATTTTTTCCGGCGCTTGTTTTGCCATATCTTCGAGCTGCCGTTCTGAAAATGCGAGCAACGGCCCGATGGAATCGTGCAGCAATTCAGCTATTTTTCGCCGCTGCTGTTCTTCAGCTATGATAAGCTGGGTGGTCAAGGAACGCAGTTTCAAAGCGTCCTGCTCGATTGTTTCCTGTGCTTTTTTCTGCTCTGTTATATCAGTGCATGTTCCTATCCATTCTCTTACGCTGCCGTCTTTTTCCATAACCGGCACAGCCTTGGCAGCTAATGAACGGTACTGCCCGTCGTGCCTGCGCACTCGCAACTGCGCCTCAAAGATCCTGGGTGTTTTAATCGCTTCCTGAATCAGGGTGTTCACATATTCACGGTCATCGGGATGGATGGCGTCAAACCATCCGAAACCTTTTGTCTGGTCAAAAGTCTGGCCGGTAAACGCATTCCATGACGGGCACTCTTCCACGACGCGGCCCTCAGCGTTGATCGTCCAGATAATTTGCGCCGAGGTCTCGACCAGAGAGCGGTATCGCTGCTCGCTTTTACTCAACTGCTCCTGGGTTTTTTCACGTTTATCTATCTCATCCTGCAGCAAACCGACCGCCTCGTTCAAATCCTCCGTCCGTTCCTTGACCTTCGCCTCAAGTCCATCATGCGCCTTGCGAAGCTCCTGCTCCAGTTGTTTACGCTGCGTGATGTCCGGTGCAATAGTGCAGACGGCGTAGGGCTTACCCTGTGAATCGTACAAAGGAAATTTATTCGCCAAGAAAACATGGTCTTTTCCATCTGCCAACGAAATAATCTCCTCCACCTGTACCGAACCGCTTTCCAGCGCCTGTTTATCATAACCGCGGCAAATCTCAGCCTGCTCTTTGGGTAAAATGTCAAAATCGATTTTCCCCCGCACCTGTTCGCGGGACAGTCCCGTAAATTTCTCGAAACAGCAGTTGACGGTGATGAACCTCCCTTCAAGGTCCTTGACCAATATGACTGCCGTAGTCGCGCCGTCGATAACATCCTGAAGCTGCTGGCGGGCCAGCATGAATTTTTCCTCAGCCCGCTTGCGCCAGGTGATGTCCTGTGCTATGCCTTCGACCGCAATTACATTGCCTTGCGAGTCGAAGACAGGCACCTCCTGCACCTCCAGCCAGCGGGTCGATCCATCCTTGTGCCGAATATTGACCTCGTAGGGCGGCTGACGGATCCCCTGAATGCTCAGTTCGGTATGTTGGTACACAGCCTGATTAACAGGATGATCTGTCATGTATTTACTGTAGTGGGCCATGAATTCATCTGTGGTATAACCAAGGATTTTTGTGACCGCCTCACTAAGGTATGTAAACATTCCGTTCGTATCATGCACGTAGATAAAATGAGTCCATTTAAGATTCTCGATTAACCGCCGGTGCCGCTCCTCGCTTTCGCGCAGCGATTCCTCTGCCTGTTTGCTTTTTGTTCTGTCGATGACAGCGGTTCGGCACCAGATTATATTGCCATAGTCATCTTTTATCGGCTCGCTGATAAGTTGCGCGTAAATAAAAGTTTTATCCTTACGTAAAAGCTTTAATTCACATTCGCACTTTTCGCCGCCGGTAAAAACCTTCTGCTGGTGGAAATATAAAACACTGCGGTTTTGCTTATCGACAAAACTGGAAAAGGGCTTGTTTCTCATCAGAAGGATTCGCTCAATACCCAGCATTTCTGAACCGGTAAGGTTTGCTTCGATTATCAATCCCTTTTTATCGAGTACGAAATAGCCGATGGGCGCAAAATCAAAAAGGTCGGTATATTTGTGGCGGGATTTTTCAAGTTCTTCCTGCATGCGGCGAAGTTCTTCATTCTGCATCTCAAGCTGAATCTGGTGGCTGCGCAAGTCCGCTACAAGCTCGGCGATATCCATATCCTGCCGCAACGGCACAACCTTGCTTTTTAGTTTTTCCTTCGCCAGCTTTCGCAGGTCTTCGAGAAAATCAGGCTCAGGTTTATTTTTTGCCATTTGCCCGCCCTTAACTATTGTCGCAATATGATGATACGTAATATACCTGACTTCGGGATTCCCTTGCCCAGCTATTAGAGGTTAACCATACACAAATTGCCGCCAAATGCAAGCAAAAACCGGTGAGGATTTGCCTTTATTTCCACATACTTTTTTCTGTATGACAAAATACGGCAGTAGCCCTTTAAAACGGGCAAAATAGAATGGATATGCCGACGAGAATAAAAAGGCCGCATCAGATTTGCGGCATCGGTTTCGGTATCGGTAAGGTCGCGTAATTTTCGGTATCGGTTTTGGTTTCGGTAAAATCATATTACCTACACCCACACCTATAACTATAACGTCACGTTACCGATACCCATACCCAAACCCAAACCGAACTCGTCACCAGCGGACAATCGTTTGACGATTTTTGCGTTATTCGCCGGGCGTTAAGAAGCATTTTTCTTTTGCCTATCTGCGGGAAATCATGCTCGACCGCAAAGTCATAAAATTCGGCATCTTTCGTCAGAATCTTCTCACGCAAACCCCAAAACCTTAACACGATTAAAAAAAGGGCTGTCATAGATGCACCGTAAGTAATTGCGAAGGGTAAATTGCGTAATTTCCCTATCGCCGTTTGGAGCAGGTTCCGTATAAGCTATAACAAACGAAAATGGATAAAACGCCATTGGAGGAAACAGACAGGAGGTTTGCAAGTGGTAAAAAGGAAAATACAAATGCTTACAAAAACAAAACCCGTTAGGAGAGAGCAAATTCCAAAACCGGAAATCAAACCAGAGGCGCATAAAAAGAAAATTCTTGTAGTTGATGACCACCCTGTAACTCGCCGAGGACTTGCCAAAATCATAGACCAGGAAAGCGACCTTGAGATTATCGCTGAAGCGGATGACAGCGTTCAGGCGCTCGAAGCCATAAAAAGGCTGAAGCCGGATTTGGTAATCGCGGACATTTCCCTGAAGGATTCAAGCGGGCTGGAGCTGACAAAAACCATCAAAAAACAATACCCGTTCCTGCCCGTGCTGATTCAATCCATGCACGAGGAGACGATGTACAGCGAACGTGCCCTGCAGGCAGGCGCGATGGGCTATGTTATGAAGGATGCTCCGACGGAGGACCTGATGACAGCAATTCGCAAGGTCCTTGTCGGCCAGGTTTATACCAGCGAAAAAATGGCGACGAGATTGGTCAATAAGATTATACACGGTAAAGCCGGCTCCTGCGCCAGTCCGATAGATAGTCTTAGCGACAGAGAGCTTGAGGTTTTCAATCTGTTAGGCAAAGGTTTCGGAACGAGCCAGATAGCTGAAAAACTTAAACTCAGCATAAAAACGGTCGAGACATACCGGGCGCATCTGAAGGAAAAACTGGCCCTTACGGACGCCAGCGAGCTGCGTCAGTACGCCATCCAGTGGCTGGCCAGCCGAAATGAGTAAAATTATATTGAAAAGATTCTTCGATTGTGTTCTCATAAGGTTGAAAGGAGCAAATATGAAAACCCCGAAATCTACGAAGAGCTGGTCAAAAACAACTATTTCATCCACACAAAGCTCACCGGCAACAGTTGCATCGAAACCATCTGAATTGTGCGGTGTCCGCCAAATCGGAAAAGAAGTTGTATTTGTAACATTCTGCCCCGACGCCAATACCGTTCAAATCGCCGGTGAATTCAATAACTGGCAGCCGGACAAAAACCTGATGAAAAAAATCGGCAATGAAGGTCTCTGGCTGCTCAAAATGCATCTGGGTCCCGGCACTTATCGTTATCGTCTGGTCGTCGACGGCAACTGGCAGCAGGACCCGTTCAATAACAACGCTGAGCCGAACCCGTACGGCCAGTTTAATTCTGTCGTGATAGTGAAATAAAGAAAGTGAACTTACGTCGCGGTAATACAGTCTTAGCCGCTCCTCGTTGAATTGCTCACAATATTGGCCTCTATCGTCTGGTCGGCCTGCTGCGGTAAAACATCCTGCGGCGTTCGGGCATCCAGGGGCATAAAAACCGTAAAGGTTGTCCCCTTGTCCAGTTCGCTTTCGACCTCAATTCTGCCTCGGTGCAGGTCTACAATCTTGCGTAAAATGGATAGGCCTAATCCGGTTCCCTGGATTTCCTTACCCGGCCTCGGCACACGGTAAAACCGCTCGAATATCTTCGGCAGCGATTCCTTCGGTATGCCCATACCAGTGTCTCTTACCCGCATTACAAGTTCCTCACCCTGCCGCAAAATCGAAACTGTTACGCTGCCACCCTGCGGTGTAAATTTGATTGAGTTACCGATTAAATTCGTCAGAAGCTGGATAATCTTGTCGCTGTCAAACCATGCCCGCGACAGACTGCCGTCAAGCTCCACCGTGAAGTTAAGACCTTTTTGCCTTGCCGCAAGGTTCATAGTTTCATCAATTGCCTTGACGACCTCTCTTATATCGTTTTCCTTTATTTCAATTTTGCTGCGGCCGGATTCGAGCCTCTGGAAATCAAGCACGTTGTTTATAAGCGTCGAAAGCCGTTCAATATTTCTTTTGACTATGCCTAAAAAATGTCTTTGTTTGTCGTTAATCTGGCCGGTCACACCCTCGAGAACCACTTCTACAGCCTCCTTGATGCAAGTCAAAGGCGTGCGCAGTTCGTGCGAAACCGTCGATATGAACTGCGACTTCAGTTCCATCGTCTCCTGGAGTTTCCTCTCCACATTCTTTTGCGCAGTAACATCATTCCAGATGCTTTGCAGAAGCTTTTTGCCTCCTATAGAAATAACCTTGCACGTCACCCTGATATCCAGCATGTCCCCCGTCTTTGTTTTGTGCTTTGTTTCAAAGGAACCCGCACCTTCCCTCATTACTTTTTCAATATGTTTGGCAACTTCCTGCGGAGATTCAGAGGCCTCAAAATCAGCTATACAAAGCTTCTTAAACTCCTCACGGCTGTAACCGAGGGTCTCATGCGCCTTGGTGTTGAAATCCAGTATTTCTCCTCTGGGCCCATCATGAATCACTATCGAATTTGCCGCCTCTTCGAATATAATACGGTACCGCTCCTCCGAAGCCAGAACCGCCGCCTCCGCCTCCTTGCGGCTGGTAATATCATCCAATGCAACAACGGCGCATCTTTGGTCATCTATATTTACCGGTTCAGCACTGATGCGAAACCACGGTCTGGTTTCTTTATCACCAACCTTTGACACAAACTGCATTTCGACCCCGTGACAGTCCAGGTCTAAAGAAAGTGCCTCTTTTGCGGCTTTGCGCAATGGACAGCGTCCACACACGGGACTGTCACCGCACCTGCCCGTCGGACCTGCAGCGATATTGGCACAACCCAAGACGTTACCCGGCAACCGGCCTATAATTTCCAAATACTCTTTGCCGGTCATTTCCCTGATTGCTTCGTTGACGCGCAAAATCGTCATATTCTCATCAACCAGCAACATCCCGACAGGTGCAGCGTCAAATAGCGCGTTCAGATTCCGCTGCTTGCGGTCAAGAGCCCTTTTCATCTCGTGCTGTTTGACGGCGTGGTCTATAGTTATCTGTATGGTTTTAAGATATTCCCGCTCAACGTCTTTTGTCAGGTAATCGAATGCCCCGGCGCGCCAGACTTTTACCGCCGTTTCACGGTCATCAGCACCTGTGACAAGTATCACCGGGGTATCTTTTGCGAGGTTTAAAACATCAAGTGCGGTACCATCGCCAATTGAATAATCGGAAACGATAACGTCAAATTCCTTCCCGCTTAGTACCTGCTGAGCCTCGGACAACGAACCGGCTACGGTGCAGTCGTAAGGTAGCTTTTCACGCTCGACCATCCGCTTAAACGCCATCTGGTCGAGTTCATCATCCTCCACCAATAAAATTTTGAAAATCGTCTCGTTCATAAATACGATATGGACTCGATACCCCCGGAATTACCACCTGTATATCACACCTCTGATATGCGGCAGTTTTTACACCCCGGTGGTGCTTTTTTGGTTCTCGACGGCCTTTTCAATCTTTTCCATCAATTGCGGAAAATTAAAAGGCTTGGCAACATAATCCGAAATACCGAGAGTCGAGGCCTTGGTAATATCCTGCACATCACATTGGGCAGTAACCATTATCACCGGTATATCTTTCAATTCAGGGTTATTGCGTAACCGTTCGAGCATTTCACGACCGTTCATAATCGGCATATTCGTGTCAAGCAATATCAGCGATGGTTTCTCGCTCAATGCTTTTTCAAGACCTTCTTTGCCGTTGCAGGCGGTGACCACCTCATAGTTATGCCACTCGAGCCGGCATTGAATGGTACTCAGAAAATCAGGCTCATCATCGACAACAAGTATCTTGGGCTTACTGTCCTCTTTTTTCGATTTAAACAACCCAAACATATTCCGCTCGTCCTTATTCTGAATCTTCCTGTTTCTTTTTATCGTTTAGCTTTATCTATCGGCCTGAAAACCTGTCGATATTAGTCAAAAATCGTCTTATTTATCTGCCGCGCTATTTATCGGACTCTTTCACCAGTTTTTTACATTCAGCCGGATATTCAAGAAGAGGCCTTTTGGTTATCTCATCGAATTTCGACATTGCTTCGGCACTAACCGGCTGATGGTCATAAATATGGGGAGACAGAAATACCAGCAGTTCCGAATTTTTCACAACATTATTTGTGCTTTTGAACAAACAACCGATAAGCGGCAAATCTCCGAGAAATGGAATCTGGTCGATTTCTTTTGTCCTTTCCTGCCTTCGCAATCCGCCAAATACAACCGTCCGACCTTCCTCCAGCAGCAACGAACTTTTTGCCTTTCGCGTATCAACTATCGGCACCTCCTGGTTGCTTGTACCGGTCTTAACGTTCTGCTCGACCTCAACCGTTAAAAAGATATTGTTGCCGTCCACCAGTATCGCCCCCACACTAAGCTTGACCCCCACAAGCTTAAATTGCGTCGATGTAAGTGCCTGGGCTCCGCCTTCAGACGTTCCTGTCAGTTCTCTATAAGGCAGTTCCTCCACCGCCTCTATCGCCGCCGACTGGCCGCTTACCATCATCACACGCGGGCTGGCGAGTATCTCGGAGTCTCTTTTTTGCTGTATCAAATGAACAACATTGCGAATCGTACCGCTTATTACGGCAAAATCGCCTCCGAGTCCCGTGCTGTTAAACGCCGTCGCGTTGCCTATCGTGTCAGTGTCCGCTATTGTCGAACCGATTCGGGCAGTTGTAAAATTCTGCCTGTAGCTGATATCGTAGTTCTTGGGCGACAAAATGTCCCAGTTAATACCTATCTCGGTATCGTCATTAAGCTGCACATCAAGAATCACTACTTCCACCATAATCTGAGACGGTGTCTTATCGATTTTGTTTATCTCCTTGAGTATTTCATCAAGTTTTTCTCTCGTTTCGCAGACAATCATCGAGTTGGTCTTCTCATCTATTGAAACGCTGCCGTACTCTGAAATCATTTTTTCGACGACCGGCTTAATATTTTTCGCGCTGAGAAACTTCAGCGTAACACTTTCGAGAAACAATTCAGGCATTCCGCTGCTTTCCCCCGGGGCGCTGAACGCAACCTGAGGCATGGCCTTTTTACCCATTTCAATCTTCGCGAACGGGTTGCTCCGTCCTACGTCAACTGTTGCGTCTTTCGGTATGGCCCTCGCATATTCCGAGTGTACGCTCAAAAGCAAGACACCGGTTATAAATAACCACAAAATCGTTTTGAAATATCTATACCTACTCATAACGAGCGGCCTCCTTATTCTGGATTGTATAAATTTTGATTATGATGTCGCACTTTACCTGCGCGACGTCATTATTTATTAATTCCATATTCAACTTTTCCACCCAAACCTTCCTGTTCCGTATTTGCAGTCTGTCAATCAGTCTCATGATATTCCCGTACATCCCTGTGACACCCAGCATAGCCTTTTTCGCTGTTAAACCCATTTCATGTTCGACTTGTTTGACCTCCGGGGACGGCTCATCGGCAATAAATGTCAGTGAATATATCGGGCATTCCGTCTCGACCGAAATTGCCTGCAAATCGCTGAAGAATTCCTCCGCCTGTGACGGTGTGTGCAGAATATTGCGAACCTGCGCAAATTCCACCGTCAGTTCGTCGAGCTTTTGTCTGTCTGTCTTGAGCGAATTTTCGATTTCATCGTGTTTCGACAGAATACCATCCAGTGCGGCATCATAGCGATGCATTGCGAACAGATACGCTGTGTGCGGCTGGACTGTATGACCGTATATAAAAAACGCTCCAAGCAATATCAGCGACCCGAAAAACGCATTTCGGGTCGAGCGATTCACTTTGGCTAAATCATTTACCTTCATTATCTGCTTTTTTCCTTCTTCGCCAAAACACAGTTAATCGAGTATTTTACAAACCCGTCCCCTTCTGCCCTTTTTTCCGTACCTGCCAGCGAAGCCTCCTCTATATATTCCGACTTGTTGAGCATATTTACGAACAAATGGATGGATTCATAAGACATCGCCAGGCCTTCAATGACCACCTTATCTCTGATGCCACCGGACAAATTCGTTATACGGACCGCCTTGGGCGTCACGGCCCTGACATCGTTTAAAAAGTTCAACCAGTCAACTTCCTGCTGTAAACTCTGCAGTTTGGTCAGGCCGTTCGGCTTGCCGGATAATTGTTCTATTTGCTGCATTATCTGGTCCTGCTCGTGTATCATGTCATAAGTCTGCCGCACCTGCTCGCTCAGGCCTTTCTCCATTATGCCTGCGCGTGTTTTTTGAGTTACAAATGACAATGCGCCGGTTGCCAGCACCATAAGCGATATAACAATCGCCATAGCACCCGCTGCAACCAGAAAATCTTTCCGCAAAAGCTTCACTTCAGACGCTTCCGGAGGAAACAGATTTATTTTCAAACCGTGGTCTTTTACATCCAGAAGTCCCATCGCCAATCCCGCCGCGACAAGTGATGCTCCTGCGGATTGTTCGCCGCCAATTATCCCCGTGTTACGCAGCCCGTCCTGTCGGGTCCTGATTTCCAAATCGACACATGGAACTTCAGCTTTCAGAGTCTCTCTCGCGTCAGCCGGCAATTCAACATTGTCGCAAACCACCGTGATTTCCCACTTGCCTGTGCTATCCGCAACCTCAACATCATAAAATTGAATGATTTCATTTATCTGGCCGGCAAGCAATCGGCACAGGCTCGTTCCGTCATTTTGCGTCTCTATTACTTTTGTCCTGACAAAATCAATCGCATGGTTTTTGAACACGCACAAAGTCAAAATGCCATTGTGCAGCATCACTATAAGCACATTGGTGTCAAATTTACCCGCTATTTTTTTTGCATAAAGTGCTCTTATGCAAGCAAGCAGAGACGGTTCGATTACTTCAATATTCAAAACCCCCTGGCTGTAATTACGGCCGGCTTCCGCTATCCCCTCACTATCGGCGGCAGCAACAAGAAGACGGGTATCGTGAGATTTCCTGCCCGCATTTATTCCACAGAAATCAAACGCGGCTTTTTTGCCCGGCAGAACCACACACTGCTTAATTTCGTTAGCAATAAATTGCCTCATATTTGCAGGAAGCCCCTTCGGTATGTCCATTATCTGCAGCAGGACAGGCTTTACAAATAATGATATTGCCGTTCTGACCGAACATGCGTTAATATTACGCTTTAACTGCTTTATAGTCTGGGATAGTGCTGCCGCATTAACGACATTACCGTCCTTTACAGCACCATCGGGCACAGACCCCTCAGCAGTCCTGACAATCTCGACACCCTTCTTGCTCCGCCTCAACAGAGCAAGATTGATTCTCTTGTCAGAAATATCTATGCCTAATGCTGTCTTACTTCTATTTATCATTCGTTAATCCTCAATTTATCAATCCGTATCGCATACGGTGCCAGTGAACCCGTTGTTATATCCGCGCTCATTCTTGCTGTAAAACCTTCAGCCGTAACTGCTGTCGATGTAACGGTAAGATTCGGGACAGTACCGGCCACGGTTACAGTATAAGTATTGACGGAAAAAGCTTTATTGGTAAAACCGCTCGTCCAGTTCGGGTCTGTCCGAAGCTGAGCGAAGGCATCATTTAAACCCGCTTCAGCCGTCGCCATCGCCTTGGTCGCGTCAATATTATTACGCATAATCTGCAGCTCTTCGGTATTAAGCTGCAGTATTCCGATGGTCAGCACGGCAAGAACCGCCACCGCGAAAACCACTATCACAAACGCCGAACCGTTTTTTATCAGTATCTTGTTCATAGACGATAACCCTATGGCCGTATTGATGTGGCTGTCCGTAACACACAGGCAAATCCGTCGGTTTGAGCACCGCAATAAACTACTAAACAGTGGCCGCCATCAATTCTCGCTAAAGCAGCTTGCCGGTGCTGCCCGCGTTCATACTCATAGGGTTCTTCTGCCGTAATATTCCAACTGCCCTGCTCAACCAGCAAAATAACAGCCTGCCCTTTGTTACCGTTAGTCGTATAAGCACAAATATAACTGCTATCATCAATGCGGTTCAAAGCAGGTGTCTCGCCGTTCTGAGAGTCGAATTCAAAAGGCGTTCCCTTACCGATGGCGTAACTGCTCGGATTGACTGCCAAAATAACCGCCCAGCCGTCCGTGCCCGGTCCCGTATATGCACAAAGATAATATCCCGATTGGACTTCAACCAAATCAGGCTGAGCACATTCTTGGGTATCGAACTCAAATGATGCGACTTTGCTGATACCCCAGCCCGCCGGATTCACCCGTAAAACCGCCGACCAGCCGTCATCGTTGGGACCACGATATGCGCATAGATAATTCGAAGCATCTACCTGCACCAGTACCGGCTCCAGCCCGTTGTTCGTGTCGAACTCAAAAGCCGTATTCGCGCTGATGGTGTAACTGCCGGACGCAACATTCAGAACAACTGCCCACCCGTCGTCGTCCGGCCCGCGATATGCGCACAAATAATGGTTGTCCTCCATTTTTACCACCGCCGGTTCAAGCCCCTGTACTGCATCATAATTAGAAATCGCACCTGCGCTCACAACGTACCCCGGAGCTGAACCTACCGTAAGAATTACAGCCGACCCTAAGTTCGAATTACCGCCATAAACACAAAGATAATGCCCGTCATCTATTTTGACCAGTGCCGGTTTAAGACAATCTTGTATATCAAACTCAACCTGTGATTTTTTAGTCACGCTCCATGTGCCCGGATTAATCTCCAGTACACAAGCCCAGCCGTCGCTACCGTCGCCCGTATACGCACAAAGATAATGTGCACTATCAATCTGAGCCAATGCCGGATTTTCCCCATTTAGTGCATCATATTCGAGCATTGATGGAGACGCCATACCAAGCCCCCAGCCGGCATCATCTTCCTGATAATTAGTGCGGATGTATGTCTGAGCGCCGAATGTCTTGCTTTGCCCAAGGGCGGAAGTATTCGGGAACTCCACATCCATCTTCACAGACCGGATTATTGTCGCATCCGTTATTGGTGCAGCTAAATCGCACGCATCGTAGCAGGTAAATCGCAGCATACTTACAGGCCCGGCCAAATCACTCAAATTGCCAACTTCACCGAATTGAACGTATCCATTGCCGGAAGAATAACCATATTGCAAAGCATTGCCCTGCGCATCTTCAAAGTTGATATACCCTTGTGTGTCGTCCGCCGTACTGACGGACGTTATTCTTACCGCTTTGCCGAGATTGAGATTGAAATGGTCAACAAGTATCCTGGCGTTCTGAAGGATTTCAGCAGAAGCCTGTTTGCTGTCCCAACTGTTAAAGATTGCTCTGAATTGCGGCAGTATCGCGGCAAAAATAATTCCCAGCAATGCCATCGCCACTAACATCTCCAAAAGCGTCAACGCATTTCGGCATCGCGAAAACTGCTCCGTTCTCACTCCTGCTATAACAACAAAATTTGTTCTACTCGCCTTTTCCATATTTATTTTTGTACGCACTACTTCCGGCTAATAATCGTATCCACTTATTCGGCATAAAGCAGAGGCGTAGTTAGTGCAACATAGAAGTGATGAAAAACCGCTCGTAAAATAATGAACGGTTCACTTTTAGGCTTTTTTTGCCGTTTTTATCAGCCGTATTTGATTACGAAAAGAATAATTTTTCCAATCCAGCGAAAGGTCCCATAAACAATATTTGATTCGCGGGAGGAATATCCCTCGCCTAATACCTCCGAGCGACGAGGGTCGGTAACTCAACCAGGATTTCGTTACTCGACAAAACACCGTTGCCGTTCGTGTCGAATCCTACGCTTACCGTTATCGTTCTTAAGTCTGTACCCTCCGGCGTATCTTGGACTTTGCAGAAATATGCGTTGCCAAGTGACGTGTCAGATGCGGTAAATGTACTGTTATAATTATAAATTGAAAGGAGCCTTATATCGTCCAATTTGGATTGTGCATATATCAGGCTGTATGTTTTTTGTTCGATAGCGGAACTTGTAACATATGCAACTGTAAGGGCTTTAAGAATTGGAACTATCGCTGCCGCCAACAGTGCCGATGCCACTACTACCTCGGTAACTGTAAAACCCGCTCTGCGATTATACGTTCTTCCGCTGTCTCTTATTCTCGCACACATTTTATCGTACCTGTCGCATTTACTACCGTAATCCCAAATATTCTGCCCTCCGCAGAAACCGTTATCTTGGTTCCTCCCTGCAGTATATTTCCAAGAGGACCAAACTTGAAAATAGCTCCTCCACTGGTTGTTACGCTGACACCACTTGAGATAGAAAAAGTCTCTACTACACCTGAAGTTTTCTCATTCACAATTCGATAATTACTGTAAGGGCTTGAACCCGTGAATTCAAGCCGGTAGCCATCCGTATTGGTTGCAGCATCACCAATTGCCAGGCTTCGTGTGCGTCTCAAATCAGTAACAATTTTCCTGGCCACGGTATCGGCTTTGTACCGTGCCAGAGTATCAAACTTGAGCCTCGGCACCGCTATCGACAGCAGTATCCCCAAAATCGATACCATGAGTATAAGCTCAAGCAAGGTGAAAGCAGTTCGATTTCTGCACGTCATAACATATTTCCTCTCATCATACGGACCTGATGTCAGGCCGCTGCTCGAAGTTCATCGGCCGAAAATAAAAAAGGACAGCCGGCAATTCTTTGCGGCTGTCCTTCTGTTTTTCATCTGACACAAATACCAGGGTTTTAGCCGGCTAACAACCCTGACATCACTAATCGGAGCTATGGCTGTGTGGAGCTATGCGATGGTTCCCACCAAGCGAGTAAGCTGTGCCGTACGGACAGTTAGGCTCACCATCCGGAAAATAGTCCTCATTTACAGTAACATCCGTAAGCGCTGACGGCCACGAACCGGTATTGGCCTTGTACAGCTCTATCTGCGTGTTGATGACATCGACGTTCGTGTCACAGGCGCTCCTCTTTGCGGTCGTGGAGCTGGAACTGATTCTCGGAATGGCAATCGCCGCCAGAGCCGCGATTATCAGCACCACAACTATCAGCTCGACAAGTGTGAACCCTTTTTTGCCTTTCATTTTGTTTCTCCTTTTATAAAGCTTGTTCCCGAATTTTGTTTATTATTCGCTACCCGCTTATCGACGCGGAATAACCTCGACTTTATTAAAAAGCACCGACAAAAAGATTTAAAATTACCCGTAATATCACACGAAATAATTTCGAATTTTTCGTTTCAAACTATTTTTTATCAGACCTTTTGAGCGCTGTGCGGACAGTTCGCTGAAAATGTGCAAAAATTGTTCTGCCTCAATTAAATGTCCGATAACCTGATTACTTCAGATGCCCCATATAATCGAATATTGGCAGGTAAACACTCATCAGCAGAAATCCAATGATGGCCCCCATGGTTATCGTCAGCGCCGGCTCCAGTTTAACAAGCAGCGCATTTACGGTCCGCTCGATATCCTTGTCCAGAAAGTCCGCGCCTTTATTGAGCATTTCCGGCATAATGCCTGCCTCTTCACCGGCAAGCGCAAGCTGAATAATCGCGGGCGGAAATATATCGTAGCTGCGGAGCGTTTTGGAAAGCAGACTGCCCGATTCAACCGCCTTTTTTAATGCCCGTGTAATGTCGCTCATTTTGCGATTATACGTCACCCTATCGGCAACATCGAGGGCATCAATCATCGGAACACCCACGGAAGTCAGCAGCGCAAACGAACGTATGAAGCTTGAAACCGCGACCATTTGATTGAGCCTGCCGAATATCGGCATCTTCAATTTAAAAACATCCCATCGGTCCCTGAAAGCCCTGCTCTTTAACAGCCTGCGGCATCCTTCCGCTGCTCCGAAAGCAATAATAAGTAATAACCACCACCAGTGCCTGATTAAAACACTGGCGGTCACGAGAACCTGCGTCGGCAAAGGCAAATTAACGTGCAATTGACCGTACATCTTGGAAAAAACAGGTATAACAAAAATCATCAAAACTACAATTACCGCGAGGCACGTGACACAAACCGCTATCGGATACGCAAACGCGGATTTCACCTTGCGCCTCACATCTCTTTGCTTTTCGAGGTATATCGCGCTCATTTCAAGCGACTTCGCAAGCTGGCCACCCGTCTCACCTGCCGCAATCATCCCTATAAAAAAATCCGAAAAAATGTCCCTGTATTTTTCGAAAGGCTTGCTCAGGCTCGAACCGGTTTCCACATTCTGACGAATGTCGGAAATTATATACTTGAACGCCCGGTCCTGCGTTTGCTGCTCGAGGGCCTCCAGGCACCTGACAATTGACAGCCCTGCCGAATACATTTCCGAAAACTTATATGCGAATGACACCACCTCCGCGCTGTTTACCTTTAGTTTCCTCCCGCCCTGACCTCTTTCGCACCGAGCCGTGACAAGCGAGTAACCTATTTTCCCAAGTTCCTCTCGCAAAGCCGAAACATTTTCGATGTCTTCGTACGTACCGGCCAACTTATGCCCGAACCTGTTTTTAGCCGTGTATTCGTAAACCTTCATTATTCCGCCCTTAAGTCCACCACGCGACCAAGCTCTTCCAGTGATGTTACCCCCTTCAGCACCTCTTCAAAACCCTTGTCTCGCAGCACCTTCATACCCTCTTTTATCGCCTGCTGCTCTATGGCCTCTGTGCTGCTTTTCTCCGCAATCATCTTCTTTATACTGTTCGTAACCATCAGTATTTCATAAATGCTTCTTCGTCCTCTGTACCCCTCCTGATAGCATTTGGTGCACCCTGCGGCCCTGCGAAGTTTTACATCTTCTCTTTTTTGCGTATTGCGGAAAAGCATCTTGAGCTCTTCTTCGGCAGCTTCGTACTGCTGCGCACAATTGACGCAGAGCGTTCTTACCAGCCTTTGCGCCACTGTTCCAAGCAGCGCCGAAGCAATCAAGAAAGGCTGAACACCGAGATTCACTAAGCGTGATATCGCACCGGCGGCGTCCTTGGTATGAAGCGTGCTTAATACCAGATGCCCCGTCAGCGCCGCGCTAATCGCCATTTCCGCTGTTTCATAATCCCGGATTTCGCCCACCAGTATTATGTCCGGGTCCTGACGGACTATGCTCCGCAGCGCGGATGCGAATGTCATACCCGCCGCAGGCCGGACTTGGACCTGTGTAATACCATCAAGCCGGTATTCTACGGGGTCTTCCACGGTAACTATGTTGTCATCCGACTTATTAAGCAACTGCAGAATCGAATACAGCGTTGTAGTCTTGCCGCATCCTGTCGGCCCGGTCAGCAGTATCATCCCATTAGGATTAGCCGCAAGTTCTATGAACTTCTTCCTGTCATCAGGCGAACTTATAACCGTATCGAGCGACCACCGGTTCACATCCCTGTCAAGAATTCTCATTACTATCTTCTCACCAGTGACCCCCGGCAGAGATGATACTCGAAGGTCGTATTGTCTGTCGTTATGCGACAAAATCATATGCCCGTCCTGCGGCATGCGTCGCTCGGAAATATCCATATCGGAAATAATCTTGATGTGCGAGACCACTTCAGGCATCGCCGAGAGCGGAATATCCAGCGCCGGACGTAATATGCCGTCAATTCGGTACCGGACTTTTACATCCGATGACTGAGGCTCGATATGTATATCGCTTGCCCGCGAATCTATCGCGCCGGTTATTATCGAACGCACAAGCTTCGTAATCGGCGCATCTGTTACCTTCGTCGATTCCTGCGCCCCATCCGTGCTCTCTTCGCCCCTGGCGTCCTGTTCAAGACGCATCGAAATTATCGCCTGCTTGGTGACATTCTGCACGCTGAAGTGATACTGTATCGCCTGCTTTACCGCGGGCAGCGTCGCCGCCAGTGGAACCACCTTATAACCCGTCTTCACTTCCACATGGTCTCTCGCCGCGAGATTCAAAGGCGAACTCATCGCCAAAAACAGATTGTTGTCCTCTTTTCTGACCGGAATTACGTTATAATGATTAGCTATCTCGTACGAAATCAGATTGGCGACCATCGGGTCTATCGATTCTGGTGCAAGATTGACAAATTCAATCCCGCCCCCTGCCGCCACCGCCTGAGTCATCTGCGCCTCACTTAGAACTTTTTTCTGCTTCAGTATGCTGATAAGGCTCTGGCCGGTACTTCGCTGCTGCTCGACGAGTGACTTAAATGCGGCCTCATCGAGAACTTTTTCCTTTTCCAGAAATGAAATTATCGCCTCATGGTTTTCCATATTCAGTTCCGTTCGTACTTTAACCGCAACGCTCGAATATTTGCATATCCAACTATCGACGCCCAGGCAATCCAACTTAAGAATAAACCCCGTTTGGCAGAAACCTCCAAACCTGTTTTGCCCCGCCAAACGACCGATAATAACCCATACAGCGAATTGAACGGAACCTCCCAAAAAATTTTCGTACCGAGTGCGTCAAAACAAAAAACGGATTTTATCAGAACCCAGGAAATGAAAATGAGAGTGTTGGGATTCGAACCCAAGACCTACGCATTAAAAGTGCGTTGCTCTACCTACTGAGCTACACTCCCAGTCACGGTTCACCGCTGACGCCCGTATTATAGCCGCACTCGCCGCAAATTTCTAAAACAATTCCGGTTAAAACTGCAAAATTTACATTCCCTCCGCTACTTTTGCAATGAAATTCCCCGAAACCTTATTTCTCAAACAAGCAGAAATCAATAATCATTCTTTTCCCGCCTTGACACCAATCTCACTCTAAGCCATACTATTACTATGAAACGGGGGAAAACAGAAATCCGGGTCGGCACTTCCGGCTGGCATTACCGGCACTGGGCTGGGTTGTTTTATCCCGAAGACCTGTCAAAATCCGACTGGCTCAAATTCTACGCAAAATCCTTCGACACCGTCGAACTGAACAACACCTTCTACCATTTGCCGAAACTATCGTCTGTAAAAACCTGGTACAAGACAACCCCGAAAAATTTTCTCTACGTCGTCAAGGCCAGCAGATACATCACTCAAATCAAAAGACTCAAGGACGTTTCCGGAGAACTCAATCTGTTTTACAAAACCATCGCGCCATTGAAATCCAAACTCGGCCCAATTTTGTTCCAACTGCCGCCGAGCTTCAAAAAAAATCTCAACCGCCTCGAAGACTTCCTGAAGCTATTGCCCAAAAGGAAAATTACCGCCATCGAATTCCGCAACGACTCCTGGTACACGCAGGCCACTTATGATTTGCTCAATGACTACAATGTGGGCTTTTGCACTCACGACCTGCCCGGACTCGAATCCCCTCGCATCGTCACCGGCCCGCTCATCTACCTGCGCTTTCACGGCACCGAATCCCATTACGCCGGGAATTACTCCCAATCTGCCCTGAAAAATTATGCAAACTGGATTAAAGAAAACCTGAAAGCCGTTAAAGGTGTTTATATCTATTTCAACAATGACTACAACGCCTTCGCCGTCAAAAACGCACGGGAATTACGCGACATACTTCGCTAACCCCTTGTATAGCAAAGAGTTATTTTCGTTCGTGCTCTCACGCCGCAGCAATGATTATTCCGCAAATTTAGCCTAAAATTACCTTTTTTCGCTTGACAACTGCAATAAAGGTCTTATAATAAATCCGCAACACCCTTTTTAGAGAAACAAATTGCAAAATAATAGTGGAGGAGTTGAGATGAAAAAGTTGCTGGCAATTCTGCTGGTTTTAGCAACAGCAGCAACCGCAAACGCTGGCTTTACACTTTCCGCAAGCAGTTACAATCTCGTACCTGATGATACAGCAGTCGTCCAAATCTGGGATGACATACTCGACGGTTCAGAAACGGGCTTTTATATTTTGGGCATGAGTGGCCCCGGTTCGCTTAACATCGATAATGTAACATCTCAATATCCCGGCGACATTGATTTCTCCTGGCTCAACGACCCGGAAATCGCCGACTTACTTGGAATCCAAAATCCGATGGTCGGTATTACCGTAGGAGACCTGTACCCAGATCCGCCTCTGCTGCTGAACTATAAACTGGCTGACAACATTATTTTTACCTGTGAAGGCTGGGGTAACGTTACGTTAGCATTATTTGACGGCGAGGGTGCTCTGATCGATAACCTGATAATTACCCAGCCGGAACCTGCGACTATCGCTTTGCTCGGCCTCGGGGCGTTGCTGTTGAGAAGGAAACAATAGATTAACTTATATTCCGCAGACCTTTTTCTGTTGCGTATCTTTCTATGGATTCGATTTCATCACGGGTCGGGCGGCGGTTGATTTCGTTATATAAATTCGCCTTAAAGCAAGGCCGGTATTGATCCATTACATTTATCGCGGTATTCCTGCTAATCTCATCAGCCAGAAAATCAATAATCTCGAAACTACCCGCCAGATTGTTCGGCAAAACCAGATGCCTGATTAAAAGCCCGCGAGTCACCAAACCATTTTCAATCTTCAAATCCCCGACCTGCCGGTGCACCTCCTTAATCACCTCACGATTAATCTGCGGATAATCCTCTGCGCCGGAAAATCTTTTTGCAACCGCACCATCGGCGTACTTCATATCAGGCATATAAATATCAATCAGACCGTCGATGAGCTTCAAAGTTTCGACCGAATCGTATCCACCGCTGTTATAAACCGTCGGCAACTTCAATCCGCGTTTTCGCGCAAGTTCAATCGCCTCCGCGACACTCCCGACAACGTGTGTAGGTGTGACAAAATTTATATTGCTGCATCCTCTATCCTGCAATTCGAGCATATCATCTGCAAGCTGTTCAACGGTAACCTTACTACCGCTTCGAAAATGGCTGATGTCATAATTCTGGCAAAACACACAGCCTAAATTACAACCAGCGAAGAATATCGTGCCTGAGCCGCCGAAACCAACCAGAACAGATTCCTCACCGAAATGCGGCCCAACGGAACTGACTAACGGAACGTCGGTTATTCCGCAAAATCCAACTTCTCCTTTGCTGCGATTGACTTTGCATTTTCGCGGACAGAGCACACAAGGATTCATTAGCTCATACAGTTTTCGTATATCGTATTTTGGCATACCTTTTAAGACGTTGACAATCACGCAATTTATGAATATTATACGCACTTTTCTATTAGATGGAGCATTACAAATGACAAATGTAACACTGATTTTGGGTGACGGCGTCGGGCCGGAACTAGCACAGGCCGCACGAAGGTGCATTGACGCCACCGGCGCCGGTATAAACTGGGACGTCAAAGAGGCCGGCTCGGACGTGATTGAAAAATACGGCACACCCCTGCCGGAAGAAACTATCGAATCCGTGCGTAAAAACGGTGTAGCATTGAAAGCGCCGATTACGACTCCGGTCGGTTCAGGCTTTCGCAGCATCAACGTCGCCATGCGGCAGATGCTTGATTTATACGCCTGCGTCAGGCCCTGCAAAACTTATAAGGGAGTACGCAGCAAATATACCGATATCGACCTTGTCATCGTGCGAGAGAACACCGAAGATATTTACGCCGGTATCGAATTTGAAAAAGGCAAGGACGACACCGCGGAACTTATCAACTGGCTCAACAAACACAGCAAAAAACAAATCCGCACCGATTCCGGCATAAGCATAAAACCGATTTCCGTTACCGGCACACACAGGATTGTAAAATTCGCCTTCGACTACGCACGAAAAAATAACCGCAAAAAAGTCACAACCGTCCACAAGGCCAACATTATGAAATTCACTGACGGTCTGTGGCTCGATTTAAGCCGTCAGGTCGCGAAGGATTACCCGGATATCGAATTCGAAGACCGCATCGTCGATAATATGTGCATGCAGCTTGTTCAAAAGCCGGAACTTTACGATGTACTTGTCCTGCCGAACCTCTACGGCGACATCATCAGCGACCTGTGCGCAGGCCTTGTCGGCGGACTCGGCGTCGCCCCAGGCGCAAATATCGGTGAAAAAGGCGCAGTCTTCGAAGCTACTCACGGAAGCGCCCCGAAATATAAAGGCCAAAATAAGGTCAACCCCACCGCCCTGATTCTTTCAGGCGTACTGATGCTGGACTACTTAGGCAAAAAGAAAGAAGCCAAAAAACTTGAAGACGCCGTCGCCTCTGTTATCGCCGAAGGCAAAGATGTAACTTACGATATGAAGCCCGACCGCAATGACCCCACCGCCGTCGGAACTTCTCAAATGGCCGACGCCATAATCAAAAAAATCAAAAGTTAAAAAAACAAGCCCCCGGTGTTTAAAAGCATCGGGGGCTTTTGGTTTTTAGAGCAATTTACCTTGCTTACGCAGTTGTTACGTTCGTGGCGCAGGGGCCTTTTTTGCCCTGGCCGACCTCGAACTGTACCGCCTGGCCTTCATCCAAAGACGCATACCCGCCGGTCTTTATCTCTGAATGATGGACAAACAAATCTTCACCGCCGCCGTCGGGAGTGATAAATCCATAGCCCTTACTTGCGTTAAACCATTTTACTTTACCTGTACTCACAATAATCTCCTTGGCCCTGTATCACAGAGCACACAAAAATAATATCTCTCGTTTTAATTTTTTGAAGGTACTCTTGAGAGACGAAAGAATAACCCAACTGCGAACATTATAACACAAACCCTTCGCTATGCAACAAAATAAATAAATATTATTTTAGACCTAAAAGCGGGCAAAAAACAAGCCCCCGATGCTTATTGGCATCGGGGGCTTTGGATTTTAGGGAGCCGCTGCCTTTTTTTAGGCAGGTACTACGTTCGTGGCACACGGGCCTTTTTTGCCCTGGCCTATCTCGAAATTGACCTTCTGGCCTTCGTCCAGCGTCGCATAGCCTTCGGTCTTTATCTCTGAGAAATGTACAAACAAATCCTCCCCGCCTTCATCGGGCGTAATAAAGCCATAACCCTTGCTTGCGTTAAACCATTTTACTGTACCTGTACCCACTGTTTTTCTCCTTTACCCTTTTGCTAAGACCACAAATACTGTCTCTGTCTTCACTTTTTATGAGGTACTCCCGAGAGACCAAAGAATGCCCCATGACCGCGGGATTATATCACAAATCCCCTTTTATGCAACAAAAAAAACATTATTTTCCTTTAATTTGCTCTATTTTGCTTCATAGCGACATCTATTGACACTGCTTCGCATAGACGAACTTCGGGGGGTTTTTTGTGGCAAAAATGCTGATTTCAGTGTAATATTTCCATGCAATTAGATAGAATCCAATGGTCACAGGTGCGGGAATTGAATCAGGAAGCGTATAAAAAACTGATTAGCGGGCAAAGTAAGGGCATAGCAGCCGCCAGTGCACGGGCTATTTTACGGCTGCTTTCGTGGGGATATGCCGCAATTATCGGGATACGCAATTTGTTGTATTCCAAAGGATGGCTGAAAATTCACCGTGCCAATATCCCCGTAATCAGCGTTGGCAACATAACCACCGGTGGAACCGGGAAAACGCCGCTCGTTATTTGGCTGGCCAATCAAATAACTCAAAACTCAAAATTTAAAAATTGCGGAATATTGACGAGAGGATACAAGACAACCGATGAACCCAAAATATTGGCGCAAAGTTGTCCTGCCGCAAAAGTGATTATCAATCCGGATAGAATTGCCGGCGCACAAGAAGCGATAAATAAATTTACTGCGCAGGTGCTGATTATGGACGATGGTTTTCAGCACCGGCGCCTGGGCAGAAATCTCGACATCGTAACTATTGACGCAACATGTCCCTTCGGATACGGAAAAATTTTGCCTGCAGGATTATTACGCGAACCGGTGTCCGTATTGAAACGGGCGAACGCCGCTGTCCTCACCCGAAGTGACCAGATTAAAAAAAGTGAACTCGAAAATCTCGAAGCCCAGCTTCACCAAATCAATTCGAAAATTCTTATTGCCAAAGCAGTTCATAACCCCCTCTTCGCTCAGACAACGCGAGGTGAGCAAATCGCCATTGACCAGTTGAAAGACAAAAAGATTTTCGCATTCTGCGGCATCGGTAACCCAGAGGCGTTTTTTAACACTATAAAAAAAACCGCCGCTCAGCTCGTCGGTTCGAAAACTTACAACGACCATCATATCTATACCGATGCGGACATTAACGATATTTACGAGCAGGCCTTGTACCTCGGCGCACAGCTTATACTTACAACGCAGAAGGACTGGATGAAAATATCAGCGATGAAGCTGCCAACGGCAGATTTACCGTTCGCGTATCTGGTAATGGAAATAAAATTCACCGACGGCCAGGACAAATTAAAACAATTGATTGATAAGGCATTAACGGTTAAAATTCCACAAATAAAATAATTGCAGGAAAACCAGGATGTACGAAAAACTGTTAAAAACTGTAACGAATCTGGGAAGACCGCGAGTTCTTGTTGTCGGGGATTTGATGCTCGACATCTATGTTTACGGCGACGCCGAGCGGATAAGTCCCGAGGCGCCGGTGCCAGTGCTCAAAATCACAGGTACAGAATGCCGCTGCGGTGGAGCGGCCTCTGTCGCCGCTGATATCATCGCGCTTGGCGCAGTTCCTGTTTGCCTCGGAATCGTAGGCCAGGACAATAACGGCAAGACCCTGCGCAAACTGCTGACGCAAATCGGGGCTGATACCAGTGCGCTATTGGTCACAACGGACCGACCCACTATCAGCAAGCAAAGACTCATCGGTCTGGCCCAGCATCGCCACCAGCAGCAGTTGTACAGAATGGACGAAGAAATCACCGAGCCGCTGTCAAAAAAACAGTACCAAAAAATCCTTCAGACCTATCAAAAGCAATTAAAACGAGCGGATATCATCTGCCTGCAGGATTATAATAAAGGGTTGCTCCCATCCGAAGTCTGCAGCCAAATGATAAAGCTCGCTAAAAAAGCAGGCAAAAAGGTGCTCGTTGACCCGTCACCGATAAGCGATTATTCGAAATACACTGGCGCAACGCTGATTACACCGAACCGCAGGGAAACTTCGCTGGTAGTCGGTTTCAAGATAAATACTCTTCAGGATGCGGCAAAGGCAGCGGAAATTCTCACGAAGAAACTTAACCTCGAAGCCGCGGTCATTACCCTCGACAAGGAAGGTGCGTTTCTAAGAACAAAAGGTATAAGCGAAATTGTCCCGACCAGGCCCCGCAATGTTTATGATGTTACCGGCGCAGGCGACATGGTCCTCGCGACACTGGCGGTCACACTGGCGGCAAGATGCGACTACAAAACGGCTGTTGAAATATCCAACATCGCAGGCGGAATCGAAGTCGAAAAATTCGGGGTCGCGACTGTAACCATCGAGGAAATCGTCAACGAAATCATAAGCGAAAATCGCGGTAAAGGTGGAAAGATTCGCCCCGCCGAATCGTTGGTCACGGAACTGGATTGGCACCGAAAGCAAAAGGAAAAAATCGTTTTCACCAACGGCTGCTTCGATGTGCTCCACAGGGGCCACATCGAGTTTTTGAAATTCTGCAAATCGCACGGCGATATCATCGTGGTTGGGTTAAACAGCGATAGTTCCGTTAAGAAAATCAAAGGACCGGGCAGGCCGATTAACAACCAGCACGACCGCGCCGCGGTACTGGCCGCTCTTGAAACAGTCGATTATGTTACAATTTTTGACGAGCCGAACCCGCTCAATCTGATTAAAAAAGTAAAACCGAACGTGCTGGTAAAAGGCAGGGACTGGGCAGAAAAAGGCGTTATCGGCAGAGAGTTTGTCGAATCCACCGGCGGTAAGGTCGTCCTGGCGCCCTTAGTCGAAGGCAAAAGCTCGACAAAAATAATCGAGAAATTAAACGCGCGGTCCGCTAAAAAACAATAAGAGGATTTTAATGAACAAGGACGTAAAAAAACAGATTACTGAAATAATAAAAGCACACCAGACGGCAGTTGCGCAACTTCAGGCCAACGCAATCGGGCTAATCTCTGCCGCCGCGAATATGATAATCAAGTCGCTCAGGAAAAATGGCTGTGTCTATACCTGCGGCAACGGTGGTTCGGCAGCGGACGCCCAGCATATAGCCGCTGAACTCGTTGGCAGATTCGAACGCAGCCGCAAAGGATTTGCTGCTATAGCGCTTACTACCGATACCTCTTTGCTGACCTCCGCATCAAATGATTTCGGTTTCGAAAATGTTTTTGCCAGACAGGTTGAAGCTTTGATAAAAAAAGGCGATGTTCTCTGTGCGATTTCCACCAGCGGAACTTCACCAAATGTCATTGCCGCTGCCAAGCTGGCGAAAAAGAAAAACGCAAAAGTGCTGGCGTTCACCGGTAAAAAAAATTCACTGCTTGAAAAACTTGCGGATATCTGTATTTGTGCGAACAGTAAATCAACAGCCCGCAGTCAGGAGATTCACCAGCTTGCGTACCACATAATCTGCGGCCTGGTTGAAAACGCTCTCGCTGGCCGATAGACTGGATTACGAAAAATGGCAAATAAAGCTGTACTATTAGACCGTGACGATACGCTGATTGAAGACCCGGGTTATATTAATCATCCCAGCCAGGTCAAACTCCTCGATGGTGTCGCCGAGTCGCTTGCAGAACTACGCGCTATGGGTTATAAGCTGGTAGTTGTTTCCAACCAGTCCGGTGTGGCGCGCGGGATTGTTACGGAGCAGGTACTCGGTGAAATTCACGACAGATTAAAGGCGCTGCTTACCGAAAAAGGTGCGTACCTCGACGCGATTTATTACTGCCCCTATCATCCCGAAGGCATCATACCGAAATACCGCAGGGAAAGTGATTTGCGAAAACCAAATCCCGGAATGATTCTGCAGGCCGCCGGAGAAATGGACCTCGATTTAAGTCAAAGCTGGGCAATCGGTAACAGCGACAGGGACATCGAAGCCGGCAGACGGGCAGGCTGCAAAACTATAATGCTCGAAACCCTCGGCCGTGACAAAAATCTCGTTCCGAGCCTGGTCAAACCGGACTACCGGGCTGTAAATCTCAAAGAAGCGGTAAACATAATTAAAAAATATCATAGAACCATAGAAACACCGCCGCAGCCGCAAGCCCCAATCCAGATAACCACAGAACCCCAGCCTCAGGAAGAACCGGAGCAAGCTGAACAAAGTGAACCTTCTCCGGCCGCGACTATAGAACAAGAACCAGCCGCAGGCAACAGAACCGAACAATTGCTGGAGGCGATTCTCCACCAGTTGAAACGCAAACATCGCGAGGAAATGTTTGGGGAATTTTCCTGGCTCAGATTCCTCGCGGGGGTTTTTCAGGGAATTGTGCCTTTTTGCCTGCTCGCAAGTGTTTGGCTGTTCATGAATCCCGCAAAACAGAATTCCGCCCTTGTCGCACTTGGCTTCGCGATGGTCTTCCAGTTGATGGCGCTTACCTTTTATATAATGCAGGGGCGAAAATAGCCGCGGCGTTATCTCGTGACGCAAATGCACGACGAAAACATTTTAATCTGGCTTCCATCCCCAATGGGTGATGCGATCTTATGCACCCCCGCTCTGCGGGCAATCCGTGAGCGATTTCAAAACCGTAAAATTTATTTTCTCGCTGAACCTGTCGTCCGCGACATTCTTTCCCCGAGCAGTTTCAACAATGAATGGCTTATGCCGCAATCTGAAAATCCGTTCGCGATTGCAGCAATGCTCAAACCGTACAATTTCACACACGCCATACTCTTTAAAAACTCCTTCGCAAGCGCGTTGTCCGTATGGCTGGCGAAAATACCCGCCCGTATCGGTTATGCTCGTGAAGGCAGGTCGTTCTTTCTAACGGAAAAACTTCGCCCGCCGAAATCAGGATTGTTCAGTTTCAAGCCTGCGTCAATGATTGATTATTACCTCGCCATAGCATCCCGGCTCGGCGATGATACAGCAGATAGGCACCTTGAGCTTTCCGTCGATTCGAAGGATGCTCAGGCCATTCGTGAAAAATTTCCCCAGCTTGAAAAACTTGTCGGGCCGCTGATAATATTGGTGCCGGGCGGAGCGTTCGGTCTGAGCAAATGCTGGCCCAGTGAAAGATTCGCTAAAACAGCGGACTGGCTGATTGATAAATTTAACGCTACGGTTGTTATTTCCGTCTCACAGGCGCAGGCTGAAAAGCAAATCGCCGAACAAATTTGCAAACTAAGCAACCATAAGCTTATCAATCTTGCTCAAACCCCATTTACCCTCGGACAATTAAAATCACTTTTTTCTCTCTCCGACCTTGTGATATGCAACGACACCGGCCCAAGACATATCGCCATTGCGCTAAAACGCAAAATCATCACGCTATTCGGGCCAAACGACCCCGTCTGGACCGAAACAGGTTACGAAAACGAAATCCAGATAATAGGCAACGCCCCTTGCGCACCGTGCACCGAACCTGTATGCAAAAAGGAAAATCATTTATGTATGCAGGATATCTCCGTCGAAACAGTTTGTGAAGCTTCGCAGGAATTACTTACAGAAAACCAGCCTGCTCGCAAACCGCCGCAGCAGCTTGTGGAAATATCGCCTTCATTTTTTGTCGATGCCGACTTCGAGCAATCCTTGAGACAAACCGGTTTAGCTTCATTAGATTCGGTTTTTTCATTCGATAAGGGGAAAAATCTAACCAAAAACAATCTTGCCTCCTTCCGCAGCCGGACCGAATTGCAAATAACTCAGCCTAAGACTACTGTTTTTTTAAAATGCTACAACAATCCTCCAGTTATCACACAGCTAAAAAACTGGTTTTCACATCGCCGAATAAATAGTTTCGCATCTTTCGAATTCGAGCCGACAGCCAGATTGAACGCCATCGGGATAAATACGCCGAAAGTCATTGCTTACGGCCAACAACGGACAGGACTGTTCGAACGAAGGAGTTTTATAATCACAGAGAAAATCCCCAACGCTCAACCACTGGAACGCAAACTTCCTGATTTTGTTGCCGCTCCGACAACAGTTGAAAAATTAAAATCAAAAAGAAATTTTATCAAAAAGCTCGCACAGTTCGTTCGGAAATTCCACGGTGCAGGTTTTCGCCACAGAGATTTGTATTTCTCGCATATTTTTTACAACGATAACGGCCGATTTTACTTAATAGACCTTGCGCGAGTATTCAAACCAAAGTACTTTGCAAAACGTTTCCGCATCAAAGATATTGCTCAACTTTATTATTCGGCGCCGGGAACAATTTTCTCAGGAACCGACCGCCTGCGTTCCTATCGGGAATACGCGGGGACAAAAAAGCTAACGGCTGAAGATAAAAATTTTATTCGCAATGTAATCAATAAAGCAAAAAGCATGACAAGGCATGATTTAAAACATTCGCGCACTGTGCCTTTTAAAGGTTAATGCGATGAAAAAGAAAATCGCAATCATGATAGAGCGGATGGACACAGCTTTAGGCGGCGCAGAACGCTCCATAAGCGAGTTAGCGGAGGCGATGTCGCAGCGCGGCATAGAAGTTTCCATAATTGCCGCAACCGGCCAAACGAACAGTCCGAACACTCATACATTATTCCCCGATAAATCAGGCAAACGTACCAGCTACTCCGCATTCGCTAAAGCATTGAAGAAGTATCTCTCCCAGAATAACTACGATATTATTCACAGCGTTCTGCCCTTTGACTTCGCGGATATTTACCAGCCCCGCGGCGGAAGTTTCGCCGAAGCTGCCCTGCGCAACGCCGCCAGCTACGAAAACAGACTGCTCGCGTCCTTCAAAAGAGCTACTACCTTTATGAATTCCCGCCGTACAACTTTATTACACGCCGAACGAAGGCTATGCGAAAATCCAAACGGCCCCGTAATTGCCGCTCTTTCGGACTACGTTGCCAGACAATTTAAAGAACATTACAGAATCGACCCGCAGCGCATAACGGTCATACACAACGGTGTTAAAACCGATAGATTAATCGACAAGACCAGGGTTGATGCGCTGCGAAAACAAATATTCGGGCAGTTGAAAATCAACGAAAGTAATAATCGCACACTATTTCTGTTCGTGGCGAATAATTTCAGATTAAAAGGCCTTGTCTGTCTAATCAAAGCAATGGCAGCGGCAGCAAACGACAAAACATTCCTGGCAGTGGTCGGACGAGATAACGCGTCAGCGTATCGCAATATTGCCAAACAACTCAGAATCAGCAATAAAATTATCTTCCTCGGCCAAACCGGCGATATCCAAAATGTCATTGCGGCATCTGACGCAGTGGTGCTGCCAACTTACTACGACCCCTCAAGCAGGGTCATACTCGAAGCATTGGCTGCGGGAAAACCGGTGATAACAACCATATTCAACGGCGCAACCGATTTATTCACTGCAAACCGTCACGGCATTGTAATAGACTCACCGGAAAATATTCCAGCTCTTGCGCAGGCCATAACTTATTATTCACAGCCGGAAAATATCAAAAAAGCATCGGATACAATAATTGCGGATAATTTGAAAGAAAAAATTTCAATCAGACGTGTCGCGAAAGAGATGGAATCCCTTTATAACACAATAATTGAAAGACGGAGAACCAAATGAAATTTGCCGCCTTAATTATCGTCGCGTATCTGCTCGGTTCGATTCCTTTCGGACAGATTATCGCCAGGGCGCACGGCAAGGACCTCCGCTCAATCGGTTCGGGAAACATCGGAGCGACAAATCTCGCAAGGGCTCTGGGCAAAAAATGGGCATACCTCTGCTTTTTCCTCGACGTTGCGAAAGGCTTCGCGCCCGTATTTGCCGCGACAAGGCTTCTTTCCAGGCCGCCTGCTTTGAATGAACTTGTGCTCGCGCTGGCAGTCGCTATAGCAGCGGTGTTAGGACACATATTCCCAATATATCTAAAGTTCAAGGGAGGTAAAGGTGTTGCTACAAGCTTCGGGGTGGCGCTTGGCTTTTGGCCATATTACACCGTCTGCTCCATAATTGTCTTCTCGATTTGGGTAGTCGTGGTCTTAATCTCCAGATACGTATCGCTGGCCTCGATTATCGCCTCGATTTTCTTCCCAGTGACGTTAATCACAGCGACAGCAGTTGTACCAGACTGGCATCTTGCGAATTTATGGCCGCTTCTTGCGGCAGCTACTATCATGCCGATACTGGTAATTATTCGTCACAGTGAAAACATAAAGAGGCTTGCGAACGGAACCGAGAGCAAAATCTTTCAGAAAAAACCGGAAAACATGCCTTGACACGGTGTGAACTAATTAATCCTCGCCACCCATCTGCAAAAACAACGACTTTTTTCACTTACCCTCGGCGAAAAGATTGCTAATTAACACCTCGGCTCTTAGCAATCCAACAGCGCCCCTGGCTATCGACCATTTCCCATTGGTCTAATAATTATCTCAATTTATACCTTAAACACCAAATGCCGAAGTAGGTTAGGCTAAATATATTACCTGTATCGACGCAATCTAAACAAAAAGCAAGTAGTCTATTCCTGAAAATAGCGTTCGCAAAGCCTATATCCAATAGCGCAAACGGATAGATGAGTAGACTTTGGCTATGGATGGCTGATAAATTGCGAAAAAATGGCTGAAAAATACGAAAACTCACTTTGAAATATGAAAACCGGCAACCGAATGACATACAGTATTATAATGAGGTAAGCCCTTCCCGCACGGCGTATTTGGTCAGTTCCGCTATGCTATGTATGTCGAGTTTCTCCATGATTCGGCGTCTGTTCGCCTCGATAGTCTTGGAGCTTACATGCAAATCAAGAGCGATTTGTTTGGTTGACTTACCCTCCGCCAAAAGCTGAAGCACCTGCCGCTCTCTTGCCGTAAGAGTCGCTATCCGTGATTCCGGTGTCGTCGAAAGCCGCTTGACATAATCATCTATAACCACATCGGTGATGCGGGGACTAAGATACCTGCCGCCGGTTGACACGGTACGAATTGCCTGCACAAGTTCATCCGACAGACACTCCTTCAATATATAGCCCGAAGCGCCCGCCTTGAGCATATCCGCGACAAACCTTCTGTTGGAATGTATGGATAACGCAATCACCTTGCTCTTGGATGATTCACCGGTAATATGACGCGTCGCTTCGACACCATTCAGATTGGGCATCGTTATATCCATAATGACAATGTCAGGTGAACACTCGTTGACAAGCTCTATTGCCCTTCTGCCGTCTTCGGCTTCTCCGACAACCTGCATGTCAGGTTCTTTTTCAAGCAGAGACCGAAGCCCCTGCCGTATAATTCCATGATCATCGGCAAGTAAAATTCTTATGCTCATTTTTCCATTTCCTTACCATTTTCACATTTTAATGGAACCGTTATTATCGCTGTGCATCCGCGACCCGGAGCAGATTCAATTTCAAGCCTGCCGCCTAACTGCTCCAGCCGTTCACGAATACTAAAAAGCCCGAATCCGCCCGTCCGGCGCCCGATGCGAGCACTTTTGTTCGGTTCAAAACCTGCTCCATTATCTTCGACCAATACTTTTAACAGAGCATCGTCCCGAAGTACAGAAACTTTAACTTTCTTTGCGCCTGAGTGCTTGACAACGTTGAAAAGCAATTCGCGCACCATACGGAACAAAACACCGCGAACATCGTCATCGAGCGGCTTAGGTTCTTCGTCATCTTCAAATTCCGTCTCAATGTTGTGCTTTCGGACCTGTTCCGTAAGCCATTCAGCTACAGCGGCTTCAAAACCTAACTCATATAGTATAGGAGAACCGAGGTCGAACGTCAACAGCCTGCCGCTGTCGATAGATTGGCCCAGCATTTTGCAGACTTCGTCGAGCTCACCGGCAATATGGTCGGATGCTTCCGACTCACGCAACTGTTCGAGCTTCATCTTGGATATAACCAAACCCTGGCTGATTCTATCATGAATATCTGTTGCTATTCTGCGGCGTTCCCGCTCCTCGGTAAGCGTTAGTTCGGAAGCCAGAGATTTAAGCTGCGCCTGATAATCGAGTAGTTTCCTCTCCACCCGCCTGCGCTTGATAATATTAGCCGAAAGCAGCAATACCAGCACCGACAAAATCCCGAAAATTGCTGCAATAAACCACACTTGTTTTTTATACTGATGATAAAACGATTTTGGCTCGTTGATAATAGTACTGCTCGATGGTAATCGCGAAGTTGAAATTCCGAAACGTCCCAACTGGTTATGGTCAAATATAAAATCCTTGGGACCTGCATGCATAATCGGGATGCTGCCTGTTTTTTCACCATTGAGAATTTTGATGCCCATTTCAGCAGCAATCTGCCCATGGTGCATAGGGACATTCATACACCCTCCGACAGGTCCGGTCCCCATCAGCAAAAAATTATTCGTATATACAGGCGCTTCGCAACTCTGCATAACATTGGCAACCTCTTCCTCAGTGTACTCCCTGCCCTCTGAATCACTGAACCTCGTCGGCAAAATCACTATGGATTCACGCCCAAATGTTTTGATTTTTTCCAAAAATTGTTCATAGGTATATTCTGTAATTTCAATCAGGACCACTTTTTTGTCGTGGCGAAACCTCTCGACAAAAGCTGGTAAATGGCTGATGGGGTTCAGAATCTTGTTATTTACAATCACCAACTGTTTCGCTGACCGGTGCAGTTTCAGCGCCGCTTCAACCGTAAATGCCTCCCCCATATCTTCGACAACACCGGTTATCGGCTCAAGTCCTTCTATCGCAGACTTATCGGCAAGATCGAGCCCGCAGAAAACGATTGGGACATCGGGAAATAATGTTTTCCTGCAGCGGCGCACAAATTCCAGTGCGTTATTGTCCGTGGTAACAATAAGGTCGAATTTCGTCGCTCCATATTTTGTCTCATACAATCGCTTCAGGTCGGTGAAAAGCGTATCGGGACTATAGCGGCGGGTATCCATATATTCGATGAAAAATTCCGCTTTAATTTTTTTATCCTCGAAAGTCGAAACTACCCCTCGCACCAGACCATCCGTCCAGAAATACCCCTCGTGGTATGAATTAAGTATAAGGACTTTATAGGATTCGGCTGCCTGCACCCCGCCAAAACATAGAAAACACAGGAATAAAAAAATTCCACCAATGCTATCTAACTTTGCGAACAATACTTTTCCGTCACGTTTCATTGTCGAACTTCTAATTATTTGTACCTGCTGTTTGCTTTAACGGCGCTGCTATAGTTATCCTGCAGCCGCAACCCGGTGACGACTTAATTTCAAATCTTCCGCCTAACTGCTCCAATCGCTCCCGAATACTAAAAAGTCCGAATCCGCCTGTTTTGGAACCAACTGATGTGACTTTGGTTAGTTCGAAGCCGACACCATTGTCTTCAACACAGATGTGTATCTGGCTGTCTATGTTACCCATTGAAACTTTTACCTTACTCGCCTGCGAATGCTTTACAACATTGATTAGCAATTCACGCACCATACGGAATAGCAGCGCGCGAATGTCATCCTCCAGAGGCTTGGCTTTGCCGTCGTCTTCAAACTCGATTGCGATGTTGTGCTTATGCTGAATTTCTTCAGCAAGCCATTCTGCAACTGCCGCCTCAAAACCAAGTTCGTTAAGTATGGGAGAACTCAGGTCGAATGTCAGCATCCTGCTGCTCTCGATGGTCTGGCCCAGCAGATTGCATACGTCATCAAGTGCCGCAGCGATATGTTCCGACGCTTCGGATTCGAGAAGCTGCTCAAGTGTCATTTTCGAAATAACCAGGGACTGGCTTATATGGTCATGTAATTCCGTTGCTATTCTTCGCCGCTCCCGCTCCTCGGTAAGAGACAGCTTCGACGCCATCGCCTTAAGCTGTCTCTGGTAATCAAGGAGCTTCTGCTCCGCATAATGACGCTTAAGAGCGTTGCTGATAATCTGAGAACTGACCTGCAAAAGCAGCAAATCCTCCTCGCTCCACAATCCTGGTTTAATCACATTGTCAAAACCTATAAAACCGGTAAGTTCCGTATCAATCGTGAAAGGCAGTGCCAAAAGCGATTTTATCCCCTCTTTTTCAAACTCCTGCTTCTCGGCATTTGCTTCGGGCGGTAGTTTTGAAACATCTTCAATATGAACCATTGTATCCTTGCGAAGTTTATCCATCCACCATTGAAACGCTTCAGTTGGGATATTCTGAAGGTTTTGCTTTTGGGGATTGACTCCTGGTGTGCACCATTCATGCGTGTTGTCCATTATGGTTCCGTTTTCGCGGATAATAAAGACATAAGCCCGGCTTGCGCCGCTTAATTTACCCATGTCTGCCAGGCCGGCATCGATAGCACCATCAACATTAGACTGTCTCACAAAACGCGAAGATATCACCGAAATGGTTTTTTCGAGTTCTAGCCTTCGGCGCAATATACTCTCCGCCCGTCTGCGCCGAACAATATTGGCCAACAGCACCAGCACTACCAGGCTAAGCGTTCCGATGGTCCCGATAATAAGCCAAATTAATTTCCAGTGGCGGTAGTAAAACGACTGCGGTTCATTGACAATCGTGCTTCGCGGTGGCAGCTCCGACAGAGGAATTTTCCACTGCCGCAACTGATTATAATCAAAAAACCAGTCGCTCGGGCTTTTGCGTATTATCGGAATGCTGCTGGCGCCCTCGCCTTTGAGAATACGTATCGCCATTTGCGCGGTGAGCTGGCCGTGATAAGTACCGCTGTTTACACAGCCTCCTACCGGACCTTCACCAATCCACGAAAGACCATTGGTATATATCGGTCCGGCACAGTTCCGGAAGACCTCCTCCATAAGTTCATCCGTATAATCAACATCATTCACATCGCTAAGACCCCATGGAAGCAGGACTATCGTTTTGCTGTCGAATTTGGAAAGCTCGCCCAGAAATTGCTCCACGGTCATATCCGAAACTTCGATGCTGGTGGTCTCTATCTGCTTTTCAAATCTGTTTTTAATCCAGTCAAGGTCCTGCCAGGCATCCCTTTTGGAATCTGCGACAATTACCAGTTTTTCAGCCGATGGATGAAACTTCAACGCGGTTTCTATCGTGGCCTCCTTGTCATAGGTTTCCGCAATTCCGGTTATCGGCTCCATACCTTCAACCATCGAATCCTCGAACTTGTTGATACCAACGAAGACCACGGGTACACCGGGGAAAAGCTCGTTCCTGTACAGACGCAAAAACTCGAGCGCGTTATTGTCGGAATCGATAATCACGTCGAATTTGATATTCTTCTTTACATACTTCCACTCCAGCCACTGCTTCATATGCGGAAAAACTTCGTTGGGGTCATAATGTTTGGTATCGAAGTATTCAAAATGTAACTGGGCTTCGGGATAATTCTTATTAAATTCGTGCTCAATCCCGTTCATAATGGCGTCCGAACCATAGTAGCCGCGATGATACGAGTTTAGTACAAGAACATTGCGCTGCTCCTCTGCTTTGCCCGATGCCGCAAGCAGCAGGCAAAAACACACGCCAACCGCTGCGATTCGCCGCAGACTCCCCGCTTGTGTGCCAAAAAACTCTATCATAAATCACGCAAAACCAAATTCATTCTCAGGTTTTGGCAAAATTATTACTTATGGCTCAAGTGATATACTATTCTATCAGTCCCCAGGGGCCTTGTCCACAAAAAAAACACCTAACATCTTGATAAATATGCGCTTATTAAATGCTTTAAAGAAAAGAGAATTAAAAAATTGATATCAGCGTAATTTTTCGTCGAGGATTTGCGATACAACCTTTGGATTAGCCCGTCCCCTCGCCTTTTGCATCACCTGCCCAAGCAGGAAATTCCTCGCTTTTTCACACCTTTTACCCCCATCTTTCACATCCGCTACCGCCTTCGGATTATCCGTAATTACCTGCACCACCATCGCTTCCAGCTCCCCAGCATCGCTTTTTTGAATCAGGTTCAACTCCTTCGCTAAATCCAACGCGCTTTTTCCGCTCTGCACCATTTTCTCAAATATGCTGTTGGCGGCTGTCGCGCTCACATCCCCCTTGTCAACCATCTTTGCCAATTCCGCAAGATTCGCAGGCGATATCCCTAAATCCGCAATAGAGCAATTTCTTTCGTTTGCCATCTTCAGGCCAGCCTGCGTAAGCAGATTGCAGATTCGTTTAGGCTCCCCGCCAGCCGCAACAGTCTGTTCGAAAAACTCTGCCGTCGAACGCTCCGCCGTCAAAACCGCCGCATCATAATCGCTCAAATGATATTCCGCAATATAATGCGTTTGTTTTTTCAAAGGCAGTTCGCATAAACGGCTGCGGATTTCGTTAAGCCATTGCTCTTTGAACTCGACCGGCAAAAGGTCCGGGTCGGGAAAATACCGGTAATCGTGCGCCTCTTCCTTTTCTCTTTGAAGTACAGTCGTTTCATTCACATCGTCCCAGCCTCGTGTGGTTTTATTGCCCATCTCCATTACTTTGCCGGTTTCGATAAATTCGTCTAACTGCCTTTGTATTTCATATTCCAGACTTTTTTCCAAAGCGCGAAAACTATTGAGATTTTTAACTTCCGTAATCGGTGTTCTATATTCCTGTCCGCCTCTGGTAATAATCAGATTGATGTTCGGCTCAAACCTCATATGCCCTTTTTGCATGTCCGCCTCGGAAACACCTAAGTATCGAACTATCCGCTGCAGTTCCTCCGCCAATGTGCGAACTTCCGCGGGACTGTTCATATCAGGCTCGGTAACAATCTCCAATAGCGGTGTCCCCGCCCTGTTTAAATCCACCTGTGAAAAATTTCCAGCCGTGTGAAGGTTCTTGCCTGCGTCCTCTTCCAGATGCGCCCTGCGGATTCTTATTCTTTTCGTTTGTCCGTCTTTTAATGGTATTTCAAGAAAACCATTAGAGCCAAGCGGCAAATCATACTGGCTTATCTGGTAATTCTTTGGCAAATCCGGATAGTAATAGCTTTTTCGGTCCCACTTCGTAAATTCCGACACCTTGCAGTTAAGAGCCATCGCCGTCAAAGCCGAGAATTCCACCGCCTGCTTGTTCATCACCGGTAAAACTCCCGGCATCCCAAGGCATACAGGACAAACCCTGCTGTTAGGCTGTTCGGCGAAACTTAATGCGCACGAGCAGAACATCTTTGTCTTCGTCGCCAACTGCACGTGTATTTCCAAACCGACCAGAACTTTGTATTGCAATTGTGCCATTATTTTTTACTTAATCATCGCAGGACTCTTGCTGCACCAATCCGTCTGCGACTCATACATCCTTGCGATTCGCAATAATTTCTCTTCCGCAAACGCCGGCGCCAGTATCTGCAAACCGACAGGTAAATTCTTATTATCGAACCCGCACGGAATACTTATCCCCGGCACTCCCGCCAGATTTACAGCTATCGTGTAAATATCCGATAAATACATCGTCAGCGGGTCATCGACCTTCTCACCGAACTTAAACGCCGTCGTCGGCGCAACCGGCATCATAATGCAGTCGCATTTCTCGAACGCCTTGACAAAATCCCCGCGAATCAGATTCCGTACCTTCAACGCCTTCAAATAATAGGCATCGTAATAACCGCTCGACAAAACATAAGTCCCAAGCATTATTCTGCGTTTGACTTCCTTGCCGAAACCCTCCGCACGCGACTTGGTATAAACCTCGATATAATCCTTCGGCTCGGCCGTACGATGCCCGTAATGCACACCGTCGTACCGCGCCAAATTGCTCGACGCCTCCGCAGTAGCTATCACATAATAAGCCGCTATCGCATAGTCCAGATGAGGCATATCTATTTCTACAATTTCAGCCCCGAGCTTTTTGTATAAATTTATCGCCTCTGTGACCGCCTTTAAAACCTGCTGGTCGGCGCCGGCATTTAGCCCCGGCACAACCGCAATCTTCAATCTCTTTACCGGCTCATCAAGTTTTTCCAGATAATCGCACACCGGCGCAACATTCTCCGGAACGCTCGTACTATCTACCGCGTCGTGGCCTGCTATCACATTCATCATCAGCGCGCAATCCGCCACCAACCGCCCGAACGGCCCAATCTGGTCAAGACTCGAACCATACGCCACAAGACCATAACGCGATACCCTCCCATACGTCGGTTTTAATCCGGCTACTCCGCAAAATGACGCTGGCAGTCGAATCGAACCCCCCGTATCCGAACCTAATGCCGCAAAACACATCTGTGCCGCGACCGCCGCCGCTGAACCCCCACTGCTGCCGCCCGGCACACGACCGGCATCCCACGGATTGACCGTTTTCTTAAGCCCAGAATTTTCCGTACTCGACCCCATAGCGAATTCATCGAGATTAGTCTTACCCACTATAACCGCGTCAGCCGCAAGCAATTTTTCCACCACCGTTGCGTTATAAGGAGCGTGAAAATTCTTCAGTATCTTCGATGCACAAGTCGTTGTCCCGAATGTCGTGCACATATTATCCTTCACCGCCACCGGCACCCCCGCCAATACTCCAACTTTCTTACCACCGGCGATTTTTTCATCTACCTCCTTCGCCTTAGTTATTGCCTGCTGCTCAAACGTGCTTATATACGCCCCCACCACCGGCTCGACTTTGGCTATGCGCTCAAAGACCGCCTTCGTCGCCTCAACGCTGCTCATTTGGCGTGCCCTGATTTTATCTCGCAATTCTTTCGCGCTTGACCAAATCATAAATATTATTGCGGCTCTTCCAGAATCTTCGGCACCTTGAAGAAATCTCCATCCCGCTCCGGAGCGTTCGCCAAAACCTTCTCCGTCCCAAGTGACTCCTTCACCACGTCCTCACGAAAACAATTACTGATAGCAAGACAATGCGCCAAAGGCGCAACTTCTTTAGTATCAAGCTGATTCATTTTTTCCACGTACTCAAGAATCGCGCCAAGCTGCCGCGTAAATTCACCGACCTCCGCATCGCTCAAATCCAGCCGCGACAGCTTCGCAACCTTCCGCACCAGAATCTCGTCTATTTTTTTATCCATACCTTGACCCGGAAAACAAAAAGCGAGGCAAGCCCGCCTCGCTTTTAAAAACCTTTGATAAAAAGTTCTTTTTTACGCCTCAGCTTTTTCGGCGGGTTTGTAATTTCTCTTCAGTGGTTTTTGAATAACGCCCAGCCGCATCGCCTTGGCAGATACCCGAATGCGCATCACCGTGCCGTCGATAACAGCACGCACCTTTTGAATATTGGGTTTAAATTTCCTTCTGCTTATACCTGTAACCTTCCGCCCGACGCCGCCGAGGTACTTCGCCTTGCCGCGCCTGGTTATCGAATTACCGAATATCGTCTTCTTGCCCGTAAAAAAACATACTCTCGACATTTTATTTACTCCTGTAAGCTCAACAGAGCCGCGACCGTAAGGGAGCGGCACTCATCCGCGGCAATCTCAATTCTTAATCACCTCACCGGCTATCATTACCGGAAAACTGAATAATATACCACCTCCCCAAACATTTGCAACACCTAATTTTACCCAAATTCCACGATTAGCCACGTCACCTGGAGGCTGTGTCGCAATTATGAGTAAAGCGGATTTTCTTTTTCATTCTATATGTTAATATCAGGATGTTA